>Ga0209596_1003229_pt1 | contig 12959 bp, 19 predicted proteins | sample M_130807_MF_Meta_FD_187314 | JGI IMG/M metagenome (GOLD analysis project Ga0209596, IMG submission 187314) | Freshwater microbial communities from Lake Montjoie, Canada to study carbon cycling - M_130807_MF_MetaG (SPAdes) (version 2) | ecosystem: Environmental > Aquatic > Freshwater > Lake... | reverse complement strand
GCAAAGGCACAGGCATTAGCGGATCAACTGCTAGCTATGCCTGAGTCTCAAAGACAGTCTGAGATGACTAAGCTTAAATCCCAAGATCCGGTTATTCATAGCTTGGTTAAACAGACCATAGGTAACATTAGACAGCAGGCCCAGACACAGGGAGCTAGAATGATGCTACAACAACAATACGGCGTACAGTAGAAGGCTATGGAACTTATTATGAGCACTATAAGCAATTTCTTTAAAATGATTATGGACAGCGGTCCGGCCACGGATCACCCCGAGGACGCAGCCATGCTTACTAGCGATGAAGTTACAGAACTTCTTACCTTGAATAACAAGACAAGAAACGTATATAACCTTCCACCTTTAGTGGTAGATGATGACTGCTCCTTGGTTGCTAGGGCTCATGCTATATGGATGTCAAACTCTCAAAATGTATCCCACATGGGATTCAGCTTCTTTGGCCCTGTTCAGCGTATGGCTATAGTAGGTAAGGAGCCGGAGAGCATAGGCGAATGCATCTCTTACTCTATAGGGTCTGATGTAAAGGACTTGATGAAGGCCTGGTTCCTGTCTGAAAGTCATAGAGTTATTATATTAGGTAAGTACGATAGATTCGGCGTAGGCAGAGTACTAGGCCCTCATGATGGTAATTACTATTGGTGTGCTATATACAGCACCTGTAAGGGCGCGCGCAATGCCCCTATTGTAAAGATGTCAGACAGCATAGTGGATCTTTAGAAAGACACATCATGTCTAAAGCAAATATGACCCCATTCTTCGAGTGGTTCAAGACCTTATCATCTACAAAGCCCTGGTTGGTCGTAGGTAAAGGCCCAAGCTTTAGTAAGGTAAGCAGTATAAACCTTGAAGACTACTTAGTAGTAGGCCTAAACCATGTTATGTTTAAAATACCGTGTCTTTTAGGGCATGCTATAGATTCTGAGGTTTACAATAAGTCGGATAATAAGTTTCTTTGCCGACATTTAGTAACTCCATGGGAGCCGCACATAGGCTTTAAGCCAGGAAACAAGAGCTTAGTAGATTTGGATGCCGCTAACAGAATAGGGCACAAAGATGTACTATACTACAACAGCAGCAGGACAAGAAAAGTAAGCATGAGGCGAGGAGGCCCAGAGGTAAGGGTTAAACTATTCGGGGCGGTGGCTGTAATGAACTTACTAGCTATGGCTGGGGTCAGACTAGTTAATACCATAGGCATTGACGGCGGCACCAGTTATCATGATGAGTTTAACAAGAGTGATCTTCTCTGTAATGGAAGGTCATCATTTAATGACCAATTTTCAGAGTTTAATTTCACGAAGAAGAAGTATGGATTAGTTATAAGCCCTATGTAATTAAAATAAACATCGCTATTTGTTTATAAATCAGTTACCATGCCTCGTTAATATTGGAGAATACTATGCCGAAGGGACCTATAAAGATTTTTGTTGGTACTGAACTTAAAACCAAGATAGCCTTGGACGTGCTTTCCCATTCCATTAAAAGAAATACTAGCAGCAATGTTGTTATAATTCCTATGATTGGTCCAGAATGGGAAGTGCCAAAAGGACTTCATCAGGGCACAGGGTTTAGCCTTAGAAGATTCATGATACCTCATTTTTGCAACTATGAAGGACACGCTATCTACCTTGACGCTGATCAGCTAGTCTTCGGGGACATATCCGAGCTCTGGGGATATGCAGACATCCTTAAAGATGAGGCAGTAGCCTGTACTTACCAACCCGATAAGTTCAATAAGCAGCCATGGCCTCAAAGCTCTGTAATGGTTATAGATTGTGCTAAAGTTGGTTGGAACCCCGTAGACATGTGGGACACACTTAGAAGGGGATATAAGTATAGCGACTTCATGCACTTAACGTTTAGGCCTAATCTCCCGCTTAAGATACCTAATTTCTGGAATAGCCTTAATGTCTATGAGGACGCAACTACTAGGCTTCTACATTACACCAAAGAGCCCGAGCAGCCTTGGTATAAGCCAGAGCATCCCTTATCCCATTTCTGGGAAGCGGAGCTTGCAAAGGCAATAGCAGCTAAAGCAGTATCAAAATCTGACTTCCAATTTGCTTTAGACCTTTGGCATAAACCTAAGTTGGATAAGAGGTTAAGCCAAGGCCTTAATCCGTACTACAAGACTTATCTAGGAAAGTTCTAATGCGTATAGATAAGCTATACAACATTCATAGAGACTGTGACATATATATAGTCGGCACTGGCCCAACGGCTAGAGTTCTTCCAAAGGATATGTTTGTAGACAGAATCACCATAGGGCTTAACCAAGCCTACAAGAGCTTTAATGTTAGTTACTCTATAACAGTTCACCCTGAGCTGGAGATGGAACATAGCGTGCTCATTAAATCTAACCCCAGGCTAAAGACTAGATGGGTAGTAAAGCATAAGTCACCAACCCGACTGCCATTTGACGATCCTGAAAGGTATGTGTTTAATACTAGCCCCGAGTGGTCTAGCTTTTTAGGTAAAGACAAAGAAACCCTATTCATAGGCAGAGGTGTGCAGCAGACAGCTATAGACCTGGCTTGTAGAATGGGGGCTAGAGCTATATTTCTAGTAGGGGTTGACATGTCAGACGTTGGAGGAGATCATCACTCTCACAAGCAGCACGTAAGGTTTCATGGCCTTGCGCCGAAAGACGTGTATAGTGAATATAGGGAATGGACTTATAAAGCTAGAAAACTGGCTAGAGAAAAGGCAAGAATTCCTGTATTATCTATTTCACCTCTCTTAGGGTGTGGTGGGTCTATACATGATGCTGATTACATTCAGTTAAGAGATGAGTTTGGGCTGGCTCCGTTGCCTGCTCCAAAAGACACCTCTGGGTATACCAGAGATAGCATAGATAAACCTTAGTTAGGAGCATTACGATGCCAAGCAGATACGACAACCTTAATGCGGCTGTAACCGCTACAGTAAAGGATAGCAAGAATAACAAGCCTTACCGCATCGTAGAGATCGGTGTACATCATGCTGTCAGAGCTGTAATGATGGTAAAGCTTGCTAAGAAGCTAGGAAGAACGAACATAGAGTACTATGGCTTTGACCTATTTGAAGACATGACTCCAAATGTTAACTCCATTGAGTTCGGAAAGCCAGCTTTGGCTATGAGCCGAGATGCCGCTAGAAAGCTAATACTTGCAGCGGGCGCAGCCAAGGTTCAGTTAATAAAAGGCGATACTAAGCTCTCCATGCCTCAAGCTGTTAAAGATATTCCTACTGCTAACGTTGTATTCCTTGATGGCGGGCACACACTTGAAACTATAGCAAGTGATCTTGAGAATATTCTTAATTGCTGCAGCTCCAACACACACATTCTTTTAGACGATTACTACCCTGGCGTGTATGACAAAGGATGTGCTTTTATTTCCAAATGCTTTACTATGCTAAAGGAACATGGAATAAAGATAGAAGAGCTTAATCCTGTAGATGTTGTTGGGGACAATAAATTAAGCATAAGGATGCTGTCTCTTAGATGCGCTGCCCAGCTGACACCTTCTACCCTCTTAGGCTTTGGAGCTAAGCTACTCAACGAAGCTTGCCCTACCGCTGAGCCAGAGCCACAAGAGTTTATTCCTCAGGCTACATTTATTGATGACTCGCCTGTAGATACCTCCATTACTTGGCCTGAGTGTAACTTGGCTAATGTAGAAAAAGCCTTTCAAGAACACGTAAGTAAGCAAGCTAAGACGGAGGTGGTCAGCCCAGTGGCTGACATTACGTTTCCCCCCGCTGATAGCGGTTGTGATACCGACGTACAACCAATTCGATTATGCCAAGATAGCTGTGGAAAGCTGCCTGAAGAACACTGCGAATTGCCTAGTGATTCTTGTGGACGACGGGAGTCCTCAATGGAACCTTGCGGATTGGGAGAAGTATCCGAAGAGCCAGTTTCTGCTGCATCGGTTCCCGAAGAACGACAAGAACCTAACCAGATCGTGGAACCAGGGAATCCTCTTGGCCTTGGAACACCGTGCCAAAGTAATAGTGGCGGGGAACTCCGACCTGAAGTTTCCCCCGAATTGGAGCAAGGGAATAGTGGAGGCTCTAGAAGAAGGCGCAGGCGTAGTGGGCCCTCTGACGAACGCTCCGGGCCACAGAGCTAAGCAGCAAGTACTCAAGTATGTAAAAGGATATACTGTTAGCGATTCTGACCTTAATCTCGCCCAGGTGTCTGCCCGCCTATTAAAGGAAAGGGCAGGCACCACGGAGTCTGGCCCTCTTAATGGGTTCTGCTTGGCTGCTCTAGCTAAGACGTGGATCACAGGCGCCCATAGTCTAGGAAACAACCAGTTCTTTAATCCCAAATTCAAGATGATCCGTAATGAGGACGAGTTGATGGGAAGATGGAAGAAGCTAGGCCTATCAAGTCGTATAGCCCTGTCTAGCTTCGTCTTTCATTATAGGGGGGTAACGAGAAACCCCTCAGGAAAGAAAGCCGGCACAGGTAATCTAAGGATTAAGTAATGAGGTACTGGAAAGCCAAGAGCATTACACCTGGGTCTAAAGTATGCATATCTGTAGTTACGTATAATCAAACTAACTGCTTATCATCTCTCATACATGCCCTTAGAGCCCAAACATTTAAAGACTTCAAAGCATATATATTACATGATGGTCCTTGGTCTAATGAAGCCTCCACCCATTACTTAAACGCAGTCGGCAGTGACCATAGATTCGTTAAGTTAAATAGTCCTACAAGAGAGGCTAAGTTCGGGCATCACCTTAGACAGGTAGGGTTTGATATGGGCACGGCTGACAAGTGCAACTGGCTATGCACTATGAACGCTGATTGCTGGTATGCTCCCGTTTATTTAGAGTGGATGCTAGGCTCAGCCCATGAAAATAAATCCAACTTTATTTACTGTAACATGGTTCACAGCCACAAGTTATGGAAACCTATGAAGTCGGACCTCAAGAGAGGAGCTATAGACGCAGGCAACTGGATAGCTCATACTAGCCTTGTGGGCGATACTAAGTGGAATAGCAATAGCTTTTCAGCTGACTGGGAGTATATTAATAAACTTAAAAATAAACCTGACTTTAAGCCCTCTAAAGTTGATGGTTATATATTTACACACAACTGAACATGAAGATAGGCTTTGATGTACAGTATAAACCTCATGATGCCGTGTATGCGGCGTTAAGGTTGTCTGATTCGTTTAGGTTCTTAGGCTACGACACAACTCTATTCAGCAGCAAGGCCCCTAACCATATCTATGGGTGCAATTGGGATAACCTAGTAGTAACCCCTAATGACATGCCTTATGATAAGTGGTTAAAGGGGCTCAGCCATGTAGTGTGGCCAGTTCCTCCTAGTAAGGATGTAGTGCAAAGGGTTGGCAAATCAATAGTTACGATAGCTCTAGCTCCATGGGATTGTCTTCCTGGGTACATAAAGGGATCACTTAAGTTTTGTGCCCATGTAGTAACTCCTTGCTTAGAGAACTCAGCCATTGTGCGTAAAGAGTCTAATATTAGAGACGTCTCCACAATTGAATGGGACAGCTCTATACCTATGACTAGAAAGGACATCGGAGACACAGATGCTTCAAGACCTAAGGTTCTAATACCACTTCACTCCAGCCAGGGGCTTAGATGTGACTTGGAGTCTTTATTCCAGATAATCTCCGGAGTTCAAGACAAGTGCCCTCAAGCCGATATAACTGTTTCATATAGCTCTAAAGGATCTCCATGGGAAGTGAAGAGAGCCCTAGCTAGGTATGTAAAAGGCAATCGAAACATAAAAATCGTCATAGACGAAACCACTTGTACTAGCTCCCTTCTTCTATATGGGCATAGCGATATAGTATTGTGGCCAGCAGAGATAGAAGGGTTTGGCCTAGTAGGAATAGAGTCTATATACATGGGAACACCAGTAGTGGCCTATGATATACCACCGATGTCAAATATAATTACAAATGGCGTTAACGGTATGTTGGTTTCGTGTGACTCGGGAGGTTCTAAGGGCGGAGTAATGTATGCTGAGCCTAATCCTTCTGAGTTTATAACTGTAGCAGCGAATGCCATAAACGAAAGAATACTGGATCTTAATAAGAATACCAAAGTAGGCAGAAGATCAGTTAGAAGCATGTTTTACTCACAATGGAAGAAGATCATAGAGGGCTAACTCATGGACGTACTAGCTGTAAGACAAGAAGAGAAGCTATGGGGCCGCAACCATATCATTCATTTGGACAACTCCTTTCAGATATGCCACATACATATTCTCAAAGGCGGATACTGCTCTAATCACTTTCACCAGCATAAGTGGAATCAATTCTATATAGTCTCAGGCAAGCTAATGATCAGCTGCTACAACTCAGATGGCACTATAAAGAGCAGCATCATGCTTAGGCCTACCGAGTGCATTAAGATACCTCCTGGCTTAAACCATAAGTTCGAAGCTATAGAAGAGACTGAAGCTTTGGAGATATATTGGTCTGAGCTATCTGAGCACGATATTGTGCGTACAGACATAGGCGGCATCAAGCCTTAATCCAATCCATAAGTGCGTCATAATAGTATGGAAGGATAGGTTATCAGTCATCTATTAGATGACGCCTAATCCTGTAGGGCAGGTATGCCCCCTTTTAAGAAAGGAAAATACCATGACCACTTTAGAACAAAATTTGGTTTTTGTAAAAGACCTTGTCCAGTTGATGGACAAGGAGGCTGCCGACGCCCGGGAGCTAGAGCAGAAAATACTCCGGCATATGCCGGAGTATTGGACGCCCTACGGTGGCCACACCATGGGGAAGAAGATCACTATAAGCAAATGGAAAGACTTTCTTTCCATCTGCCAAGGTGGACTTAAGTTCTCACACTCAGAGGATGCCAGGAATACCTGGTACCGGCTGCAGTGTGTGGTATTAGGGGACTTGAAGGAATTCGAGTTAAAGCCCTAACCACCGTCCTGAGCAGGACGTTAAACTGCTCTTTTTTTAGCTATTATGCACCCCCTTAATTCAGAGCATAATCGTGTCATAATAGAGTGATACCGCCTAGATATTAAGGACGAAGGCCTTCAGCCCTGCCGATCTGACACGGCCGCTTGGAGGAATTCGACTTAATATCTAGGTTAACCTGGTGTGCGCGCTGATAATTCTACGCAAGTAGTTATGTGGCGCACACCTGTAGGATATTAAGCCACACACCTAAGCGGGACCAGCACTTTACAGTGTAATGCCTTGTGGTGAGGTTTAGGTCCTGCGTCTACATTTTTACGGACTGAAGGCCCCACGGCCTAAGAACAGTGGGCGGTAACCAACCGTAGGTAAGTGGGTGTGGATGAAAGTTCCACAAACGTCCAGTAACTACGGACGTAACACTAGCGGCACCTTAGTGAGGTGCGCGTCCTGAGTAGGACTATAAACTGCTTAGAGAACGCCACACTCTTAAAATATGTGGGACACCCGGTGAGAGCCGGGGAATAGGGTGGAAACCCCTTCTTCTTTTAAGGTAACCCGCCTACCATAAATGGGGTATGGATGAAACTTCCATATATCTCCCTATACCCACGGGAGATATTCCTCGCACCTTGAGGGAAGGTGCCGTCCTGAGCAGGACGTTAAGCTGCTCTTTTTTTAGCTATCAGTAACCAGCTCATTGTCAAGTAACATAATGTGACGGTCACATTACGTCACACTCTCGTCGCCAGCGACGTGTTTTTGTCGCAGCTTAATTCAGATCGTAAGCGTGTCATAATATAGTGATATCGGTTGCAAAAGACTTTCTTTAACACCAAGGAGAATCTATGTTTGAGTTTACGGCGGTTGATGGAGCAGCTGTTTGCTCCGCAAAGGAGAAGGAATTGAAATTGGCCCTTGAAAAGGCCAATGCTATATTCTTTCCTACCTTGAAGGGGGAGGCGGACGCCAGGGACGTTATAGACTTCGTAGCTACTGAGCTACGAGATAAGATGCACCTGCAGGGGGAGCTGCACCTGCAGGGTGAGCTGGAGCTGCACTTGAAGGGTGAGCCCGGGGTGGCCCCTGCCTGTATAATGTGGGTCGACTCTACCGGACCCGCCGGAGGAGATGAGTGGCTCGCATGCTTTATGCTTCCAGATACTTGGAAGCTAAAGTTGCCTGATGATCGTAAAGTGGGCAACGTAAAGGTTGAATATTTTGGTGGTTTTGACATCTGGGTTGCAGGGTCAATATTTACGTGGTGCGAGGTAGACTTGGAAAAGACAACTCAGAGGGAGCTCGATAGAAGGGAGCTGTACGAAGCTCTACACCTAGAGTAGTTTAGAGTCCTGGAGCAGGACTTTAAACTGCTCTTTTTTTAGCTATCACTCCTCCTTAACCCGACCTATAAGCGCGTCATAATAGTATGAAAGGATAGGTTATCAGTCATCTAGCCGATGGCACCTAATCCTCAGTTAACGGAGGTTACCATGATAAACCCATCAACCCCTCTGGGGTTCGCCTGGATAGCCAGGCTCCGAAGAGGCGGAAACCTCTTTGTCCTGACGGCAGGGCACAGCAACCGTAAGAAGGCTCACATAGCCCTTGTGGATGCTGCCAAAACGATTGAGGGGGTTACCAATGCCCACTTAACATCACTTATAGACAAGGGATTGCTTAGCCTTGTCTATGTTGATTTATAAAACACGCACCATGCCTTCGGGTATGGTGTGTTTTTTTTAGCTATTAGGTAGCAAAGACACTGCCTTAATTCATACAACAAGTGCGTCATAATAAGGTGCAAGTATAGGTACCAGTCATCAAATAGATGGCGCCTCGTCTTATTTTTAGGAGACTAAAAATGGCCTACACGGCTTGCGTCCTTGAAAAGGACAGTGTATCCATCTTGGTGGCGTGGATGCACGCAAACCTCGAAGTGCCCAAACACTTCGAGGTCATATGCCACCATATGACCGTTGACCTTCTTCCCATATGTAACAGTATGGCACAGGATCTCAATGGTCAACGACACGAACTAAAAGTAGTTAGTGTCGGTCGGCTCGACGGCGTAATGGCCGTTGAAGTCGATACGGGCGTTCCTAGTCGGAACGCCCGCAAGCACATTACAATGTGCTTGGACCGCGCCAATGGGTGGAAGCCCATGCGGTCAAACGACATCACCGACTGGAAGGAGATAGCTCCGTTCAGCCTGTGGGGGGTCGTGGGTCAAGAGGGGTAACCCGAGCAGGATCATCCTGCTTTTTTTTAGCTATCACACATCATATCTCGTTATGTTAATTGGGCTTATAAACGCGTCATAATGAGTTGTAAGGAATAGTCTTTAGTCATCTATAGTGGATGGCACCTATTTCTGCATGGGCAGGTATGCCCCCTTTTTTGACGAAAGGAAAATACCATGGCGGCATCTAGAGAAGGTGGAAGAAAAGGCGGAGGGGGAGGTTGTTGACTCCTCCCCAACAAAGGCCACACTTGCAGTTGCAGGTGTGGGTGCGCCGGTGGGGTCTAACCATCCGTCCTGAGCAGGACGTTAAACTGCTCTTTTTTTAGCTATCACACATCCTATCTCATTACGTTAATTGGACTTATAAACGCGTCATAATCTATTGGTTACCCGTACCTGTAAAAACGGGGGCTGGTCAGAGAGCTATTCTTTGACGTCTATGTTAAAGGAATCACATGGAATATATTATGACTCCTCAGTTGGAATGCCTTCTAAAGGTTACCAACACCGAAGAGACGAGACTTATACTCGTCTCAGGCCCTACAGGATGCGGAAAGAATGCCATGTTAGATGCTTGGTCCGAAAGGACTGGCCGGAGCGTAGAGAGGGTCATGACCTCCAACTCTGTGGAACTAATAAGGGGTGGGCTGGTAAAGGATAGGATGGCGGTAGCCATTCGTGCCGACCTATTGGACGAGGACGTCATTGAAGCCCTCAAGTCCTTTAGAAAAAAGAAGGCCGTGGTGGTATTCGTTGTTGATACAAGCAGCGACGGATTTGTGGTCCTTCCCGTAAGGGTGAAAGATATCTTTCACCATGTTATCGAGCTTTATTATCTATCAGAGGAGCAGGAGGCAGCTCTGATAGTCGTTAAAACCGACGTCAGCCCAGCCTACGCTCGTAAGCTAGTCGATATAGCTACGAATGTGAGGAGGAGGATAAATAGTAATGACCTTAGGTTCCAATTCCAGCTCTCTACCCGCAGGCTATTAATAGCAGCCAAGAACCTGAAGCTCTACGGGTTAGAGTCGTTGTATACGACGATGGCAGCACTGTGCAGTCCTAGGAACTTGGATGGTGGCCGTTCTTTCCCTGGGTCACTGGACTCTGAAAGGGGTCATTTGATTGAACTGCTGAAGGGTAAGTTCGGTAACTTAAAACCAGAACCCGAGCCGGAGCCGGAGCCAACGACTCCTACAAAGAAGAAATAAACCCCGTCCTGAGCAGGACGTTAAACTGCTCTTTTTTTAGCTATCACATAGTGGAAACGTCTCCACTTAATCCACCCCACATATGCGTCATAATACAGTGATCACCTGTAGCTATAACTACTACAGGAACAATCCTGCGAGCTTTTTCGTGGGTTGTTTTGGTTTACCTTTTAAGGAGATAGTGTTATGAGTATTGAAAATGTTTCTAATTCGGTTAATGAATACACTATGTCCCCCTATGATCATAGGGGTAGGGAGACTCTGGGAAATGTCCTAGTTGCCCATTTAGGGGAGTCGTGGCGGTATGCCACGGCACACGGGTATAATTCATTCTTCTGCTGCGTTGAATACCTCCGGGAAAAGTCTGGGGATGCAGCAGCTGAAAAGTTATGTCTAGCCCTCGAAGAAGCGTGGCCCAGACATGTAGAAGAAGAGTTTAGGCTAGCAAGAGGATGGGCAAAAATTGGCCCGATGCTTTCGGGGAGCCCGGCGATGGATTGCGCAGACCCTGTGGCGGTCGGTCAAAGAAAATTGGAAAAGTTTGACAGAACGCACACATTAAAAAGCGTGCGAGCTTGGATGACATGCCCAGATTTTCGAACTAGACCTAACCCAAAATAGTGTTTAAACCCCGTCCTGAGCAGGACGTTAAACTGCTCTTTTTTTAGCTATCACTCATTCCTTAATCCAATCTATAAGTGCGTCATAATAGTATGGAAGGATAGGTTTATCAGTCATCTATTAGATGACGCCTAATCCTAGGTAGTTATTTTAAGGAGTAGTGCCATTTTTACTCTGTTAATGTTCTTAGCTGCTGGGGTTATTCAGCCCCCAGTATATGCGGACGAGGGGCCTCCACTGGAGGCGCCCAGGATGAACTGGGCCTTTGAAGAATTCCGGCAAACTTTCAAGGAGGACTTTCGAGAGTCCTTCAGGAAGGCCTCCGGAAAGAGGCCCGCGGTAGGCTTGCTTGAAGAAGCAGCCGCGGTAACTTGGAACCTTCGCTTTCAGGGTATGGAGGCCATAAAGGCCGCCAATCTCCGGTTAACGGAGAAGTACAAAGATAGAGGAACGCTGTACCTAGAGTACTAGTGTTCCTTTAAAAAGCACATCATGCCTTCGGGTATGGTGCGCTTTTTTTTTAGCTATCACATAGTGGAGACGCCTTCACTTAATTCAGCCTATAAGTGCGTCATAATATAGTGATACCGATAGGTATCCGCCCCCTCGAGACAGTGGCGTTAAAAGTACTCGTAAGCCCAACTGATTCTTCTATCAGGTTGGTAATACCGCCCCAGGAGCGTTCCAGAGATAACGAAAACTCTGGCCCTTCCACAAGGTGTATGTACTCCACTAGCAGGGGGCATACAAAGTCACCTAGTTGACTTGTGGTTGTGGGGCGGCATCAGTAGATGCTGCTACCCGGTGACGGAACAACAAGCAGTAACCCACTGTGGCTAAAATGGGGTGTGGATGAGACTTCCACGCTTCTCCCTATACCCACGGGAGATTCTAAGCAGTATCAGCGATACTGCTGCGCACCTGGAGGGAAGGGCCGTCATCAGCAGGACGTTAAGCTGCTTCAATTAAAGCTGGCGTCCATGCATGACGTTAAACTGCAGGTTCCCGCTGACTCAACAGACGGGCGGCTACCGGCCGGGTACGGGTGTGGATGAAACTTCCACAAAGAGGGATACATGAGGTTACCGGGTTAAACCCCGGTCTCATGTGTCTTTTTTTAGCTATCACCCATTCCTTAATCCAATCCATAAGTGCGTCATAATAGAGTGGTACCGGTAGGGGTAAGATGCGCAGAGCTATGGAGCAAACTAAGGGTAGTTCGGCGGGACTACAGGATAGGGAATTCGCACAGGTATGCCAATCATACGTGCTTCTATTCCCCTATGTAAGGGAATAGACCTTCCACCTTTAAGGCGCATTCTTACCTCTTTTAAACTTCACTTTAACGAGGAGACGAATGTTATGGATATTGTATTTTACCCTGTTTCGCTGTTGGACGCATGGCCATGCGTCCTTATGCTACTAATAGGTGTTGTGTGCTCTTTAAGCCACAACACCTCACCTAGCCGCTACTACAAGTAGCGGTTGGGTTTTTTTTAGCTATCACCCATTCCTTAATCCAATCCATAATTGCGTCATAATGATATGAAAGCATAGGTATTAGATGGGCTCGATAGCTTGTCACTTATGCTTGGATAGACACGGAGGTTTTAGTATGTTGACCAAGAAGTTACCCGCCATCAGAGTCTCAGACGCCCTCAGGGCGCTGGGCTGCGGGCCCGTAAGGGGCTACTCCGCCAACGAGGCGGAGATTAAGGCATCAGGCCAGAAGGCCGGTGTAATGGTCGGTGTTGATACTAGACAGGGAGTCTTCGACGCGGTCCTACTTAACGAGTGGGACGATTCGGCATGTATGTACATGTCATCAAGCAACCTAGGAGAAGACTCCATCACCAGTAAGAACTGGGATGAAGTCGCTAACTGGATTAAGCAGCACTTCGCTGCTTAGTCCTAATAAGAACACATCATACCTTCGGGTATGGTGTG
>Ga0209596_1003226_pt1 | contig 12970 bp, 11 predicted proteins | sample M_130807_MF_Meta_FD_187314 | JGI IMG/M metagenome (GOLD analysis project Ga0209596, IMG submission 187314) | Freshwater microbial communities from Lake Montjoie, Canada to study carbon cycling - M_130807_MF_MetaG (SPAdes) (version 2) | ecosystem: Environmental > Aquatic > Freshwater > Lake... | reverse complement strand
CGATTAGCTAGTTGCAAGTTGCTGATGAAAATGGATCAAAAACTTTTCCATCGATTGCATCTCGGTTTCATCTATTGCGATACCACTTTTAATCATTTCGTTAACAGCCTGAGACATTGGCACGCCACGGTAATCAAGTACTTTACTCAGACCAGTGGACATATTGCGCTTCAGTAGTTGTTTGAGAACAGTTGGTGTTTTACGGGCCAGGAAATACAAAGTTCGATGCCAGTACGCGATAGGACGCTTGGGTTTATGAAGCGAGTACGCCACGAACCCTTCAACCGCTTGATGTACAGCATTCCGAAGTTCTTCGGCAGTAAACCGTCCTTCGTTTGCGACAGCCTCCACAACGCCATCAATCAAATAGTTAACCTCTTCGGAGAACTGTGGATCTGTCCCCCATTCACCAATACCGATATTCCTATTTACTGCATCACTCGACATCGCCGGATTCTCGCCACTTCGCATCCAGACCAATGAATCGACCATTGTCGATGGGCCAAGCAACGTTGCAATGAGATGAAATGCAAACTCATACACATAGCCCGATGCATATTTTCGACCATACGAAACCCGTACTGCGGTTTTCCATTGGTCTGCGTTAAATAATCCATAGAGCAAATACGGTCCACGAGTTATGTCAACCAAAGATTCGTCGAGTCGATCTATTTCGGATCCAAAAGTATTGACAAGATTCTGGCTTTTCTCGTAGGTCTGATGCCCAATGATCTCGCCCTCGCGATGGAAGAAAAACATTGAACGACCAACGGTTGCAACCAGTCGTTTGTCCGCTTCAAGTTGGCTAATGCAGTCTCGCAATCCTTGTGGTGCATACAGTTCATCGTCGCCAAGCAGTGCAACATATTTTGTCTGCACCAAATCACATGCCATTACTAAACGCTCATTGAACCCGATTGGGAGATGTCGGTAGTAAACATTTGGGCCCATTCGGTCGATTAATGCTTGTGGTGCAGACTCTCGACTTCCATCCAAAATGCACAACTTGACATCTGTTTGTGACCAAAAATCAATCTGCCGCTCCAAGTACGAGGGACGGTTGTATGCAGGTATGACGAGTGTCAGGTCTGCGAGTGATCTCACTAATCCTCGCTCGGGGTCTCGGCCGCACGGCGCTGCAACTCGCTCACAACTGATGCATCGGCAAGTGTGGTCGTGTCACCCAAGTTGCGACCTTCGGCAACATCGCGCAATAACCGGCGCATGATCTTGCCGCTGCGAGTCTTGGGCAAGTCCGGCGTGAAATAGATTGCCTTTGGTTTAGCAATTGATCCAATTTCTGTTGCAACATGATCGCGCAAAACTTGCTCACTTACCTCCAGCCCACCGCGCAATGTCACGTACGCAATGATTGCCTGTCCAGTCATTGCATCATTGGCTCCCACAACTGCTGCCTCAGCAACACTTGGGTGCGACACCAATGCACTCTCAACTTCTGTCGTACTTATACGGTGACCCGACACGTTCATCACGTCATCAACTCGACCAAGTAACCATAGGTACCCGTCGTCGTCCAACTTTGCGCCATCGCCAGCAAAGTACTTGCCATTAAACCGGCTCCAATACGTTTCGCGGTAACGCTTTTGGTCCCCCCAAATACCACGCAGCATTCCCGGCCATGGTTTGGTCAGTGTGAGATAGCCGCCACCCTTGCTGACATGGTTGCCTTCTTCGTCTACAAGTTCGGCTCCAATACCGGGCAACGGAAATGTTGCAGAGCCTGGCTTTGTCACTGTCACTCCCGGCAAAGGTGCGATCATGATGCCACCTGTTTCCGTTTGCCACCACGTATCAACGATCGGACACTTTCCACCACCAATATTTTCTTGGTACCACATCCAGGCTTCAGGGTTGATTGGTTCGCCGACACTGCCGATCAAGCGAAGTGAAGATAAGTCATGTTTGGCAGGCTCTTCCGTGCCCCACTTCATGAACGTGCGGATTGCGGTTGGCGCAGTATAAAAAATAGTTGCTTTGTACTTTTCAATAATCGACCACATGCGGTCATTGGCTGGAAAGTTTGGAACACCCTCATACATCACTTGCGTTGCTCCATTGGCAAGTGGCCCATAGACGATGTAACTGTGCCCCGTGATCCAACCAACGTCGGCGGTGCACCAGAAAATGTCGGACTCTGGACGATGGTCAAACACATATTTAAAGGTGTAAGCAACGTGGGTGAGGTAACCACCCGTGGCGTGCATAATGCCTTTTGGTTTGCCCGTTGTGCCTGAGGTGTACAACAAAAACAGCAATTGCTCCGCGTCCATAGGCTCGGCAACACACACGTTGTCTGCCTTGGCCATGAGTTCGTGATACCAGTGATCACGACCGCTCTGCATCAGAACCTCATTGTTTCCGCGCTTGACTACAACGACATGCTCAATAGTTGTCGTTAATTTAACTGCTTCATCTGCTTGGTTCTTGAGAGGAAACACCTCGCCTCTGCGCCAACCACCATCAGCGGTAATCAATACCTTTGCTTCAGCATCATTGATACGGTCAGCAAGCGACTGTGAAGAAAAACCTCCAAACACAACGCTGTGTGCAGCACCAATACGCGCGCATGCAAGCATTGCAACTGCAGCTTCCGGAATCATTGGTAGATATATATTGACGCGGTCACCCTTCGCTACACCGAGCGACTTGAGTACGTTGGCAAACTTCTGCACTTCGCCAAGCAAATCTGAATAGGTCACAACTCGTGAATCACCAGGCTCGCCTTCCCAATAGAAAGCAACTTTGCTACCTCGACCGGCCAACACATGTCGATCCAAGCAGTTATACGAGACATTCAATTTCCCGTCGGCAAACCATTCCGAATATGGACAATCCCATTCGCACACTTGTGTGAAGGGCACTGACCAATCAAGCAACTCTCGTGCCTGTCGAGCCCAAAACCCTTCATGGTCTCGCTCTGCTTCGTTATATAACGACATATCGCTCACATTTGAAGCCGCAACGAACGTGGTTGATGGCGGAAACTTGCGCTGTTCGTTTGAAAGCGCCTCAATCGTCTGCAGATTGTCACTCATATTGATTCTGGCTCCCTGGTTTGGCGACAACTTTCCCAACTGCGAGACTAGTCAATCCTTATGAATGGCTCTCAAACGAAAAATGCTGATACCCAAGCTGGCTTTGGGTTTATTGACTGGATGCTGTCGCTCGGCATGGCTCTCACATGGGGTTCATCATTCCTGTTGATCGACATTGCAATCCGTAACTTTCACACATCGGTCATCCCATTGGGGCGTACGGGTTTTGGAGTCGCTGCATTATTACTTCTTCCAAGCGCTCGACACCGTGTCTCACGAGAGCACTGGCCACGCTTATTCATTCTCGGTTTTGTGTGGATGGCGCTGCCATTCTTGTTATACCCACTTGCCGAGCACACAGTCTCGAGCAGCATTACTGGAATGATGAACGGCGCACTGCCTGTCGTGGTAGCGGTTGTTACTGCAATTTGGATTCGAACCGTGCCAAGTAATCGCCGAATGTTTGCAGTGCTCATTGGTTTCTGCGGAATTTTATTGATCGCACTTCCATCCATCAATGATGGATCAGCAGCAGATGTCAAAGGCATTCTCTATTTGGTTGCCGCACTCCTCTCCTACGCAGTTGCAATCAATATTGCGCGTCCGCTTCAGACCATCTATACCCCTGGCACTCTCATGTTGCATGTAGAAATTGTTGCATTTGTGATGTCAGCGCCTTACGGCGTTTGGGGGTTAAGTCACTCGACTTTCTCACTTTCATCGTTTAGCGCTCTCGCCGTGTTGGGCGTTCTTGGCACAGGCTTCGCATTCGTTCTCTTTGCAACACTTTCAAAACGCACAGGTGCAGTTCGCAGCATGATCCCCACATACTTCACCCCAATCGTCGGCACGATCCTTGGTACCACCTTCAATAATGAACCTCTGTTAATTCTTTCAGTGGTCGGAATGTTCGTTGTGATTATTGGTGCATATCTGATGAGCAAACCTGATACCCCAAACGCAAAGGGCATATCTATCTAGGGCTCAACTTTCCTGGTTCTTAGGTACCAATTGTCTAGGTACAATTGCAATTCAATGACAATTGTTCTGCCGTCAGATACTCATGCCACTCCAGCGAAGAAGATTCTCATTTTTGGTGCGTCGGGAATGCTCGGACACATGCTTATTCGAGTGTTATCACCGCGCCACCACGTAGTTGGCACAACGACAAGCCAATACAACGTTCAGTCTCCCCTTACTCGCATCCTAAATAGGGAAAACTTGATCAACCTGGTTGATGTGTACAACCTGTCCACAGTCGAAATAGCCATTCGTGACACAAAGCCTGATGTAATCATTAATTGTGTCGGATTAATCAAACAAAAAATGGGAATAACCAATAATGCTGATGCGATTCAACTCAACAGTCTCTTCCCACACCAACTTGCGGGAATTTGCCTCAAATCAAACATACGCATGATCCACTTCAGTACCGATTGTGTTTTCCAAGGAATACCTGGAATAAAGCGCGTCTCTGACACACCGAATGCGACTGATCTTTATGGGCTATCAAAACTTCTCGGAGAAGTAAATACTCCGCCTTCCATCACTTTGCGTACCTCAATAGTGGGTCGTCAACTTTTTGGATCAGAGAGTTTGTTCGAGTGGGCTATTTCACAACGTGGCACAACAGTGAACGGCTATAAAAATGCAATTTACACAGGACTAACAACGAATCGACTTTCACAAATAATTGAAAAACTCATTCAGGACTTTCCAGAGCTTTCAGGCATTTATCAGCTTGCATCCTTGCCAATCAGCAAATTTGAATTGATTTCAAAATTGAACGATCACTTGAAACTCAACCTTCGGATTGAACCAGAGACTGACTTTCATTGCGATCGAACTCTTGACGGCACCGAATTCAGCGAATTGACAAATATTGACATACCATCTTGGGATGACATGCTCACCGAGTTTGCAGCAGATCAATCTTTTTATGACAATCTCTAAGGAGAGTTTCCACACATGCTCAAAGTAATTACGATCGTCGGCACCCGTCCAGAGATTATTAAATTGAGCATGGTGATGTCACGGCTTGATGACAATTTTGAGCACAAGATCGTCCACACTGGACAAAATTATGATTTCGAACTAAATGAAATTTTTTTTAATGAACTTGGCATTCGAAAACCAGATTACTTTTTGGGGGTCGCAGGAGCGACTGCGTCTGCCACTATTGCCAAAAGTATCGAACTTGTCGATGAAGTACTTGCCAATGAAAATCCTGATGCTGTGCTCATACTCGGCGATACAAATAGTTGTCTGAGCATAATTGCTGCCAAAAAGCGACACATCCCCATTTTTCATATGGAAGCAGGAAACCGATGCTTCGACTCGCGAGTTCCAGAAGAAGTCAACAGAAAAATTGTTGACCATACGAGTGATATAAATCTTGTTTACACCGAGCATGCTCGACGCAATTTGCTCGCAGAAGGACTGCCAGCAGACCAAATCTTTATCACAGGCTCGCCAATGGCCGAGATCCTTAATCGTCACCAATCTGGCATCCAAAATTCAGTTGCACTCAAGACGCTCAATCTCAAGAAGCGCCAGTATTTTGTTGCGTCATTTCATCGAGAAGAAAATGTGGACGACAAAGGCCACTTGCAACAAATAATTGAATCACTCAATGAAATTGCCATGGAGTTTAATTTCCCAATAGTTCTTTCCACCCACCCTCGCACCAAAAAACGCTTACTCGATCTAGACGTCAAACTTCATCCACTCATTCAAGAAATGAAGCCCTTCGGATTTTTCGACTATGTGCGTCTCCAACAAGATTCCTACTGCACCATTTCTGATAGTGGCACAATTACAGAAGAAGCGGCAATCGTCGGCTTTCCGGCAATTACCGCACGAAATACTCACGAGCGCCCTGAAGGTATGGACACTGGAGTACTTGTGATGACAGGTATCGATGCCGGAACCATGATTGATGGAATCAACATCGCGTGCAAGCATTTCGACAATCAGGCATCACGCAGCATCCCATTGAGCTACCAAGATCTTGATGTTTCGTGGCGAGTTGTCAAACTCATCCAGAGCTATACGGGCTATGTCAATCGCAAGACTTGGGGCAGAACCCTTCCCCAATTCAAAATAAAATCATCACACTGTGACTGATTGCTTGTTCACATGAATAGTTTTGAATAAGGCATCCGAGTTCTGCCAAGACTCCATCTTGTACACGTTGATTACATTGCCACCACAACCCCTTGTCATTTCAGACATAAATTGCGTAGATCGTAAAACTCCACCATGCATCTGAGCAGATAAGCCATCATCTTCGGTTACGAACTGATCATTTTCGCAGCTGCTAACAAACTGCAATGCTAGAAAGCCGTCGTTTTTAAGTGACCTAATTAAATGCCCTAGTTGAGTGGATAAGTCCTTGTGGCTCATGTGTTGGGCAACAAGGTGGTGCAAAATTAAATCGTATTTTTCATTACTTAAATCTGATGCACTCACAAATTGATTTTCTGTAACATCAGCTACGTTTTCTAGTGCATTTAAACTTATATCCAGCGCATCTAGTTGGTGACCTTGCTGAGTCAACGCAGACGTACAATATCCTTCTCCAACCCCGACATTAAGAATATGTAGATTCCGCTTTTCTAGGCATTCCAAAACCTTCAGTCGCTCAAAAACCTCCAAAGGTGGAGTTCCAGAAAGCCAAAGATGGGATTTGCCTCTGTGAGCAAGTTCCCAAAATTCTGTAACTGATTCAGCATTTTCGACAATAAACGTTGAATGATTTGGTCTAAATGCGTCACGTAGATGGCGGAACAGGCTCTTGCGACCATACCGATGGCGGAGTCGTTTTAAAATTCGCTCAATTGAAACTATTTTAGATTCCGTGAATGTAGGTTAAGCATAATTCGTGGATTTAGTATCATGAACTCATGACTAAGCAAACCAAAAGCTGGCGTCAAAAAACCCTCGATGACCTGGCATCCCAAACCGACCAACTACGTGCTACTTTTACCGAAAATACCCCATTTCCGCATGTGATCATTGACGGATTATTTCCAAGTCAATTAATTTCCGAACTTGTCACTGAATTCCCAACTCCAGATGACCAATCATGGGATCGTTCAGTCGTTGAGGGAATACAAGTGAAACTTCGCTCAAATTGGCAGTCGGAGGACGACATCTCGCCTTTAACTGCAGAGGTAGTGCACTTCTTTAATTCGGGCAGTTTTATGAATTGCTTGTCAGCCATCACAGGAGTAATAAAACTCATTTCTGATCCTTACTTCACTGGCGGCGGACGTAACTGTATTTTGCCGGGTGGGGTACTCGATGTTCATGCAGACGGTAACTGGCATGACGGGATGGGTGTTCATCGCCGACTCAATGCAATTCTCTATCTCAACGAAAGCTGGAATGAGCAGTGGGGTGGTCATTTCGAACTCTGGGACAAAGACCTCACGGGTTGCGTCAAGGCTGTCTCGCCAATAGCAAATCGTCTATTGATATTTGAAACACATGACTTCACCTATCACGGTCATCCAAATCCCCTCGCCTGCCCTGAAGGCAACAGTCGAAAGTCGCTTATCTTCTATTACTACACAACGGAACCTCGACCATCAGAGCAAATTCTTCAGGCCGAACCTCACCGTGCCTTATGGCGAAAGAAGTCCCTCAACTCGCTATAAGGCGATTGAGATTAGACCTACAAACTATTGATGAAGATTCTTTTTGTACATGAGGTCAGTTGGTTTAGCAAAGTCGTATATGAAATTCATGATTTTCCCGAACTGCTCTCACTTAAAGGACACGACATATATTTTTTAGAGTTTGAAGAAAACCATTCAAGAGCACACTGGAAATCAGTCACTTCAGTGGAGTCAAGATCCCACGCAGGTTCAAAAGTTAGCGTTATTAGCCCACCACATCTTTTTTCGGGAATACTGCGCAGAATAGCAGCAGTATTTATTCAACCCTTTGTATTTATTAGGCTTCTGAAACAAATTAGACCAGATGTTGTAGTCACATATTCGATTCCAACAAGTGGATGGCAAGTTGTATCAATTTGTAAACGAAAACAAATTCCAGTAGTGGTTAGAGCAATTGATGTCTCACACAAACTTAGAAAAACGCGTTTTGAGGCAGTGATAAAGCTCGCCGAAAGATTTGTCTATAGGAATGCAGATCACGTATGCGCCAATAATGAGGCTCTTCGTCAATATTGCATCAGGCTTGGTGCCTCGCTAGAAAGATCTTCCGTCATTTCCCCTGGTATTGATTTAGACAGATTTTGCCCTGCGACACCAAGTAACGATATTCAGGAATCACTTGGTATCCAGCCAAGCGACAAAGTCCTTATCTTCATGGGCACCATCTTTCGCTTCAGTGGACTAGTTGAGCTACTTACCGAACTTGCCCCCGCACTGCGCAGTGATTCCACTCTCAAGTTCCTCATTCTTGGTGATGGCGAGGACTCCAAACGGCTCATGCAACTCGCCGATGCACTTAAACTACGAAACCAAATTATTATGCCCGGTCGCATTGAATACGATCTCCTCGCTGACTACCTTCGTCTCGGTCACGTCGCGCTCCTTCCATTCAAACAAGAACTCGTCACCAACTGTGCTCTACCCGGGAAAGTACTGCAGTATCTAGCTTGTGGCCTGCCCACTATCGCAACTCCCCTCGATGGTTTGCAATCAATGATCCCAGCTGATAGCGGCATCCTTTACGCGAATGATTTACACGAAATGGCCGCAATGGCTATTGACCTCGTTTCCAATCCTCATCAACAGGACCAGCTTTGTTCTCGCGGTGTTTACCAAATGAACCTTCACTGCAACTGGAAAACACAGCTCCAATTATTCGAACAAATGATTGCGAATGTACAACGTGCTTAGTCAGAGAAAACGAATCCTTATCGTCGGTATGGCTGACAGCGTTCATCTCGCGCGCTGGCTTTCACAGTTTGTTGATCAATATATTGACTTCACACTTTTTCCATCATCGCCTCACCGCCGTATTCACCCAAAGATAAAAGAGATCATCGCTTCTCCATCAAATCAAATGACCGTAACTATTCAACCATCATCAATGCGATGGCTAGCACTTCCATTAAGTGCACTTGATATCCCCTTTAATAATTTTTTTCGTTCCAAGCTTCTTCGTCATTTAATCTTCAATCAGAAATTTGATCTCATTCACGTTTTAGAACTACAACATGCTGGATATCTTCTGTTGGACACAAAACTTACAACCACTTTGCCCAAAGTATTCTTGACTAACTGGGGAAGCGACATTTACTGGTTTGAGCAATTTCCGAAACACAAAGCCAAAATTATTCAGTTACTGCAAATTGCATCCCACTATTCAGCCGAGTGTCAGCGCGACATTGAGATTGTTGGTCGCCTTGGATACACCGGTGTAACAATGCCCGTCATTCCAAATAGTGGTGGAATCAATTTGGATGAAATACCAAAGAGTTTGCTTCCTCCGAGCCGACGTAAGAAAATCATGATCAAGGGCTACACAGGTTTTGTCGGTCGGGCACTCCTCTCCCTGAAGGCATGTGAACTCGTAGCCGAACAACTTCGTGGGTACGAGATAGTTATCTACTCCGCATCCATCAAAGCGCGAATAAGAGCCTTAAAACTACGGCACATTCACAAAGTAAGCGTGACCATCCTTAAAAAGCGAACGCCTCACCACCGAATGATTCAACACTTCTCCGAAGCTCGAATATATGTCGGTATTTCACTCTCGGACGGAATAAGTACGTCACTATTGGAAGCCATGGCTACGGGCTGTTACCCGATACAGACAGATACGTCGTGCGCTAACGAATGGTTGACAATAGACAGTGCCCAAACTATTTCTGATATTTCTGTTAACTCAATAGGTGAATCCATAAAGTACGCTCTCGATAATGACTCAGAAGTTGACACTCGTGCGTCAAGCAATATGGCCACCATTGAGGCACGAGCAGATTCTGCCAAAATTCAAAGAATTGCTCATAATTTTTATCGGACCATAATAGATAATTAAAAACAGCCCAAGATTTATTAATAAGCGTGCTCATCCAAACGAAATTTGCACGCTACATCGGGCTTTCTCTTCCAAGTTGTCGATTTAAGTTAGGGTGGAACTTGTGATGAATAGTGGTAATTTTCCGCTGGTAACTGTCTTAATGACTTGTTTCAACGCCGAATTAACCATCAAAGAAAGTGTCATGAGCATCGTCAATCAAGACTTCACGGATTGGGAACTTCTAGTAGTGGATAACAAATCCGATGATCGGTCAATTGATCAAATTAGGTTTTTGCAAGATGACCGAATCCGAATCGTGACACCACCATCACATTTAGAACGCACAGCAGCACTAAATTTTGGGCTTGAAAATAGCCGAGGTCGTTATGTTGCTATTTTGGATGCCGATGACCTCTCAGAGTCATCACGGCTCTCAAACCAAGTCGCAATGCTCAATTCTGACCACGAACTAGTAGGTGTAGGAACGTTTTTTACAGTAATCAACGAGGCAGGAATCGAACTTACTCGTACAAGTTTTGATACTGACCCACTGGCGATATCCAGACAAATGTCGCATAATCTGCTCCTGGTTCACTCCTCCATGATGTTCCGTGCAGAAGCATGCAGAAAAGTAAACGGTTATCGCGAGCAGTACAAATATGCTGCCGATTTTGCATTGTGGCTTGATCTGCTACAAATCGGAAAGCTTGGGGCAGTTCCAAAATATCTCACGAAAATACGCATGAGCCCTAATTCTTTGACAAATAGCAAGACATACAAACGGTACGTCATAACCGAAGCTCTCCATTTGTACTATAGATCCCAACGACTAAGCGGTCTACGAATTGTGGATCGAGTACGTGGAATCAGAACTATTACCTATCTCTCCTGGAGGTTCCTTAATCTCTCAATCAAATTGCTCCTCAGAAGCCCCACTAATGTTTTTGCTAAACAGCTATGAAGGATCCTTTGATAACTCATCTTTGCATAATTGTCGAAAATCACTTCAGGGGTGGTTTGGAGACCGTAATTGTGTCACTCCTAGACTCGTATTCAAAGATGCCAATCGAAATTACGCTAATTACTAACAGCACAAACCCATCATTGGAACTAATTCGTGAGCAAAGTTACAAGAACCTAGAGATATTAGAGCTTCCACTATTCGTGACCCGCTCTTTTTTTGCACTTAATGTTTCACACGGTTCAAAAATTGATCCTGCGGTCGTTATAGCCAAAGATATTCTGCGGAAGATCCTTGAGATTCCGTTGCTGCTTTCATCTGCAAGAAGATTTAGAAAAATATTTATTCAGAAAGAATTTGATGCTGGTCTAATTGTCAACGGTGGTTATCCAGGAAGTTTGTTCTGCCGAGCATCTGCTATTGGTTGGAAGTCAAACAACCGCCAATCCTCATTAACTATGGCAATACACAATCTTGTTGTACCCAGTCGACGCGGGTTTGCCAGTATTGACTACTTCATTGATAGATGGGTCCTCAACTCAATAGATCACTTAGTGACAGTTTCCGAGACTTGCAGTAAAACCTTCAGCCTTCGTAAGGCAACTTCTGTTTTAAAAGCCATAGTAATTCCAAATGGAATTCGCAAAAGCAATATTTCTTCATCTCAGTCTTTCAAAATTGATCGAAACTCAATTTTGATGCTTGCATCATACGAGGACCGAAAAGGGCACGAATTTCTATTTAAGTGTTTTGCTCGGGTTCTTATGTCAGTACCGGATGCTCGTCTGACTTGTGCTGGTGATGATCCTATGAATAAGATCCCTGGCCTTCAGAATATTGCGAAAGAACTCAATATTGATAACGCTATAACTCTTTTGCCATACCAATCAAAAGGTGTTGCGTTACTAGAACTATGCGACATCGTTGCAATTCCCTCGCAATCAATGGAATCGTTCTGCCTAGTGGCTGGGGAGGCACTGGTTCGCGGTAAACCAATTGTAGGCACAAATATCGGAGCGATTCCAGAGACTGCCCCTTCTGGTCATGGATCGCTCTTGTTTGCGCCAGACGATATTGAAGGCTTCAGTTCGGCACTAGTTCAATTACTAACAGACTCCAATCTGCATGAATCAACATCGAATCTCGCATTCGAGAGATCCGCTCAATTATTTGACGAATATGCAGTCGCTTTAACGTACTTACAGCTGGCGTTTCCAGAAAGAGAGATGGTCAAATGAAAAGAACTATTCGCAAGATTCTTCGAGCACTGGGCTACGGAGTTTGGAAAATTGAGTCATCGGAAGTTTTAAATTTTTACAACTTTCTACACTTGCTGCTCAGCTACAAAGGTACTTTTAGTTATGTCCAGATTGGTGCTCACGACGGAATTATGGTGGACCCAATGTATGAGTTTGTAACTGATCACTCAGACCGAATCAGAGGCGTCCTTGTTGAACCAATTCCAAAACTTTTTAGTCAATTAAGATCAAACTACTCAGCGTTTCCGACAATACGTCCGATCAACGTTGCAATTCATAACGAATTAGCAGAAGCCACCATGTACTGCCTAAAAGATTCGGCAATTCGTAGGATGGGCGAAAAATCTTCAGGATGGGCTTCCCTTGATCCCGATCATTGGAAACGCATGCATGGCCTTAGCGAGACCGACATTGAAGCAATGACTGTAACGTGTAAAACTCTTGTCGAAGTTTTAAAAGAAAACGAACTGACTAATCCGGATGTGATTATTGTCGATACGGAGGGTTACGACTTTCAATTATTGGCAGACTTGGATCTGGATCGGATACGACCAAAAATCATAAGGTTTGAGCATGGTCTTTCAACTAAAACCATGACGGAAAACCAGCTCAAGATATTGATAGCAAAATTTAATTCCTATGGATATCAAGTCATACTTGAGCAGAATGATGCGACCGTCTTGGACACAAATTTT
>Ga0209596_1003225_pt1 | contig 12971 bp, 10 predicted proteins | sample M_130807_MF_Meta_FD_187314 | JGI IMG/M metagenome (GOLD analysis project Ga0209596, IMG submission 187314) | Freshwater microbial communities from Lake Montjoie, Canada to study carbon cycling - M_130807_MF_MetaG (SPAdes) (version 2) | ecosystem: Environmental > Aquatic > Freshwater > Lake... | reverse complement strand
CACAAGGGTATGACCCTGAGGTGTTTGTTGATGGCCCCCTCGTGACGGCATTGCGTGACGGATCGTTGCTCTATGTCGAAGAAATCAATCGTATTCCAGAAGAAACTCTCAATGTTTTAATTACTGTTATGAGTGAAGGCGAAATCCATGTACCTCGCTTAGGGCGCGTGACAGCAACGAGCGGGTTTCGTTTAGTTGCAGCCATGAATCCGTTTGACGCGGTCGGAACTGCACGAATTTCTGCAGCGGTGTATGACCGCGTGTGTCGCGTATCAATGGGGTACCAAATATCGGCAGAAGAAAAAGAAATCGTTGAACGAAAAATGACGCGCGGAAACTTGGACGCGGTCTGGATCGATGGCGTGGTTGAAGTTGTTCGCCGTACACGAACACATCCTGATTTACGCGTCGGTTCATCTGTGCGTGGAGCAGTCGATACTGTGCTCGTGGCGCAATCATTAGCCGAACTGCGCGGACAAGTTGCGTCTCAACCGAGCGTTTCTCTTGACGCCGCACTCGTGGCATTGAGTGGCCGCGTTCGCGTGCGAGAAGGTTGTAACCGAACATCTGAAGACATCGTGACGGAAATCTGGCAAGACGTATTTGGTCGTGCAGACGGAGAAAACACCGCGGGAAAAGTTGGAGCCCCGAGCGGGGCCACCAACTCCCTCTAAGTAAAGAAGGTGAAGCCGCCGATGAGGCGGTTGCCCAAGCAGGTCGGCAGACGACATCTCGTCGCGAACTTGCTCGACATCAAAACTTTTCTCAGGTATCGCCAGAAGTTGGTGAACTCGATGAACTTGCAGTCGATGAAGCAATGCAAAGTAACCCAGATGAGATGCTTGGCATGATTGCGGATCTCACTGCTGCAACTGATCCCAAGTTGCGAGAACTCGCGCGCCGATTAGCCGGTCGACTCATGCTTGATCTTGGTCGAAGTGGCCCCACGAAGCCGCGCGGAGTTGGTCGCATGACCGAGCGGCCATATCAACCAGATGCTGGTGATCTTGACATCGATGCCAGTCTTGACGCGCTCAATGAAATGCGACATGGCATTTCTCCAGACCCAGATCGTTTGCGTGTGCGCGGATGGACAAAGCCCGGTGTTGCACTGTGTTTAATAGTTGATCGAAGCGGATCAATGGGCGGAAAGCCGCTTGCTACAGCAGCCATTGCCGCCGCCGCCGTGGCGTGTCGAACCCCGAGCGACTACAGCGTGTTGGCTTTTGGAAAAGATATTGTGGTTGCAAAATCACAGGATATTGAGAAATCAAGTGATGCAGTTGTGAACGATGTTCTCACGCTGCGTGGTTTTGGAACAACCGATCTTGCGGGCGCTTTGATCGTGGCGAATCAACAGTTGTCGCGTTCGCGAGCAGGACGACGAGTGGCCGTGCTGTTAAGTGATTGTCGAGCCACTGTTGAAGGGGATGTCGAAGCGGCAGCACGATGTTTAGAAGAACTCGTCATCATCGCTCCCGAAGAAGACGCAGATGAAGCACGTCTCTTATCGAGTTCAGTTGGCGCAAGGCTCACATTGATTAGTGGGCCATCTCAGATACCTGAAGCGTTGGCTCGAGTGTTGGAGTGATCGCCTTCGCTACTGGCTAGTGACAACTTGGATCATCAGGAGGAGTAACACCGCGCTTATTCGGAGTGGGATCAACCTCAGGAATCGTCGTGCTGGTAGTTGTTGTCGAAGTCGTCGAAGGGACTGTTGTTACAACTGCAGGAACTTTGTATGTTGCTGATATCGCACTTAATGTTCCGACGACAAACGATGTTTCAAGTGAGGTGCTGTCTGTGCTTATTTCGGAACTACTTGATGGTGGTGCTTTCTTCAAACTTGCTTGACCACGAAAAATTGAAAGAATATCTTTCATGTTGGAACTTTCAAGATCAGGAAGCAACACGCTCTCTTTGCCAATCTTCGCACCGATTGCTTGCATCGTATATGTACCCATAGTCGCGGGATCATAGTTTTTCATTGCCTGTGCAAGTTGCAAAAGTTTCATTGGCGTGAGTTTGTCATCGGTGATGACGTTTTTGAGGGCAGTGCTCAGCATCTGCGTTGCAATTTTGGGATTTGTACGGCCCTTTTCGAGTGCGCGCTGCACCATGCGTCGAGTGAAGTCTTGTTGTCGACTAATACGGCCCCAATCACTGAGACCATCAGTGCGCCATTTTTTCGTTACCGTGTCGTAGTAGCTGTAGTGACGTGATCGCACATAAGCAAGAGCATGATCACCGGTGAATGTAAAGCATCCAGGCTTTGGAACATTAAGACCAGTGTTCTTGTCACGCGTGCGGTACAAGAAAGGAACCCTGACGCCGCCGACTGCCTCAACGATGTCTTTAAATGTACAGAAGTCAATATTGACATAATGGTCAATATTGATATCAAAATTGTCTTTGATGGTGCGTATCAATTTATTTGGGTCTTTGCGCTGAAACGCTGAGTTAATGCGACTCTTGTGTGTTGAACCAGAAATTTTCACCCACATGTCACGCGGGAAAGAGAGAATCAGCGCCTGATCATCAAGCGGGTTCACGCGAATCACCATGATGGTGTCGCTGCGCTCACCAAAATTCGTACGATCACCGAATCCGCCCGCAAACGGAGACTTCGGATCGATACATCCACGGCTATCGGTGCCAGTGATGAGGTAATTACGTGCCGAAAGATCGCCGGGGGGAAGATTCCATTCATTCGATCCTGGCGCATTGCCGTTGTCGCCGTTGTCACCATTGGCTTGGTCAATCGAGACGACTTGTCGATTACCAAGTCGTTGGTTGGCGTACAAAAGTCCAGAGCCGGCGATGATGCAACTAGCTGCGACAACGATGTTGACAACAAGCAGAGTCTTTTGTCGTTTCGTCCGATGTGGTTTCTTCTCAGACATTCCTTACTACGGTAGTAGCAGAGGCACTGCTTTTGGTGCCAGATCAGACATTCGGCGTAACAAGGCGGACATCTATGGTGAGTTCTGCACCAGAAATCTCAATAAATTGAGTTGATTTTACTGATCCTGCATCTTCTATATCGCTCAGCCCGGCCTTGACGGCACGCAGTGTGCCAGCGTCACCTGAAATCGTGAGATGTTCTACTTCAGCACGCTGGCTGACCTTTGCTTCAGTTTTTGTGCGGCGCACAAACGCAATAGTTGAACACACCGCGTTGAGCACTGCATCGTCACTTGCCTGAGTAATGCCGGCGATGAGGTCTTGATCTGTTGGCCACGGCGCGAGGTGAACAGAAGAGTCGTTCCACCAATTCCAGACTTCTTCTGTAGCGAAAGGAATAAAGGGTGCAAATAATCGTTGCAGTGTTGAAAGGGCACGCTGTAGTGCGACCCGAGCACTCATTGCTTGGTCATCACCACGGTTTGCGTATGCACGCATCTTGACAAGTTCGACATAGTCATCACAAAACCACCAGAAAAACTCTTCGGTGCGCTCAAGTGCGCGCGCGTAATCGAATTGTTCAAATGCAGTTGTTGTCTCTGTGACAACCTTGGACAAACGCGTGAGCATCGCAACATCAATTTCAGCAGTAGGTACTGCTGTCTTTTCTGTATCGCCAAAACTCAGAACAAACTTTGTTGCGTTTAGTAATTTTGTCGCAAGTTTGCGACCTACTTTCATTTGATCTTCGCTGAACGCTGTGTCAACGCCAGGTCGAGCACTGGCCGCCCAATACCGAACGGCATCACTACCGTAGGAGTCGAAGAGATCGATAGGAGTAACGACGTTGCCTTTTGACTTGGACATTTTCTTGCGATCTGGGTCAAGGATCCAGCCTGAAAGTGAAACATTTTTCCAGGGCGAAACATTGAACTCAAAATGGGAGCGAACCGTTGTGGAAAACAACCACGTGCGGATGATGTCGTGACCCTGAGGTCGCAGATCCATCGGAAAAATATGGCTGAAGAGCGCATTGTCGTCTTCCCAAAGTCCAGCAATCTGAGGCGTCATTGATGATGTTGCCCATGTGTCCATCACGTCGGGGTCTGCGACAAAACCGTTGGGTTGACCACGCTGAGAAGGCGTGTAATCAATCGGCACATCAGTGCTGGGGTCGATTGGTAGTCGTGATTCATCGGGCACAAGCGGTGATTCGTGCATCACATTGCCCTCGGCATCAAGGGCATACCAAACGGGAATCGGAACACCAAACCATCGTTGCCGACTAATCAACCAGTCACCGTTGAGGCCTTCGACCCAATTGCTATAGCGATGGCGCATGTGGTCGGGGTGCCATGCGAGATCATCACCACGAGCCAAGAGTGCATTGCGTAGATCAACATCGCGTCCACCATTGCGGATATACCACTGCCGACTTGTCACGATCTCGAGCGGGCGGTCACCTTTTTCGAAAAATTTTACTGGGTGAGTAATGGCGCGCGGCTCACCATGCATATCGCCTGACGCACGCAGTAATTCAACGATTCGAGTTTGGGCTTGCTTTATATTCTTGCCGGAAATTTCGGCGTAGGCAGAGACTCCGGTTGTTGATGTAATTGCAGATGGAGTTTCGCTCAGAATTCGACCATCGCGACCAATGATCGCGCGCATTGGTAGTTGTAGTTCGCGCCACCAGATGACATCTGTGAGGTCGCCGAATGTGCAAATCATCGCGATGCCGGTGCCCTTGTCTATTTGAGCCAAAGGATGGGCGAGTACCGGTACCTCGACATCAAAAAGTGGTGTGCGAACAGTAGTGCCAAACAGTTTCTTGTAGCGGTCGTCATTTGGATGAGCAACGAGTGCGACACACGCAGCAAGTAGTTCTGGTCGAGTGGTGTCGATGACGACTTCACCGCTGCCATCGCTGAGATGAAATGCGATTGTGTGGTACGCGCCTGGTCGATCTCGGTCTTCTAGTTCTGCTTGCGCAACCGCAGTGCGAAAATCTACGTCCCACAACGTAGGAGCTTCTTGCGTGTATGCCTCGCCGCGAGCGAGGTTGCGCAAAAAAGCCCGCTGGCTAGTTCGTCGGGATCTGTCTTCGATTGTGGTGTAGAGCAATGACCAATCAATTGACAAGCCGAGGCGGCGAAAGACGTCTTCAAAGATCTTTTCATCTTGGGCGGTGAGTTCTTCGCAGAGCTCGATGAAATTCGGTCGTGATACAGGAACGGGTTTATGGTCTTTGGGTGGGTCGCCCCGAAACGGCGGCTGCAAGTGTGGTTGATATTGCACTGAGGGATCACACGTCACGCCAAAGAAGTTTTGAACACGTCTTTCTGTGGGCAACCCATTGTCGTCCCATCCCATTGGATAAAAAACGGCCTTGCCTCGCATCCGCCAGAACCGTGCAATGGCATCCGTGTGCGTGTACGAAAAAATATGCCCCATATGAAGGGAGCCACTGACAGTGGGGGGAGGTGTGTCGATTGAGAAAACATCCTCGCGAACGGCAGTGCGGTCAAAGGCGTATGTGTTGTTGGTCTGCCAATTGGTCTGCCAGATGGTTTCGAGATTCTCGAGGGTGGGTTTTTCTGGCACAGCGGACATAGCAACACCATCGTAGGCGTCTCAAGCCGCAAGTGACCTGACCTATTGACCGTTTAGCGCGGATCGGTTCACGTTCTCGTCACCATAAATTTCGGTGCTGTTGCTCCGTCAGTCATCCACAATTCAAGGGCATGCATCACGATATTCGCATGCAGAAAAAAACGATTTTCACACGATTTCCCAAGGCTGTTCGCACTCTTACGGCCTTGTGTGCTGGCGCAACGGGGGCCTATCTTTCGCTGCCATATAAATCGGTGTATGTGACAATCGCCTTTACAGGATGGTCGACCATGGGGGCAGTCGTCGTGGGGCGATCCAAGCGACACCATGCCACAATGACGCGACTACCTGAGATTGACGACGTTACCCAACTCGTCGCCTAGTAATCATAGGTAGGGGCGCATGCCACCGTAGGCTTGCGGGCGTGCTTCATCTCTACGACACTGCCGCACAAGAAGTGCGTCCGTTGGCAATGCGTGATGCTGGATCTATCAGCATCTATCTATGTGGTCCTACGGTGTACGGACCACCCCACATTGGTCACGGTCGCGCCACGCTTGTGTATGACATTTTGTGTCGGTATTTAGAGTGGACCGGGCTCACGGTGAGACTGGTGTCAAACATCACCGACATTGACGACAAGATCATCGAGCGGGCTCATCGCGAAAGTCGTCCGTGGGGAGAAATCGCAACGAAGTGCGAGAACATCTGGTTTGACGCAATGGGCAGACTCGGAGTGCAGCGGCCAAATGATGTCCCGCATGCCACCGAGTACGTGGACTCAATGGTGTCCATGATTGGCGAACTCGTCGCCAAAGACAGCGCCTACACAACTGACGATGGCGTGTATCTGAGTATCGAAAAAGTTCCAGACTACGGCCTCTTAGCGCATCAAAATATCGATGACATGCTTGCCGGCGGAGGAGATCGAGTCGTCTTTGGAGCAGATCAAAAAAGGCACCCTGCTGATTTCGTCTTATGGAAGTTTTCGAAACCTGGTGAACCAGCGTGGCCGTCACCGTGGGGTGAAGGCAGACCCGGTTGGCATAGTGAGTGTGTCGTCATGAGTTTAGATCTTCTGGGTGAAGGCTTTGACTTGCATTGCGGTGGTGCAGACCTACGTTTCCCTCATCATGAAAACGAACGAGCACAGGCCGTGGCACTTGGAAAGAAATTTGCCAATCACTGGATGCACAATGGATTTGTCGTTGACATTGAAGGCGAAAAAATGTCGAAGTCGCTTGGCAACGTCAGCAACCTTTTAGATTTGCTCGATCAATATGATGCCCGTGCGTATCGATTACTTCTTCTGCAGACGCACTATCGGTCTCCTGTGCGCGTTGGTAAAGAAAATCTTGATGCATCCGTGAGTGCGTTATCTGGATTAGATGGATTTGTCGCGCGATCTGCAGCAAATAGTGGTGGCGTCGCAGACGCCGAAGTTCTTACCAAGTTTCGAATTGCAATGAATAATGACCTGGACACCCCTGCGGCAACTGCACTCATTTTTGACAGTGTGCGTCAAGCAAATGTTGCCATTGATGACAATCAGGCAGACGTGGTGATCGCATTACGGTCGGCGATTTTAGAAATGACATCGGCGCTTGGTTTGTTCTTAAATGAATCACAAGAGATCGATGCTGAGATCAGCGCCAAGGCTGCTGCACTTGATGCGGCACGAACCGCAAAAGACTTTTCCGCTGCTGATGCTTTGCGTGATGAATTGCAATCGCTTGGGTATGTGGTGGAAACCACGAAGGAAGGAACTCGCGTCCGTCGTGGCTAAAAAACAACGAGCTCCGATGCCGCCGGGGTTTTGGATAATTTGGACAACCGTTGCTCTCGATCTCGTGGGGTTTGGAATTGTTGCGCCCATTTTGGGACGCTACGCGGAACGTTTCGGTGCATCTGGCCTAGATGTTGGGCTCATGTTTGCATCGTTCTCAATTGCTCAAATGGTGTTCGCTCCGATTCTCGGTCGACTCTCTGATCGCATTGGCCGTAAACCCGTCATCGTTATCTCATTAATAGGAACGGCTATCGGAAGTTTCATCACTGGAGCCGCTGGTGCGCTTTGGGTGTTATTTTTGGGTCGCATTATTGATGGCGCATCAGGAGCAAGCGTCGCCGTTGCCCAGGGTGCAATCACAGACATCGCACCTCCTGAGCGTCGGGCTCAATTACTCGGAATGCTGGGTGCCGCTTTTGGTGTGGGCTTCGTACTCGGACCTGCCGTTGGGGGATTGGCGGCGCTCGGTGGACCACACGTTCCTTTTTATGTAGCCGGAGTTGTTGCGTCAGTGAACGCAATCGCTGCAATGATTCGCCTGCCGGAGACAAAGAAATCCGATGCAGTCGACACGCGCAGCAAGCTCAGCGCACCGACACAACTACGGTCGCCACTGCTCACTCGATATGCAATCGCAGGATTTATTTCAGTCACTGCATTCGCTGGCTTTGAGACAACGTTTTCTCTCTTTGGCGAGCGTCGCTTCGGGCTCACGGAAGGTTCTACTGCTGCAGTGTTTCTGCTGGTCGGACTCATGCTCGTCGCAGTGCAAGGTGGTGCAATCGGTGCCCTCACTCGACGCTGGGGATCGCACACGTTGCTGTGTATCGGACTTGGGGTTGTGTCTGTGGGGCTACTCGCCCTTGGTGCATCTACCGTATGGCCGACATTAATTGTTTCGTTGGCGTTGCTGGCTTTTGGGCAAGGTCTCGTGTCTCCATCGATTACTGCACTCGTGGCAGATGCTGCGCCACCAGATCGCAGGGGAGAAGCGTTGGGATATCAACAAAGCGTCGGAGCTTTTGCTCGTGTTGTTGGCCCAATCATGGCAGGCGCCACGTTTGATCATATTGGTGTCGCTGCTCCGTACTTAATCGGTGCAGCGCTAAGCGTCATCGCATTTTTATTTATTCGCGCGACCGTTACAGAGTCTTTAGTAGCACGCCAGCAACACCAACAATAATTGCATTGATGGCTGTCATTGCGCCGATCAACATCAATGTATTGCGATGAAACGCTTTATACATTTCAACTCGTATTTCAGCAAATCCCAGACTCATCTCAGACCGCACTGCAGCAATCTCCGTCCAGACCAAATTAAATTGAGCAGATGTACTCGCAGTCATCAACAAAAGGTCCTGTGTAGTCGCAAGACGCGCTGACTCCACGTCACTTCGTCGGGCTACATCGGCCCAGCCGACTGGAGGAAGAAGTTCCATAAGTGTGGTTGCCGACTCCCTTCCTAGTTTTTCGATCAAAACGCTATGCATATCATGGCGATTATCTTGTGTAATTGTCACCGTACACCTACTGGGTCGTTTGTCATATACCCATAAAGTGTGCGGTGCTGGCCTTGGTGGGGAACTTGCCCACTGGTAACTTTGGGGAATGGCTGATTTCTCACTCCACCTCAATGACGACCAAGTTCAAATCAAGGACTGGATCCACCAATTCGCTGTCGACGTGATTCGACCCGCTGCCCAGGAGTGGGATGAACGCGAAGAGTTCCCTTTCCCCGTTGTGCAAGAGGCAGCCAAAATTGGCTTGTATGGCATTGAGTTCTTGATGAACGGCATGGCAGACCCAACCGGACTCACACTCCCAGTCGCAATCGAAGAGATGTTTTGGGGCGATGCTGGAATCGGCATGGCAATCATGGGTTCTGGACTCGCCGCTGCAGGAATCGCTGGCAATGGAACTCAGGAGCAAGTCATCGAGTGGGTACCGCAGTGTTATGGAACCCCAGAAAAAATTGCACTCGGAGCGTTTTGCGTGAGCGAACCTGATGCCGGCAGCGATGTCAGTTCGTTGCGCACACGTGCTGTTTACGACGAAGCACATGATGAATGGGTTCTCAACGGAACAAAAGCATGGATCACCAATGGCGGTATTGCCGATGTGCACGTTGTTGTTGCCGCTGTTGAGCCCGAACTAAAGAGTCGGGGACAAGCATCATTTATCGTGCCTCCAAATACAAAAGGCTTGTCAATGGGACAGAAATACAAAAAACACGGCATCAAAGCGTCACATACTGCCGAAGTTGTTCTTGTAGATGTTCACGTCCCCGGATCTTGCTTGCTTGGCGGCAAAGAAAAACTCGATGCCAAATTGGCCCGTGCTCGCGAAGGTGGACATGCAGGTGGCAAGCAACCAGCGATGGCAACATTTGAAGCAACGCGTCCAGCTGTAGGTGCACAAGCACTCGGCGTTGCGCGTGCCGCATACGAAATTGCACTCGACTATTCTAAAGAGCGTGTTGCTTTCGGCAAGCCCATCATTATGAACCAAGCCATCGCATTCAAACTTGCCAACATGGCAACACAAATTGATGCCGCTCGACTTCTCATCTGGCGTGCAGCATGGCTGGCCAAAAATGGCGGCTTTAAAAATGCTGAAGGTTCAATGAGTAAGTACTTCGCATCAGAGATGTCGGTAAAAGTAACAGAAGAAGCTATCCAAATTCTTGGTGGCTACGGATACACCCGCGAGTACCACGTTGAGCGGATGCATCGTGACGCAAAGATTCACACCATCTTTGAGGGCACCTCAGAGATTCAGCAGCTGGTGATTGCCCGTGCGATCTCTGGCTTACGCATTGAATAATCTTGCTGTAACGCGGGCATTGCCCCACCGTTAAGCGGGTAGAATTGAGTTGTGCACAATTCGCTTGCAATCGTTGACGAGATGTATCTCGAAGGACTTGCCATGAAGCGCGCCCAAATTCGCAGAGAAAGACCTGACATCACTGATGACTCTGTCGAACAGCTGCTTCAAGACTGGATCACGAATCGTCCCATGGATGCCCCAGGTCGAGTGCGGTTGATGTGACTCTTATTTCTGCGGCCTCTCAAGTTTTGGTGGCGCTTCAACAAGAAAATGTCAAGGGTTGCTTAGTCGGTGGCCTCGCTGTGTCAGCCCGTTGCGACCCTCGTTTCACAAGAGATGTAGACATCGCCGTCGTTGTTGACACAGATGAACATGCTGAAGCTCTAATACATGCATTGGCCTCACATGGTTTACGAATTGCCGGACTTGTTGAACAAGAAGCCGTGGGGCGTTTAGCTATGGCTCGGCTCTCAACGCAGGACGGACTTAGCGTGGATCTTTTAATTGCTTCATCGGGCATAGAGACAGAAGTTGTCACGAATGCTGAAATACTCGAAGTGGTGCAAGGAGTCCTGTTACCTGTGGCCCGCACAGGTCATCTCATCGCACTGAAGTTATTATCTGTGGCGCCTGGTCGCGAAACAGATGCTGCAGACTTGAGAAATCTTGCCGCTGTCGCCACGCAAGACGAGTGGAACCTGGCAAGCGAGGCAGTCGCGCAAATCCAAGAACGTGGTTTTGCAAGGGGACGTCAACTTGACGCTGAATTACTCACACTTCGCGATCCCACGCTCTGACGCAAAGATTCACACCATCTTCGAGGGCACCTCAGAGATTCAGCAGCTCGTGATTGCTCGTGCAATCTCCGGCCTGCGCGTCGAATAACAACCCGTAAGGTGCGACCTGGTTGGTCAAGCGCGGGCGTGCTCGTTGCCGTTAACGAGAACGCTCAGTAGAAACAGGAATTATTGCGACAAGTCGACTGCCATTTGGAGTCGCGCTAAGTGACCAATTTCCTTGTGTTGTTTGGGTAAATATCGCACTTCCGATGCTGGGTTTACCGGTGCCTGGTCCCGAACCGTTGCAGCAATGACACCGCTGACGTAATCGAAACGGCCTTCGCTGACATTGAATCCGGCGAGAAGAAGAATGAGTTCAGAGGGGATGGGTGGAAACACATTCTCGATCGCAACGAGAAAAGCGACTCCAATTAATTCAATGGAGTCAATAATGTCTGTTGCCCAATTAATAACAAGGCAATACTAGGTGTCGTCAGCTAGTCAGCGAATGCCTGCTGGCTAGAGCTGAAAATCCCAGCCTGTTCGTGATGGGCGGGGAAGAGCGTATTGTGGAGCCCATGGAGAAAACCCCGTCAAAGAGAAGCGACGGTTTGCGAACGATTGGCAGGATTGTTGAGTTTGCCGCCAAAGAACTTGATGAAGTAGGGGCTGTTCAGTTCAACCTGGATCGAGTTATTGAAGAGTCAGGCGTATCGCGTGGGTCTGTCTATCACCATTTTGGGGATCGCGATGGGCTCATCCTTGCCGTTGAGGTTTCTGAAATTGTGCAAATTCTCACCTCGGGAAACGAGCGAATGAGGCGTCTCTTCTCTGAATCGTCGAGTGGTGAGGAGATTATTAAGGGGATGGAGGCTGCGATCCGGGCGGGTACACAGGGCAAAGGACGCAATTACCGTCGCCGCCGAATTGCCAGTCTCGCAACGGCACAACACAGCCCTGCGATTTCTCAAGCTCTTGCCGACCTGCAGTTGAAAGAAACGGACTATTGGGCGGCAACACTGAGCATTGGCGCTGAACGAGGGTTGATTCGGCCATTTGAACCGCTTCTCGGCACAGCCGACGTGATTCAGTCTCTGCTTGTTGGACGCATTCTGGTTGACCTCCTCGAAGATGATTCTCGCGACAATCTCTGGATTGCATCTGCTGTTGAGGTATTGCGGGCCCTCTTGCGTCCCCTCTAGCGATTCCTTCTAACTAAATGAAGCATTTAGTTAGGGTAACCTCGGTGGGTGCGCTTCTGTCACCGACCCCGTCCTCGGACAGGCCTTTTTAGTCTTTGTCTAGCGATGTCTCTCGTGGGAGGTGTCGCTCTCAGCGATGACACGGTTCACGCCGCGAGTCTCTCAAAAATGATGGTGTGTGTCGGAAAGACAAGCGGAAATCTGTCGGGCATGGCAGGTCCGCGGTGTGGGCCGTTACAGAAGAAAATGACGTGGGTGTCCGCCTCGCCAAAGACAGTGGTGTGTGTGCGCATGACAACAAAGCAGCTTGTAATACCTAGCTCCAAAAAATGTGTCCGCGGTTCAGTTTCAATTGCAAAGTTCGCAGTGTCGGGAAACGTGAAGTTGTGTCGTCACAATCTGACCAAAGTGTTGGTCGTCAAAATTCGCACGAAATGTGCAAAAGGGCAAACACTTTTAACAATCAAGTTGCCGCCAGTGGCACCTACGAAAGTTAACGCCACTCCTTTCTTCGAAGATGCTTCTGATAGTGCACCGGAATCAACTACAACTACAACTATTGCTTCGACTTCTACAACAGTTGCGCCATCAGCAGTAACGACCACGACAGCTCCGACAGTCTCGGCAGGTACGACAACAACCGTCGCCCCAATAGTGACGGGTACGACCACCACTCTGGCGCCGATTGTGACGTCGACCACGGTTCCTTCGACTACGTCGACCACGGTTCCTTCGACAACTTCGACCACGTCGACAACTTCGACGACTTCGACCACTACGGTTCCGCCAACACCTCTGCCTGTTGCGACATCTATGACTGCTGGATCAGCCACAATCGTGTCTGGAGGTTCGACGACA
>Ga0209596_1003221_pt1 | contig 12977 bp, 9 predicted proteins | sample M_130807_MF_Meta_FD_187314 | JGI IMG/M metagenome (GOLD analysis project Ga0209596, IMG submission 187314) | Freshwater microbial communities from Lake Montjoie, Canada to study carbon cycling - M_130807_MF_MetaG (SPAdes) (version 2) | ecosystem: Environmental > Aquatic > Freshwater > Lake... | reverse complement strand
TTCATCGCGCACAACCCGCGGCAACGCCACTCCTTCAAGCACACCATCTTCCTTCTCAGAAAACGCTGCGCTCAACCAGAGGGCAGCCATAAAGTCTAGACGACTCCGCTCATCTCTTGTGAAACCGAGAACGAAAGTATTCCTCATTGTCGCGCTTTGCTTTGTTCCGATCGTGCTGTTGGCGTCCCGCGCTTGTTACCAGTTTTTTGGTCGTGCCCGCCAAGGCATTCAGGGCGGTCCCAATACGCTCTCATGCCAGCTAGCGTTTGATGATGGCTCCATACCGAAGTCTGCTCGCGTGACTTTCACCCTCCTCAACACGATCTCACCGATCCCATTCCATTCCGATCCAGTCAGCCGCGAGCACACCGCAACCGCTGACACGGATGGCAAGGTGTCTCTCGTTTGGAACGACAACTCTGGAGTTTGGCTTAGCTCAGTCTCCACAGGCAGCTCTACTTTCACTCGCGAGCCCAAGTCACCTCCAGGTCGTTCTCCTTTTTGGGAGGGTTCCACCATAGGACCAACGGCCGATGGTCGCTCCACAACCGCTGTGGCCGTTCACTACGACACGCGCGTCATCTTGGATCGCTCCACAGGGGTTTTTACCGTCACGAACGGCCAATGAACACTCAACCGTCGTCTAACCATGCGCTGCAGCGAACCGCTCCGTGCGTCACGGCACCTGCTTCCGCCGCCGCCTTGCCGCCCGCCATGCAGGTGCGCGCTCCCGGGTCGCGGTCGCTGAGCTTGGGGTCGTTGATATGGCTGTCTTGTTGGCAAGAGAAAAATTGGGGTTCTTCATTGCTTGGTTAAAGTAATGCTGCGTGGCTAGTTTGCGAACCGTGGCCCGGGAGTTGGGGCGGCGAGTCAGGCGGGTGTATTGTCCCCTGCGGTTAGTCGGCTGATATTCGTGCGTTGGTTAGCACTTGGTTTTTGTTCACCGTGACCCTCTCGACAGTCTAGGCACGAGGATTAGGAGCCTCTCGGCTCCACGCCTCAAACGACCCTCGTGAATCGGATCACCGTGACCGCCGCCCCATGACCCGGGCCTCGGTTCTGGTTGGATGTTTGATGTCTGGTCTTCTGGTTCCTGCTTCTTGGTTCCTGCTTCTTTGTTCCTGGTTGCTGTCTACTGACTTCTGACTTCTGCCCGTGAGCGGGCGGCGGTGGCGGTCTTAGTTCCCCCCCAGTTACACCGCCTCCTTCTTCCTCCCCGCTCCGAGTTGCGGCGGGCTGGCGGGCGCCTGCGTCATCTGCGGCCTCATCAGCACGAAGATGTGCCATACGAACCCGCACAGCTCACGCGCCACTGCCACCGTCACCTTGTTCTTCTGCTTGCCCCGCGCGCTCAATTGCACCGTCCGCTTGTGCAGCCGCGTCTGCGCCTTCCACGACACCGCCTTCACCTCCTCGCCCAGCCCGCGCTGCCTTACGCTCAGTTCCTTGCTCACCTTCGGACTCAGCCGGTAATGGTGCGCAGCCTCGATCAACAGCCACCTTGCATGGCTGTTCCCGGCCTTCGTGATGCCTCCCTGCCTCCGCTTCTCGCTGCTTGTGCTCTCACTCGGCACAAGCCCGAGATACGCCATGAGCTGCGCCGGATGCTCAAACCGCCACGCGCCCCCGAGTTCGCTCGCCAAGACCATCGCGCCGACGAGGGCGAACCCCCGCATCCCCATCAGCGCCGCGACCACCGGCCTCATCTGCCAGCTCTCCAGCAGCGCCTCCATCTGCTCCTCCAGCCGCCCAATCCTCCCCTCCGCGCTCCCGATGCTCTGGATCGCATCCTCAAGCACCACACGCTGCGCCGCATGCGGCAGCACCAGCTCCCGAAGGTAACGCCGGTGCGCCTCGCTCCACGCGCTCTTCCCCGTGTAGCGATACCCGTTGCGCAGCAGGAACGCCTTCAACTGCGCGCGCCCCCGCCTCAGATCCTGCACCGCATCCGTCCGCGCGCGGCACAGGTCCCGCATCGCCTCGTCCGCCGCATCCGGCACGTGCACCGCAGTCAGCTCCCCGGCACGCAGCAGCCTCGCCAGCTTCAGCGCATCCCGCCGGTCCGTCTTGATCCGCTCCCCGCTCCGCACCGGGATCAATGACGGCGCCACCACCAGGCAGTCCACCTTGAGCTGCCCAAGCCGCCGCGCGATCACGAACCCCGTCGGCCCCGCCTCGTAGCAGACCCGCAGTTCCGTCCCAGGGTGTGCCTTCTTCAGCTTCGCCAAGACCTTCTCCAGCGCGTGCAGGTCATTCGCGATCGTCCCGTAAACGCGCGCCTCGCCCGCGCTTTCCGCAAGGCCGATCGTGATGCTTTTCGCGTGGACATCCAGTCCGATGAACAGTAGTTTTTTCATGTGTGCTTGTTGTTTGTTGGCTTCATTATTGGTGACACCCTCCCTCTGCGCTCACGCGCTCGGGCGGTGCTCCCGCAAAAATTGCGGCAAGGTGCGCTTCATCGCGCACAACCCGCGGCAACGCCACTCCTTCAAGCACACCATCTTCCTTCTCAGAAAACGCTGCGCTCAACCAGAGGGCAGCCATAAAGTCTAGGCGACTCGCGCACGTCTTCCGTGAAATGAAAACTGTTCTTCGGTATTGTGCGGCCGTTCTGGTGCTCGCGGCGCTTCACTGGGTCTTACTCTACGCTATGTCAGGTCTTTCGATGCTGGGCCGTATGGGGACAATGCATGCTGACGGTTCGACGCCTCAGATGGCCGCTGAACGTGCGGCAATGAAGCCATACTCCGACGCATTTGACCGCGCCTTCGACTTTACGTTTTTGTTGTTTTCTTGGCCCGGTCGTATTGTCCACCCGATCAAGTCAGTCGTTACTGAACCGGAAGAGTATGACGCGACTAAGCCTGCATCAATCGCGACGAGTCTTTTTTGGGGGTGCGTTTTCCCCTGCGCCTTTTTACTTACTACCAGACTGGCTCGCCGCCATGCAACACAACCCAACGTCGCCTAACTTGGGGTCGTTAGGCGATTCACCGCTATGACGCGGACTATTCCAGAATCAGATTGGAAGCTGTTTAGGCAACTTCATCCGATTGCGCTCAGTCGTCTTTGTCAGCAGGTGCTTGACGACATCGCCGCAATCGTAGGCGACAAGAAGACAGTTGCGCACGAACGTTACCTCAAGATTTACAAACTCGTTCAGCAACGCGACCAAACCATCGGCGAGCTCTTTAACGACCTGCGGCGCTCGACCGCTATCATACGACTCCTAGCCATTTGCTCGCACAACCTTATTACCGAAGACGAGATCGGACGCTTTACCCAAGAGACTCGCGATGTTATCTCACATTTTTCAACGCAACGCGCCTAACCCCTATGTAAGGGGTCAAGATGGAAGTTGGGTGAACTGAGTTGGATTGTTTGTTTTTTGGTGGGTGCTTGGGTTTGGCCGGGCGGCGCATTGCCGGGGGCGGCCGGTGGGTTGGGGTTGGGGTTGAGTAATCTTGGGAACGTTTCCGCTTCGAGGGATGTGGCTGATGGCTTCAGCGTCCATAATGACTCGCTCGCTCCCGCTCGTCTCGCCCCTGCGGGGCAGCCTTCGGCTGTCTCCCCCGAGGCGCCCAGCGCCTCCGGTGGTCCTATCCGTGCTCGGCCGCCCCTTCCGGGGCGGACGGCACAATGTGACTGATACGTCGGGTGAAGCGGAACGGCGTAAAGCCGCGTTGCGGCCACCCCGCTTTACGCGGGGGCGCGGTCCAATTTGATGACGCCCTCCGGCGTCACCCTTCGGGCTGGCCTGTGGCCAGTCTTTCTCGCTCGGCTCGAATATGGCGTCGCACTTCGTGCTGCCGAGTGCCGGTTAGGCTGCGGACTCGCGCCACGTTCCAAAGCGGGGAAAGTTTTGTGAGTGGTGAGTGGTCCGTGTGGTCCGGTCTCAACTTTGGATTACAACATTGGTTAGTGGCGATGAAGCGACGCTTCGCGTTTTGGATGTGGCCGGCGGGGACGCGCGGCGCTCCATAAAAAGCAGCCTCCGCCCGGTCGTCCGGACGGAGGCTGTGGTGAGTCGCGCTGGGCGCGGGTGAGTTAGTTTTTCGCGGGGGCTTTCTCGGTCTTATCGGCAGTCGCGGGCTTGTCGGTCTTCGCAGCTTTGTCAGGCTTTGCGGATTTTGCGGGGGCTTCTTTTTTGTCGTCGGCCTTCACGTCCACAGTCGCGGCGGTCATCACGTACTTGATGGTGACCTTTGCGCCGACTTTCAGGTCGCCTGTGACCTTCGTGTCGGCGGTGCGCGCGACTTCGAAGCGTTCGGTGCCTTTCAGCACGACGATCTTCGTGTCGCTGACTTCGGCCACGGGGCCGGTGACCTGGTATTTGTCGGCCTTCTCGGCTTTCGGGGCGGCGGGCTTTTCGGCCTTCGCAGGCTTGTCCGCGGCGAATGCGCAGAAGGGAACGATGAGGAATGCAATGAGGAGTTTTTTCATGGTGTGTTGTTTTGGTTTTTCTTGAGGCCGCTTTTTGTACCGGCGGTTGTGCCGGTGCAAGGTCGGCCGTTCGGGTGTGATGGACGGCGCGGACTTGCGGCTATTCAGAAAATCACGCGCGCAGATGCGGATGGGGTGGCTCGGCGCAGGGCGGGTTTCCAACCCGATGCAGACATCCTTGCTGCTGAGATTCAGCGCGCGAGCAGTTCGCGCAGCTTTGCGGGATCGGTTACCGGGGCTTGGCAGGTGAAGTTTTCGCAGACGTATGCGGCGGCTTTTCCATCCACGGAGGTCACGGTGCGGAAGAATTCCAGCTTCGCGCCGAGCCATTGCTGATGCGCTCCGCCGTCGGCGAGGAGCACGATTTGGTTTGGTGAAAATATGGCGCGGACTTCGCGGAGGAGCGCCTTCGTGTCGGCGGCACCGGGCTTGCCGACGATGACGATCTGGCGCGGCTTTGCGAGCGAGGCGTCCACGGCGCAGAGCATCTGCGTCGTCGCGCTGGGCAGGCGTGCGAGCTGGTCGGCGGCGCTGGCGATTGTCTTATCCGCGCGCTCGCGGAAGTCCTTCGAGCCGGTGAGTTGCGCGAGGCGCAGGAGGTTCGCGGCAGCGAGGCTGCTCGGCGCGGGCTCGGCACCGTCGTAGTCTTCCTTCGTGCGGAACAAGATATCCGACGCTCCGGGCGCGGTCTGGAAATATCCGCCGTGCGCCTTGTCGAAAAATTGCGCGTCCATCTTCGCCTGCAATTCGACGGCCCATTGCAGCCACGCGGTGTCGAAGTCTGCCTCGTACAGATCGAGCAGGCCGGCGATGAGCGCGGCGTAGTCGTCGGCGAATGCAGCGATGCCGCTCGGCCCGTGGCGGAAGCTGCGGATGAGCGCGCCGTCGCGCCACAAGTTTTCGCGGATGAATTTCGCGCTGCGCTGCGCGGCGGCGAGGTAGCGCGGCTCGTCGAGCGCCTGCGCGGCGCGCGAGAATGCGGAGATCATCATGCCGTTCCATGCGACGATGATTTTGTCATCGAGGTGCGGCTTTGGGCGGGTGGCGCGCACGGTGAAAAGTTTTGCGCGCGACGCAGCGAGCGAGGCTTCGATTTCAGCCTCGGACTTTTTGAATTCCTTCGCGGCCTCGGCGACCGTGAGGCGCTGGATGAGCGTGTTCCTGCCGGTGAATTCGCGCATCGGATCGCTGCCGGCGGGCGCATTGCCATCGGCCTCGACACCGTAGAATTTTTTGAACAGCGCCACACCATCACCGAGCAGCGATTCGATCTCCGCCTGCGTCCAGATGTAGAATGCGCCTTCGCCGTGCTCGGGCTTGCCGTGTGCGAGCAGCGAGTCGGCGTCCTCGGCAGAGTAAAATCCGCCGCCCTTGTCGCTCATGTCGCGGAGCACGTAGTCGAGCACGTCGCGCGCGATGCGTTCCCATCGCGCGTCGTGCGTGAGCTGGAATGCATCCACGTAGGCACGCGAGAGCTGCGCCTGATCGTAGAGCATTTTCTCGAAGTGCGGGATGTGCCAGTATGTGTCCACCGAGTAGCGGTGGAAGCCGCCGCCGACGTGGTCGTGCATTCCGCCCGCGGCCATTTTCTCCAGCGTGAAAAGCGCCATCTTGCGTGCGCGTGCGCGGTCGGTCTCCTCGGTCTCTGGCGTCGCGCCGAGACCGCGGCGCACGGACATGCGGAGGAGGAAATTGATGATGCTCGGCTGCGGAAATTTCGGCGAGCTGCCGAAGCCGCCGTGCTCGCCGTCGAAGCGTTTCGCCAGCTGGCCGAGTCCGAGGTAGAGGCTCGCACGGCTGGGCTTGTCCGCGGATGCCGCCGAGCCTGCGGCCATCTCGTTGAGCTGCTTGGCGACCTCGTCGCCGTGCTTCACGATGCTCTCGCGATCGTTTTTCCAGCCGTCGGCGATGCGTGCGAGGATGTTGCGGAAGCTGGGGCGTCCACCGCGATCCTGCGGCGGGAAATAAGTGCCGCCGATGAAGGGCTTCAGGTCCGGCGTGAGCCACACGCTCATGGGCCACCCGCCGCTGCCGGTCGTGGCCTGCACGAAGGTCATGTACACTTTGTCCACATCAGGGCGCTCCTCGCGATCCACTTTGATGCAGACGAAATTCTCGTTCATGTATTTCGCAGTCGTCTCGTCCTCGAACGACTCGTGCGCCATGACGTGGCACCAGTGGCACGTCGAGTAGCCGATGCTGAGGAAGATGGGCTTGCGCTCCTTTTTCGCGCGCTCAAATGCCTCCGCCCCCCACGGCATCCAGTCCACGGGGTTGTGCTGGTGCTGGAGGAGGTAGGGCGATTTTTCCTTCGCGAGGCGGTTGGTGAATATTGCGGGTAGCGGTGAGGCGGCCACGGGTTCGTTTGATTTGGATTTTGGTGCGTCTGCTGCTTGACACTGGATCGCCTGTGCGAGCAGAAGTGCCGCGAATTTCCGACGAGCGAACTTTGACATGAAAAACATCCCGACGAGCTTCCGCGAAGCGAGCGCCAGTGGCAAGGTGAGTCGCGGTCTCGCGCTGGCTGCGGCGTGCGTGGCGGCGTGCACTTTCACGGGCTGCACGAGCGGGGTGAAGGACACGAGTCGCACGTTCGCCGGCGTGGTGCTCGATGCCGGGCACGGTGGCCACGACAGCGGGACGACTTCGCGCTACGCCGGACGCGAGAAGGATGCGACGCTGGATGTGGTGATGCGCCTGCGCCCGAAGGTCGCCGGCGCGGGGTTCCGCACCGTGATGACGCGCAGCGATGACACATTCATCCCGCTCTCCACACGCGCGGCGATCTCGAACCGGCAGAGCAATGTCATCTTCGTGAGCGTGCACTTCAACGACACGCGGCGTTCGGCGATTCGCGGGACGGAGGTGTATTACACTTCGCAGTGCTCGGCGCAGATCGCGCGGAACATTCTCAACCAGATCGCCGCGATTCCCGGTGCATCGTCGCGCGGGATCCATACGGCGAATTTCGCCGTGCTGCGAAGGGCGCAGTATCCCGCGGTGCTCGTGGAATGCGGCTTCTTCAGCAATCCGATCGAAGGGCGGCGCTGCGGGAGCGGCGCGTATCGCGAACTGCTCGCGGAGGCGATTGCGCGCGGCATTTTGATCCAGCGCCGTGGTGCCGGTGCGATGCTCGCGGCGGAGTAGCGCCGATGTCTGCCGCTACTTGTTCCCCGCCTTGTTGGCGGCGGGAGCCGGGGCTGCCGCGGCCGGCTTGTCAATGATCGCCTTGTAGGTCACGTCGCTGAAGTGCTCGGCGACCACCTTTCCGTCATTCATCAGCCGGACCGCGTGGCCCATGATTTTTTCACCGCTTGCCGGCACCTTGACCGATGCGGCGGCACCTTGGCCACCACCCTGCCCCCCCCTCACTGGGTTGCCCCTCATCTCTAGGGTGTTGTGCGCTTCGGTGTAGGATTTCGTCACAACTTCGCTCTCGACGAGTTCCTTGGCACGCGCAGCGAGCGAGACTTTTCTTTCGCCCTCCACGAGGACCTTCACGCCCCGCTCGGTCATCGAGCGGCCGAAGAACCAATATTTGACGACGAGATTGTCGAACGACTCCTTCGTCGAGCTGTTATCCAGCATGATTTTCAGCGACTGGGCCTGCGTCTTTCCGGCAGACGGCTGGCCAGACGGCTGGCGTTTTCCGGCGCCAGTGGCGCCGGACTTGTTGACCAGTTCGACCGCCATGTGGATCGGGGATAATGCCGCATGGGCGGCGAATGCGGTGGCTGTGACGAGGGCGACGATGAACGAGGTGAGTTTCATGCGGCGATTCCTCGCATGGCCGCGGCGCGAACGCAAGTGTGCCAGCGGGACATTTCTGTCGCGGAAAAAATAATTCCACGCGCCGTCATGTCGCACCTTGCGCAAATGGATTCATCGCTCCAATGTCCCTCGCATCCCAGTTGCAGCGCTCCAGTTCACGCGAAGTGCGGAGCAAAGGCGGCGAGGCATGGGGATAGCTCAAACAACCATGATGAATAACTTCACGCCCCGCGCGCAGCAGGTCCTTGCACTCGCCCGCAAGGAAGCCGACCGGTTCAACCACAACTACGTCGGCACCGAGCATCTCCTGCTCGGACTGATCAAACTCGGCCAGGGCGTCGCCGTAAACGTCCTGCAAAAAATGGGCCTCGATCTCGAGACCGTCCGCATGGAAGTCGAGAAGCAGGTCGGCAGCGGGCCGGATCAAAAGATGGTCGGCAACATCCCCTACACGCCTCGCGTGAAGAAGGTGCTCGCGCTCGCGGGCAAGGAGGCGAAGGCGCTGAACCACAGCTACGTCGGCACGGAGCACATCCTGCTCGGCCTTTTGCGCGAAGGCGAAGGCGTCGCCGCGCGCGTGCTAAAGAATCTCGAAGTGGACATCGAGCGCACGCGGAATGAAATCTTGAAGGAACTCGATCCAAACTTCACGCCGCCGGAGGGCGAGCAGGATTCGCCGCAGGAACAGCCGTCGGGCGGCAGCAAGAAGGACGGCAAGACGCCCGCGTTGCGCGCATTTGGCCGCGACCTCACGGAGCTTGCGCGGAAAGGCGACATGGATCCCGTCATCGGGCGTGCGAATGAGATCGAGCGCGTGATCCAGATCCTCTGCCGTCGCACGAAGAACAATCCCGTGCTCATCGGCGAGGCTGGCGTGGGCAAGACCGCGATCGTCGAGGGGCTCGCGCAGGAAATCGCCGCAGGCAACGTGCCGGAGATTTTGCGCGACAAGCGCGTGATCACGCTCGACCTCGCGCTCATGGTCGCGGGCACGAAATATCGCGGCCAGTTCGAGGAGCGGATCAAGGCCGTGATGGACGAAATCCGCCGCACGAAGAACGTGATCCTCTTCATTGACGAGCTGCACACGATCGTCGGCGCAGGAAGCGCGGAGGGTGCGATGGATGCGAGCAACATCATCAAGCCCGCGCTCAGCCGCGGCGAACTCCAGTGCGTCGGTGCGACGACGCTGAACGAGTTCCGCAAATACATCGAGAAGGACGCCGCGCTCGAGCGCCGCTTCCAGCAGGTGAAAGTCGAGGCGCCCAGCGTCGAGGACACGATCCTCATTTTGAAAGGCATCCGCCACAAGTACGAGCAGCATCACAAGGCGCGTATCACCGACGAAGCACTGCAAGCCGCCGCGGAACTCAGCGACCGCTACCTCACCGGCAGATTTTTGCCGGACAAGGCGATTGACGTGATGGACGAAGCTGGTGCGCGTGCACGCATCACCTCGATGACTCGCCCGCCGGACATCAAGGACATTGACAAGGAAATCGAGTCCATCAAGGCACAGAAGGAAGGCGCGATCAAAGCGCAGGACTTCGAGAAAGCCGCCTCGCTCCGCGACGACGAGAAAAAGGCGAAGGAGAAGAAGGACGCCGTGCTGAAGGACTGGGAAAAGAAGCGCGAGGAAAAGGAAATCGTCGTGAGCGAGGAGGACATGCGTGTCGTCGTCGCGAAGTGGACCGGAGTGCCGCTGCACCGCATGGAGCAGGAGGACAACGAAAAGCTGCTGCGCATGGAGGTCGAGCTGAAGGGCAAGGTCATCGGGCAAAGCGAAGCCGTCGTCGCCGTCGCAAAGGCGCTGCGCCGTTCGCGCGCCGACCTCAAGGATCCGCGGCGTCCGATTGGCTCCTTCATTTTCCTCGGCCCCACCGGCGTCGGAAAAACGTATCTCGCACAGACACTCGCCGAATACATGTTCGGCGCGCGCGATGCGCTCATCCAGTTCGACATGTCCGAGTATCGCGAGGAGCACACCATCTCGCGGCTCGTCGGATCGCCTCCCGGCTACATCGGCCACGACGAGGGAGGCCAGCTTTCCGAGCAGGTGCGTCGGCGTCCGTACTCGGTCGTCCTTTTCGACGAGATCGAAAAGGCGCACCCGAACGTGCTGCACCTCCTCCTACAGGTGCTCGAAGAGGGCAAGCTCACCGACTCCCTCGGGCGGAAGATTGATTTCCGCAACACCATCATCATCCTCACGACAAACATCGGCGCGGAGCAGATGAAGAAGGTCACGCTCGGCTTCGGCGGCGACAAGGAGGACGGGAACTACGACTCGATGAAGGGCAAGGTGCTCGGCGAGGCCAAGCGCGTGCTCAAGCCCGAGTTCATCAACCGCTTCGACGACCTCATCGTCTTCCACCAGCTCAACAGGGAAGACCTGAAGCTCATCGTGGATCTCGAAGTCGCGAAGCTCGTCGAGCGCATCAAGCAGAAGGAGATCAAAGTCGTCCTCGACGACAAGGCGCGCGAATTCCTCATCGAGAAAGGCTTCGACCCCGCGTATGGCGCGCGCCCGATGCGCCGCGCCGTCGAGCGCTACCTCGAGGATCCGATGGCCGAGGAGATGCTCAAGGGCACATTCAAGCCCGGCGACACCGCCGATGTCACCGCGACCGACAAGGAGCTGATCTTTAAATCCGTCGGAACGGCAAAAGCCAGCGAACCCGCGCCGACCGCATAGTAAAAAACAGATTCCTCCTCCAAGGGCGGGCGAGCATTTCCCCAAAATCAGAAGCTCGCCCGCCCTTCCCTTTTTCCGCTGCGCTTGGCGCTTTTTTCCCGTAGCTGCCGACGCCAGGAGAGATTCTCATTTTTTCTTCGCGCTCCACGTTCCGAGTTCCGCATCGGAACAGCGGGCGAGGCGCGCAAAGCAGTCCCGGGCTTCTGCCCTCGAGACCGCACAAAACTGGACGCGCCGTCGAAATCCGAAAGTCGTTGCGCGCTGAAGCGCAGGAGTACTTTGCTGCCGGGCTTGCAGCAATCGCACGACGCGGCATCGTCATCGCACCCATGCAAAAAGCCCGCGCCATCATCATCCGCGAGCACGGCGAGCCGCAGGCCGTCGCGAAACTGGAGACGCTCAATCTCCCCTCACCCGCCGCAGGCGAGGTGCGCGTGCGCGTGAAATTTTCCCCGATCAATCCCGCGGACATCAACGTGCTCGAAGGCAAATATCCAATCCGCCCCGAGCTGCCCGGCACGCCCGGCGTCGAGGGCGTCGGCATCGTCGAAGAATGCGGCGCGGATGTGAGCAGCCTTGCTGAGGCCGATGTGGTGCTGCTGCCGCACGGCTTCGGCACATGGCGCGAGGCCGGAAATGTAGCCGCGCTGGCTCTCGTGAAAATCGGATCGGACGTACCGCTGGAGCAGGCCGCGATGCTGCGCATCAATCCCGCGACCGCGCTCGTGATGCTCCGCGAATTTGTGACGCTGCAACCCGGCGAATGGATCGTGCAGAACGCCGCAAACTCCGCCGTGGGCCGCTGCGTGATCCGGCTCGCGCTTCACTTCGGCTGGCGCACGGTGAACGTCGTCCGCCGCGCCGAACTCGTGGCTGAACTCAAGGCTGATGGCGCGGATGTCGTGCTCGTCGAGGGCGAAAAGATTTCCGCCGAAATCAAATCGGCGACCGGCGGCGCACCGATCCGGCTAGCGCTGAATTCCGTGGGCGGCGACAGCGCCACGCGGATCGCAGGCGCGCTCGCGTTCGGCGGCACCATCGTCACGTTCGGCGCGATGGCGCGGCAGCCGCTGAAGATTCCGAACGGCATGCTGATTTTCCAAAACATCGCGTGGCGCGGGTTCTGGATCACGCACTGGTATGAGCGCGCCGGCCGATCCGCCGCCGCCACGCTGCTCGCCGAACTCGCATCGCTCGCAGCACGCGGCGTGATCGCGACACCCGTCGAAGCCGTGTATCCCCTCGAAGAAATCGCCGAAGCCCTCGCGCACGCTCAGCGCCCGCAGCGCGCAGGAAAAATTTTGCTCCGCTGCTCCAACCCATGACCAACGACCCGCTCACACCATCGCAGGCCGACAGAAAACGCACACTCCGCCTCGCGCTCCTCTGCATCGCGTTCACCATTTGCGGCAGCCTCGGCTACCATTTTTACGATCACTGGCAGACGCGCAAACGGGCCGAAGCCGAGTGGAGCCGCCTCGGCCCGCTCGAGCCGAGCGGCGGATCATTTCAGCGTCCGCGCCTGGAGTTGGACGTGCCGCTTTTCCGCCAGGCCGACGACCGCTGGCGCAACGACAAGCTCGGCAACACGCCCGCCACGCTCGGCGCGGAAGGCTGCGCCGTCGCCTCCGCCGCGATGGTGCTCGCGAGCTACGGCATCGATACCGACCCCGGCCGGCTCAACAAACTCGTGACCGACGCAAATGGCTACGAAGGCCAGGGCTGGCTCGATTGGGACAAGGCCGCCGAAGTCACCGGCAACATCGCGCGCAAAGTTTACGAGGACGATCCGAGCTACAAGCTGATCGATCAAAATCTCGCACGGAAAAATCCCGTCATCGTCCGCCTGCGCACCGAGAGCGGCATCACGCACTTCGTCGTCATCGCCGGCAAGGACGGTCTCGACTACCTCACCCGCGATCCCGGTGCAGGCGCGGCGAAAGGCCTCTACCCGCTGAAGGAATTCGGCAGCAAAATCGAGAAGCTGCGCTTCTACGAAAAAGTGAAGTAACCATCGGACACCACGGGAAGTGTCCACCCTTGGACGTTGGGCGTTCGGCGTTGGGCG
>Ga0209596_1003212_pt1 | contig 13001 bp, 15 predicted proteins | sample M_130807_MF_Meta_FD_187314 | JGI IMG/M metagenome (GOLD analysis project Ga0209596, IMG submission 187314) | Freshwater microbial communities from Lake Montjoie, Canada to study carbon cycling - M_130807_MF_MetaG (SPAdes) (version 2) | ecosystem: Environmental > Aquatic > Freshwater > Lake... | reverse complement strand
AATGCGATGTCGACATGATCTCGGTCGACATCATTGTCATTAGCAAGATCTGCGAGCGTGCGCGCCACGCGACGAATTCTGTGGTATCCGCGACCAGTGAGAATCCCTTTTTCTAGTTCTGTGTGCAGCAGTGCGCGCGCTTGGGTAGTGATGGCAGCAAAGATGTCTAGTTGGTCATGCAACAACAAAGCATTGGGGCATCCTTGTCTGTCAACGGCGCGTTTGCGTGCTGCCAACACGCGCGCCGCAACGAGAGCAGTCGATTCTCCCCCGCCGGCATGCACAAGTGCATCGGCGGAGGGTCGGTCGACATGCACACACAAGTCGAAACGATCTATTAGTGGTCCAGAAAAACGTCGTTGATACCGACGATGATCTGAGTCTGTGCATCTGCACATTCCGGGCCTGATGTCTCCGCATGGACACGGATTGCTTGCCCCTACGAGCAAAAACTTGGCTGGCATTGTGAGTGAGTGACGCGCCCGCGACAAACGGATCACGCCTTCTTCGAGCGGTTGTCGCAACGCATCTAACACCGTGGGAGCAAACTCACCCATCTCGTCCAAAAACAAAACGCCACCGCTTGCCAAACTGACTTCGCCAGGTCGCATGTAACTACTGCCACCACCCACCATTGCCACCATTGATGCACTGTGATGCGGAGACCGAAACGGAGGCGATGTGCGCAACGCTCCGGCAGATTCGACTCCTGCTGCGCTGTGCACCATGGCGCTTGCAAGCGCATCCTCATGTGTCAGTGCTGGCAAAATACCTGGCAAGCGTCGCGCCAACATTGATTTTCCGGCTCCTGGCGGACCAACCAGCAACAAGTGATGCATGCCTGTTGCTGAGACTTCTAAGGCATGTCGCGCCCACGCCTGGCCGCTGACTTCGGCCAAGTCCGCAACCACATACACATCTTCTTGCTCTTCAACCTGGGTGATTGATGGCCACTCATCGTCGCCCCGCAGGCATCTCACAAGATGTGCCAAAGTATCGACGGCACGTAACTGACGAGGTGATGCGATGAGTGCTTCAGCATGATTTCCGGGCGAAACCACGACATCATGCATCGCTACTGCAGACACCATCGGAGCGGCACCGGCAACGGTTCGTAACGATCCGTCCAGACCAAGTTCTGCTAAAAATGCGTGTGCTTCAATAGATTCTTGACTCAAGACATCTTGTGCCACGAGCAATGCCACTGCGATTGCAAGATCAGCAGCAGCGCCACCTTTGCGTTCTCCTGCTCCAGCCAAATTGACAGTGATGCGTCGATTTGGCCACGGCAGCTCTGATGAGAGCAGCGCGGCTCGAACACGATCGCGTGACTCACGACAGGATTCGTCTGGGAGTCCAACCACCGTAAACCCAGGTATCCCGACTCCAACGTGTACTTCAACAACGAGCGGGTGTCCCTGAGCCCCAAGAAGCGCTGCAGTTTTGACGGCGGCATACATGTGAAACCCCTTTTGCTCGTGTGTGGCTGTGAGAATAAGAAGATGTGTACGCGTCGACTAGGTGTTCTGGCAACAGTGACGGCATTTTGTTTGCTCACCTTTGCGGCATGCAGTCCATCACGGACCGGAACCAACTTCTGTCGTGTTCTACAAAAAGAGATGCCTGAGATCGGAATGTCAATAGCCACGCAAGCAGAGGTTTCGGCAATGGTCACTCGCTATCAAAAACTTCTTGATGCTGCGCCGCTCGCCATTGAAAGTGATCTCGAAGTTCTCACCAACTTGTTAAAAAAATCTGCGCGGGTTGATGTGTCAGATCCCAAAAGCATTCAAGAGGTAGCGGACCTTGCTTACGCCGCGAACAAATCAGCGCTTGCTGTTTCTGCTTGGACCAAAGACACGTGCGCTGTTGATATTTCTTTGGGGGTCAATATCGATCCACCTCGAGTGGCTCCTCCGACAACGATTGCCCCAACAACAACTCTTTTGGAAATCACGACAACCAGCGCAGTTCAGACAACTACTGTTCCAACAACTCTGCCAATTACTGTGCCAACTACGACGCCGTAATTCGGCAACCTGCAATTTGAGGATCTAGCGAATTTCTCCGCGCTTCACAATTACTTTGTCAACGAGACCGTAGGTCTGGGCTTCTTCGGCGACGAACCAACGATCGCGCTCGCTATCGGCTTGGATCTGTTCTACTGTTTTTCCGCTGTGTTGAGCGATCAGTTCTGCCATGCGATGTTTGACGTAGGCAAGTTGTTGTGCCTGAATTTCGATGTCGGCTGCAGGACCGCGCAAACCAGCAAGTGGTTGATGCATCATGATTCGAGCATTCGGCAATGTGTAACGCTTGCCAGCCGCGCCAGCAGTGAGCAAGAACTGCCCCATTGATGCAGCAAGACCCATGCATACGGTTGCAACATCGCAACTCACAAACTGCATTGTGTCGTAGATGGCCATGCCAGCCGTGACAGATCCGCCAGGACTATTGATGTACAGCCAGATGTCGGCGTTGGCGTCTTCGCTCTCGAGGTATAGCAACTGCGCGCAAATCTGGTTTGCCATGTCATCGTTGACATCTGTTCCCAGCATGATCACACGGTTCTTGAGGAGGCGCGTATAAATGTCGGTTCGGCTGTCCATCCCTGTGTCGAGAGCCGATGGCATCACTGGAAAACCTGATTCGGTGGAAATACTCATGGCTTTAGGCTACCCGTAGGTGGCATCAGAGCCTTAGTCTTGCCACAATAGAGATGTGACTGACCGTGAGAAGTTTTCCCCCAATGCTGCCGAACTCATCCAAAACAACGCCGAGTTTGTGGCGGCCTTCGCCGACCAAGGGCTGGCTCTCGCACCTCGCCGCAAACTTGCCATCGTGGCCTGCATGGATAGCCGGATGGACATATTTCAGATGTTGGGCCTTCATCACGGCGACGCGCACATTATTCGCAATGCGGGTGGCGTAGTAACAGATGATGTCATTCGTTCTCTCGTGGTGTCACAACGTTTGCTCAACACTCAAGAAATCTTGTTGATACATCACACCAACTGTGGTCTACAAACCGTTCAGGGCGACGAGTTCAAATCAGAACTCGAGCGCGAATGCGGCATCAGGCCTTCGTGGAGCCTAGAGAATTTTAATGATCCGTTTGACAGTGTTCGCCAGAGCATGAACCGACTTCACCACTCTCCGTTTTTGCAAGCAAAAGATCATATTCGTGGATTTGTCTATGACGTTGAAACTGGCAAAATAAATGAAGTCTCGCGCACGCCAAGCAAGTGAGCTTCTTGCACTAGCGCGTCACGCCACTAAATATCACCGCAACTCTTTCATTGTCTGCCACGTGTGAACGGTTCTCTATAAGTCCAGCAAGACCAGCAGCTCCTGTTGGGCTGACATCAATATCTGTATATTCGTGAGCCATTTCATGAGCCCTCACGACACACGTCTCATCGGCGACTATCGGATGACCACCAGTATCAGTCATTGCATTTAAAACACTGATCCAGTCATATGTTTCGTCGTCCAAGATTCCGTCAGCGAGAGAATGTGGCTCTTGCTCCCATGGCCACATGCACTCAGCCCATCGCGCACCCGCATCGCGCGCGCTACCGTTTTCGATTGCTGCGTCCCATGCTCTAGACAATGGTGCGCATCCGCTTGTCTGCACTGCATGTAATCGCGGATGAATGCCGGCCGTCTTAAATGCAGATCCGACACACGATGCGAATGCCCCACCGCCGACTTGCACATACATTCGATCCAACACAAAATCTAAATCGGCAGCGATCTCCCAGCCAATCGTGCGTCCACCATCAAGGCACCACGCATTCTCGGTGCCTTGCACGCTAAATGGTATTGCACCGGCGGCGACTGCTTCTCGAAAACGATGAATGCACGGGTCGCCAGGTGGATCATGCTCTCGGCGTTGGCACTCTTGCACCGTTGCATCCAAGCCCCGCAGCGTGTCTAAGACTGTTTTTGATGCGGATACTGGAACAAACACAGTTATTGGCCACTTCACAGCGCGCGCCAACGTGGCTGCTGCAATTGCCGCGTTACCGCACGATGCAATTGCAAGTGCAGCACGCTGCTCAGGAAAAGACCACGGCACCCTGCCAGCATGTTCTGACATCAACAAATACAGCAGCGTGCTGAAGAGATGGCGAGCCTTTTGTGATCCGGCGACGTTGTGTGTTTCGTCTTTTACCCACACTCCTCCAGATGCAGAAAATCCAAGTGCATCCGACAGACGATCTTGACGAGTAATGGGAGTTGAGACAAAACCAGTTCCACAAATCTTCTTAATCTGTTGATTAGTTGTCGTGATAATTTCGATGCGATCCTGGTCGCTAATACCGACTCGGGCCCCAAAAGCATCTACCGCTAGATGATTGCGAAAAGCAATGAAAGGATTTGGGTCAGCGATTGATCGCAATGGCCGAATCGCCTCGCGAATATGCAATACGTGTCGCTTGTCCGAATCCGACACATGGGGGCATGAAAAAATGAGAGTCGAATCTAGATCGACCACTGCATGACACACAGCACAGACAAATTCTGCTCCGAGAATGTGCGGTGATGTGGGTGTCATTCGCTTGGCTTATTTTCAGCCAACGCTGGCGACTCGCGCATTGAAGTCTTGAATGAGCTCATCCCAAATAGGGGTATAGCGTCGCAGTCCGCGCCAAAAACTCTGCGACCTACGCGCTTCAAACACATCGAACGGTGTGCCTTGCTGCTCGACCCATGTGTAGTAGCCCAGATTAAAGATGCGGTTTCGATCGCGATCAGTGCAATCAATCATGTTGTCAGTGTCGATATTTACGAGATGCATATCGTAGAGACGCTTCGCATCTTGCGTCGAAAAACCATCTGAAAATAGTCGTGCCATAGTTTTTTCCCGTTCGCTCGGATACAGCACGCTTCCGTCAGTCGCAATTGTAATCAAGGCATCATTTGCACCAAGCTTAAGCAACTTTGCAGTTTTGATTGCTGCAACAATATTGCATATTGATGAAAAACCAAAGTGTGTGAGTGCTTCAATGAGTTCGGGAGTAAAACCTTTGGTCTCGGCCAAAAATTTCTGCCCCTCTGGAGAATTGAAAACAACATCTAACTCATCTGTGACATGGTCAGAGACTGCCACTACAACATCTGTGTTTGTGATGTTTTGAATCAGTGGAATGTGCTTGTCGCCGATTCCCTGAATATTGTGCTCCCCAAAACCATTCTCGAGCATCGTTGGGCACTCGAGCGCCTCAACAGCCACGATTTTTGTTCCGTAGAGATCTTTGAGACGATCGCCTGCAGCGATTGTTCCACCGGAGCCCGTGGCTGATGTAAATGCAGCCAATCGGATATCGGCAAAGCCGTTGGCTTTGACATGTTCAAAGACATGGGCAAGAGCACGCCCTGTGACTTCGTAGTGTCCGAGATGATTACCGAATTCGCAAAATTGATTCAGGATAAAATTTCCGGGGTCTTTAGCCATTTCATTACAGGCGTCATAGATTTCCTTGACATTGCTCTCGGTGCCAGCCGTGCGCACGATGTCAGAAGGATCAACTACCCATTTGTCAAGCCAGTCAAAACGTTCTTGTGACATGCCTGCCGGGAGAACCGCAACTCCGCGCGAACCCATGAGCGTGCTGATAGCGATACCACCGCGGGCATAGTTGCCCGTTGATGGCCACACGGCGCGATGACGAGTGGGGTCAAACTGCCCAGTAATCACCCTGGGAGTAAAACATGAATACGCAGCAAGAACTTTGTGCGCTGTAATCATCGGGAACCGATCACCAAACATCACGATGATGGGGCTATCGACTCCGGTGAGCGACGGCGGCAATACAACATGCGCCGGAACATCAACACGATTTCCGTCCATGTCGTTGTACCAATGCACTCTGAACAAGTTGCGGGGGTCGGCTGCATCTTTGTCAACACCTTCAACAATTGATGCAGGGATTCGTGACGGATCCGCAAGTTCGCCAAATGTGGGCAGAACGATGTGCTGTTGAGCGAAGCGTTGCACACTGTTTTCAAGAGACTCTGCGTCCACCACGCGATCTGCAAGCCCAAGTTGATCCTCTAGAACCCCTGAATCAAGTTCGTCATGCAGCGTTGTAGATGTCATACCCTGCATTCTGCCAGCATTGGCATCTAGAAGACACTCTTTGCGCGTTGCGGTTGGCTTGTGTTGCACCTGTACCCTGTGGAGTCTTGCCGGCGTGGCCCAATTGGCAGAGGCACCAGGTTTAGGACCTGGGTGTTGTGGGTTCGAGTCCCACCGCCGGCACTATGAACATCGCTGATTTGCCGACCCCTGCGGTCGTCATCGACGCAGCAATTCTGCGCAACAACATCACGCACATGGCAACGCTGCACCCTGCAACTGCGTTGCGCCCGCACGTCAAAGCACACAAGTGCACATCATTGGCTCGACTTCAACAAGACGCAGGTCACACTGCGTTTACGTGCGCAACTCCGCGCGAAGTCATCGGAATGGCTTCTGCTGGAGTGGGTGCCGATCTCTTGCTGGCAAATGAAGTTCTCGATCCCCAACGACTTGCACAAATGGCTCGCGCACAAGACACCACTCGCGTAACTGTTGCAGTTGACTCACAAGACACTGTTCGCGCGGCTGCTCGAGCAGGCATCGCCAATGTTTTGATCGACATCAATGTTGGTTTGCCACGCTGTGGTTGCTCAGTCGACGACGCACCGCGACTTGCTGATTTAGCAAGGTCATTGGGCGTAGAGGTTCGCGGAGTAATGGGCTATGAGGGTCATCTTATGATGGTTGCCGACAAACAAGAACGTCGAGACAAAGTGCACGAGGCGATGCAGATCCTTGCTGACGCAAGTTCGCGTGTTGGTGGAGACATCGTGTCGGCTGGCGGCACCGGAACATTTGATATGTACGACGGCACCGTTGTGAATGAAGTCCAAACTGGCAGCTATGCGCTTATGGACACGTATTACTCCCAACTCGGATTACCTTTTCACCAAGCAATGTGGGTGCTCGGCACCGTGATTTCAGTGAGTCCTGAATGGGCAGTTGTTGATGTTGGTCTCAAAGCTCTTGGCATGGACCATGGTGATCCAAGCATTGATCAACACAAAGTGTGGTTCTGCTCCGATGAGCACATCACATTTTCGCCATCAGACAGAGTCACTTTCCCGAGCATCGGTGATCAGATTCGAGTCACACCCGGCCACATCGACCCCACAATGTCAATGCATTCCACCGCATTTGTTATTGATGGTGATGCTGTGATCGACCAATGGCCAATCGACCTACGGGGTTGGTAATAGTTCCCGCAAGGCAACTACCGCACGTGCCCTGTGAGACAGTGCATTTTTTTCATCGCTTGAGAGTTCTGCAAATGTACGACCATCACCGTCATTGGGAATAAACACCGAGTCATAACCAAATCCGTTATCACCGCGCTCTGCCAATGCAATTGTTCCGTTACATGTGCCATCAGCGTGAATCACGGTTCCGTCAGCACGAACAATCGCCAACACAGTGCGAAATCGCGCCGACCGATTGACGATTCCAGTAAGGCGCTCTAACAACAACGCACGGTTACGCGCATCACTCAGCGGTTCTCCGGCAAATCGAGCACTCCACACTCCGGGAGCACCGTCGAGCGCATCTACTTCTAGACCAGTGTCATCAGCAATGGCGTCAGCATGGGAAAAAGCAGCAACAGCCTCTGCCTTAATGACGGCATTTTCTAATAGCGTTGAGCCAGTCTCGTGTACTTCACCTAGTTCTGCAGGTCGTGGCACGAGATGCACAATGTCTGTCAGCAGTGCATTCATTTCTTCTACCTTGTGCACGTTTGCTGATGCGCACACCAACACCATGAGTGGTTGTGTCACTGTTTACGAAAAAGTTCTGCCCGCCGAGGCGGAGCGACTGCCATTAACTGCGCTTGCAAGTCAAAGATGTGCTCTAATCCCGCTGACGCCAGACCGAGTAAAGAATCTAATTCACTGCGCGAAAACGCCATTCCTTCTGCTGTGCCTTGTACCTCGACAAAACGTGGCTCTGCTCCGGTCATTGACTTGAGCATCACAACGTTCATGTCAACCTCGGCAGAACTGTCTTCGACGTACGGAAGATCGAGCACAGGGACACCCGAACAGATTCCGACGGAGATTGCAGCGCAATATGAATGCAGTGGGTTGGCAGCGATGCGGCCATTTTGAATCAGGCGCGTCACAGCGTCGTGCAGTGCCAAGAATCCGCCACAAATACTTGCAGTGCGTGTTCCGCCATCTGCTTGCAACACATCACAGTCCACGAGCAACTGCCGCTCGCCCAACACCGACATGTCACATGCAGCGCGTAACGACCGACCAATGAGTCGCTGAATTTCAACAGTTCGGCCACTCTGCTTACCTTTTGCTGCTTCTCGATCGACTCGCTCAGGAGACGAGCCGGGCAACATCGAATATTCAGCGCTCACCCAACCCTTGCCACTACCTTTCATCCAACGCGGTACGTCCTCGTCAATCGACGCAGTACACAACACGCGTGTCTTGCCAAAACTCACCAGCACGCTGCCGGCTGACATCTCCGTGAAATCACGCTCAAATGTCATTGGGCGCAATTGATCGTTTGCTCTTCCGTCGGGGCGTGTCATGTTGTTATTCCTCCAGTTGTCCATTGTTGTGCATTCGCAAGTTCGGGACCAAGTAATCGTCTGCCGAGATCGGCAAACCATTGCACATCCCCAGAAGACAAGAACTGATGTATGCCCGTGCGCCCTGTTTCTTGACGACTATTTGCTTTGGTCAATAAGGCCGCCAGTGCGAACGCTGTTTCATCACCACTGCTCACAAGAACTACATCTGGCCCCATGACGTCGGCGATCACTCGCGACAGATATGGATAATGCGTACACCCCAACAGCAAAGCATCTACTCCGGCGTCTCGAACGGGGGCCAAAAGTGCCTCAGCCAAAATTGCAACTTCATCTCCAGACGTTGTGCCGCGTTCGACAAATTCGACAAATCCAGGGCACGCAGTCGCCGTGAGTTGCAGAGTTGGATCAGCCTGTGCCAACGCGCGTTGATACGCGCCTGATGCGATAGTGCCAACTGTTCCGATGACTCCGACTTTTTTATTTCGGGTCGTCAAGGACAGTGCGTGCGCGCCTGGCTCAATGACGCTAATAATCGGAACAGGAAGTTCTGCTGCGAGTTCTTCAAACGCAACAGATGCCGCTGTGTTGCAGGCAATGACAATCGCTTTGACGTCAAAATCACGCACCAGACTCCAGGCCAGTTCATGGGCGTATCCACGTACCTCGGCTGCTGGTTTTGGACCATACGGATACCGACCAGTGTCTCCGATATACACCAGATCTTCTGCTGGCAGTAGATCAATAACGGCGCGAGCAACCGTGAGTCCGCCAAAACCTGAATCGAACATGCCGATTGGGCGCGTTACACCAGAAGCCATCACATCAGGCTACGCCAATGGAGCTATTTAGAAGTAGATGATCTTTTCAGCGTTTTGTTCGGCTACATCAAGGTCTTCTGTGTATGCACCTGTCGAGAGATACTTCCAGCCACCATCACACACGATAAATACGATGGTTCCTTCTTCTATTTCACTCGCTACTTTGATAGCGCCAGCGAGTGATGCACCTGCTGATATGCCAGAAAAGATTCCGCACTCCTGCACAAGACGCCTTGTCCACTCAATTGATTCGCGTGGACGCACAACTCGCTTGCGATCTAGCAGATCGCGTCCGTGCCAGTTGTCAAATACTGGTGGAATGTATCCGTCATCAAGGTTGCGCAAACCTTCTACTTGTTCGCCAAGTGGAGGTTCTACTGCAATGACTTTGATGTCTGGATTTTGTTCTTTGAGATAACGTCCGACTCCCATGAGGGTTCCGCTCGTGCCGAGACCGGCGACAAAGTGCGTGATCTCTGGGCAGTCTCTGAAAATTTCTGGACCAGTTGTTTCGTAGTGCGCGCGAGGATTTGCGTCGTTGGCGTACTGATACAAGAAGCACCATTCTGGGTGTTGCTCTGCAAGTTCTTGCGCGTGATGAACTGCGCCGTTAGAGCCTTCTTTGCCTGGCGTAAAAATAATGTCAGCACCAAACACCTCGAGCATCTGACGACGTTCGATACTCACTGAAGTTGGCATCACGATGGTGATGGGATACCCCTTCATCTTTGCAATGGCTGCGAGAGCGATTCCGGTATTGCCAGATGACGGCTCAATGATTCGCTGCCCTGCTACAAGTCGACCAGATTTTTCAGCGTCTTCGATCATTGCTTTTGCAATGCGATCTTTGACTGAACCAAAAGGATTTTGATTTTCTAATTTGGCGACAATGCGTACATTTGGATTAGGTGACAACACCGAGACATCAACGAGTGGCGTATTGCCGATCAGATCGAGTGCGCCCTGCAACACAAACACTGAACCGCCGCGGCGATGGAGGTCTGCAATTGACATTGTGGGCACTTTCTGGTCTCGGGCTAATCCCGACGAATCCTGTCATAATTGTAACCCTTTAACGGGCACTTGGCTAGACGGGAACCAGGGTTTCTTCGGCAATTGTGCCGTTCACAAGCCGATAACTGCGGGTTTCAGGCAAGCCGCGCTTGAGACTGACGATGATGTAGGACCATTCTGGGTCCGGAGCTTGAGCCACATCAGTTGGGCTGGGGTACGGCTCGGAGTGAGTATGACTATGCACCACACCGATGATCTCTAGGCCGTCTGCCTCTGCGGCGCGCTCGGCAACAAGATGCTCTTTGGCGTCAATTGTGTAGATACGAGCACTCGCGGCCACATTCGTGGTGGGCACAAAACGCACCGCGCGTCTCGCCGTGGCATCCCCCACCAAGAGCCCGCACGCCTCATATGGGTAACAGTCATAGGCGTGGGCGATCATCTGCCTGAGGGCAAGTGTTGGGACATGAAGTTCACCGCGGAGGAATGCACCTGACATAGACACCACAGGCTACCTGTACGCTCCGTTTGCTCTATGACTACAACACCCGACACCGTATTAGCGAGCAATCGCAAAGCACGCCACGACTACAGCATCCTTGATGTGGTCGAGGCCGGAATTGTGCTGCTCGGAAGCGAAGTCAAAAGCCTGCGGTCTGGTCAGGTGCAAATCGTCGACGCCTACGCACGGGTGCTTGACCACGAGATATGGCTTGATGGAGTGCATATTCCGCCCTATCGATTTGCGGTCGGAACGGGCGCTCACGACCCAGATCGTTCTCGCAAGTTGTTACTCAATCGTTCAGAAATTGATCGCCTTGGGGAGCGCATTGCGCGAGAGCGCTTGTCGCTTGTGCCACTCTCGCTTCGCTTAGTAGGTGGACGAGTCAAAGTTGAACTTGCGCTCGCAAAAGGACGCAAGGCTCCCGACAAGCGCAATGCAATTGCCGAGCGCGATGTACAACGCGAGATGCAAAAAGCTCTTGGTCGTCAGCGCAAACGCAACGATTAACCCGTGCATTATTGCTCCAGCGTTGGTCTACACTGGAAAGGTATAACCGACACACGGGGCTGACAGGTTTCGACACCAGTTTCGTTGGCCGGACGTGCGACCCGAGTTGCTCAGACTCGTTAAACAGGGCAAAAAAAGAATTGCCAACGAGCAGTTCGCTCTCGCCGCCTAATTCATTAGGTAGTTGAGAGACACCGTGAGCAGCAATGCCGCACGGGGCCAATCCATCGCAGCCCGGCAACAGAAGCGAAGGATGACAGCGAGAAAGAACGCTGACTGCGGGAAAGTCTGCTGACATGTCGCAAAGACGGCACGTGGCCCACCACTTCGGTGATGGGAAATCGACCCACCGGTGGTGTTGCGTTAGCACCGAAGTGGGAATGGTCGTAGCGCGGTCGTCTAGCGCCTGATGGACGGGGGTTCGATTCCCCCCAGCTCCACCAAAATGTCCTCATTCGAATCCCGGTCTAGTTATGGACCGGGATTCGTTTTGGCTCCATCCACGATCCACTCTCGGAAAGCCTCATCATGGAAGGCCGCGAACGGTTGCTGCACAGGAGCACTAACAATCGAACCGTCGACTTCGATACTAATTACCTCGAACATCGAGGGTGAGGAAGTAGGCATCAACAAACATGCACGTGAGCGAGGCCAAAGCAAGCACAAGAGCTTCAACAAGTTGAAGACTGGCTGACTCGCATGTAATGCGCTTTTGAAGGCAATTCAGAGCGCCGAGAGTTAGTCGGCAGAAGAATTCGCGGATTCCAGTTCACTTGATAAAACTAGATTTTCCTTCGACTGGCCCTACAGCTAGACGAAAGGGAATGCGGCGCGAAGTTGAGGAACTAACTGTTGGATCTCGTTCTCGATCCAAGCACGATTTCCAACTGGCATTGCGGCGAGTAATTCTGTGATTCGCCATGCCTCGTGTTCAGCACGCTGCTTGAACGCATCAAACTGTCCGGGGTATAGATTCTCGATTTCATCCTTTGGCATGTTGTACGGCCTGGCGCCCATTAAGAAGGCTGCCCCCCGAGCGTCACTCATTGCTGTCGTAGCGATCTGTAAAGACGTAGCCCCGAGTTTCGCTGCATATTTGTTCGACCGAAGAAAACTGTTCTTTGCATCTGTAACATCTTGGGCAGGAAAGCCTGCTGGAAGTGGGCTTGCCCCGTTGCCAGGCTGAAATACATAGAGTTCCCACTCTGCCGCAGACAGATTGCACACACTTCCGGCGTTGATCATCAATTGATAAGCGACTCGGTAATCGCTCAGGTCAAAATTCGACCAACTATGCTTAGGCATGTTTGGCACTTGCCCAGCCGCGATCAGTTGCTGACGTGCGGCCTTGATCACGAAACGATCGATTGGTGCAGACTCGGGAATACCGGTGATCATCCCGTGACACCATGCATGTTTGATAGCAACAGAAATCAGTTTCTGTGCGTTTCCGATGGTGAAACTCATGAATACCTGCTTTCATTCGGCACCCTACAATCAAAGAACAGGTGGGAATATCGTACCCTT
>Ga0209596_1003211_pt1 | contig 13002 bp, 8 predicted proteins | sample M_130807_MF_Meta_FD_187314 | JGI IMG/M metagenome (GOLD analysis project Ga0209596, IMG submission 187314) | Freshwater microbial communities from Lake Montjoie, Canada to study carbon cycling - M_130807_MF_MetaG (SPAdes) (version 2) | ecosystem: Environmental > Aquatic > Freshwater > Lake... | reverse complement strand
TGATACGCCCTTGCCTAAGACCAATCGTCGAAGCAAGGCAACACCCAATCCACAGGCAGCCATGCCGTTGCTGGAACATCTGCGTGAGTTGCGTCGTCGACTCGTCATCAGCGCCATCGCGATTGCCATTGGAACCACGGTTGCATGGTTCTTCTATGAACCCTTAATCAATCTGGTGCGCAGGCCCTGGGAAGAGTTCCAACGCAGTGGAGCCGCGCGTGGCGTAGAAGTTCCCGATCTGGTGATTACCGGCATCGCCACTCCGTTCACGTTGCAGCTCCAGGTCACCGTTGTAGCCGGCATCGTTGCGACGAGTCCGATCTGGCTTTATGAGATCTGGGCTTTTATTACGCCAGGCCTGCACAAGCGCGAAAAGCGCTGGACCGTCATATTTCTGGCCGCCGCAGTACCGCTCTTTGCCGCTGGGGTTTGGCTTGCGTATGCATTCCTGCCCAAGGGGTTGCAGATCCTGCTTGGATTTACTCCGGAAAACTTCACCAACCTGATCACGGTGAGCGAGTACTTCACTTTCGTTACTCGCATGCTCTTGGTATTTGGTGTTGCTTTCTTGATTCCAGTATTCGTGGTGTTGCTCAACGCCGTGGGAATCTTGACTGCGGAACGATTGCGCAGCTGGTGGCGCGGAATCACTTTTGGAGTCTTCATCTTCGCAGCGGTTGCCACTCCCACCGGAGACCCCTGGACGATGTTGGCCCTGGCAACACCCATGTTGATCTTGCTCTTCATCGCTTTTGGCATTGCTTGGTTCAACGACCGCAGGCGGCGAGACGCCGACTCATGACCCTGAGTCCGGCCGAACGATTTGCGGCATCAAAAAAGCGCGCCAAGCAAGCACAGTCGGCATTTGCCGATTTTGAACGCCAGCTTGAATTTCCGCTTGATGATTTTCAAATCGAAGCATGTCAGGCGCTCGAATCTGGGCGCACGGTTCTGGTCGCGGCACCTACAGGCGCAGGCAAGACCATCGTCGGAGAGTTTGCCTGCCATCTCGCGATCCAGGGTGGGACCAAATGCTTTTACACCACGCCCATCAAAGCGTTATCAAATCAAAAGTTCGCTGATCTGTCTGCTCGCTATGGAGCGGAGAACGTAGGACTACTGACCGGAGACAACTCCGTTAATGGCGAAGCACCCATAGTGGTCATGACCACCGAGGTTTTGCGCAACATGCTCTATGCCGATAGCCACACACTTAACGGGCTCACGCATGTGGTGATGGACGAGGTGCACTACTTGGCCGATCGGTTCCGCGGCGGAGTCTGGGAAGAAGTCATCATTCACCTGGACGAGACAGTTACCGTTGTAGCGCTGTCCGCGACCGTCAGCAACGCTGAGGAATTTGGCGAATGGCTTGGCACAGTTCGGGGAAATGTTGATGTAGTCGTCAGCGAACGTCGACCAGTCCCACTCTGGCAACACGTCCTTACTAACGATCGAATGTACGACCTCTTCATTGATGACGATCAAGAAGTAGTCAATCCCGAATTGATTGCGTTGTCACGACAAGACGCCGAAGATCAACGCTTCCAGGACCGCAACCGCAAGTTTTCTGGACAAGGCAGCAGAAATAGTCGGCGCGGGCGCAGCGCGAGTCAGCGCGAACCAGATCGCGTGGAAGAAGTCATCCGGCTCGAACGTGCGGACCTACTACCGGCCATCATTTTTGTTTTCAGTCGCAACGGGTGCAACTCCGCGGTGTCTCTCCTACTGCGAAGTGGCGTTCGGCTCACGTCGGAAGCCGAACGCACCGAGATTGAGGCATTTGCAGCGCAGCGTTGCGCGAGCATCCCGCCCGAAGACCTGTCGATCCTGGAATACGCCGACTTTGAGCATGCACTCGGTCGAGGCATTGCCGCCCACCATGCGGGCATGTTGCCGATCTTCAAGGAAGTCGTCGAGGAACTGTTCACCCGTGGCCTAGTCAAGGTGGTTTTCGCGACCGAAACGTTGGCTCTGGGTATCAACATGCCGGCGCGCTCGGTGTTGCTGGAGCGTTTAGTGAAATGGAACGGCGAATCCCACGTGGAAGTAACACCGGGGGAGTACACCCAGCTCACTGGTCGAGCAGGGCGCCGTGGAATTGATATTGAAGGTCACGCGGTGGTGGCTTGGCATCGCGGACTTGATCCCAATGCGCTCGCGGGACTTGCCTCCACCCGCACCTATCCCTTGAATTCATCCTTCAAACCGTCTTACAACATGGCGGTCAACCTGGTGGGGCAATTTGGTCGCCAGCAAGCCCGAACTCTCTTGGAAACATCCTTTGCCCAGTTCCAAGCCGACCGTGGCGTAATCGGTCTGGTTCGCCATCAACGTCGCAACGAGGAACACCTGAGCGAATACCTCGGTCAGATGACGTGCCACCTCGGAGATTTCACCGAGTACGCAGGTCTGCGGCGCGCTCTGAGCGATCGAGAGACCGACCTATCCAAACTTGGGTCAGCCCAGCGCAAGGCCGAATCTGCTGCCGCGCTTGAGCAACTGGAAGTCGGCGATGTCATCGTCTTGGGGCAGGGAAAGCGATCCCTCACGGCAGTGGTGATCGACAACCCCACCGCGGAACGACTCGACGGTCCGCGCCCACAAGTGTTGACCGCGGAGAAGCAGCTACGCCGGCTATCAGCCGTTGAGGTGGCTATCCCCGTTAAGCCCATCGCTCGTCTAGCCATTCCGCGCAACTTTTCGCCCCGCAATGCTGCATCGCGCAAGGAACTGACGACATTGTTGCGCGCACTCACTCCCGAGGTGAACACTCCAGAGCGCAAACGTAAGGGCACCGGTTCCAACGATGACGAGCAAATCCTCGATCTTCGCGCTCAACTGCGCCGGCATCCTTGTCACGGGTGTAACGATCGTGAGGACCATGCTCGGTGGGCGGAGCGCTACTGGCGTTTGCTCCGCGAGAACGAATCTGTAGTCAAACGCATTGAAGGACGGACAAACAGCATCTCGCGCACCTTCGATCGTGTCTGTGCGGTGCTCACTGAGGGTGGATACCTGCGCGGGGATGAAGTCACCTCATCCGGCGTGATGCTGGGCCGCATTTACAACGAATCTGATCTGCTCATTGCCGAAGCATTGCGTGAGGGTTTATGGGATTCACTCTCAGCGGCCGAGTTGTGTGCGACTGTGTCGATCCTGGTGTACGAATCACGACGCCCAGAAGATGCTGGCGCCCCTGCGATTCCGCCAGGCACTAACGAAGCGCTGTCTGAAACAGTGCGGCTGTGGGCACGGCTTGAACGCACCGAGCGTGAACATGGTCTGTCTTTCTTGCGCGAACCCGATTTGGGCTTGGCCTGGGCCGCACACCAATGGGCCAGCGGACGAAGGCTGGATGTGGTGTTGAAGGAATCGGAATTGACGGCCGGAGATTTTGTCCGCGTGATGCGTCAACTCATTGACCTGCTCGGCCAGATTGCCAAAGCGGGAAGTCCGGCGATTCAAGGCACGGCTGATGCCGCTATTGATCAGTGTCGTCGTGGCATCATCGCCCTGACTGGACTGTGAGTTAGCGGTTCCTTCGATTCATGGCTAGTGCCTCAAGCACACGCTCCATCGAGCGACCAAGAGCCAGTCGTTGGGTCATGTCCTCCAGCGCATCAGGTCGAACCGGCAAATGGGGCAAGGCGTCATCAAGGTCGGCGGGGATGGGTACATCTCTTGCGACAGCCACGACAGTCGGGGCCACCTTTAAATAGTCCAAGCCCGCAAGAAGTTTGGTACGCACCGCTGGCTTGATGTCACTGGTTTCATCGTGAGCTGCCGCAATGATCGAGTCCAAGTCTCCAAACTGGGTCACCAATGCAGCTGCCGTCTTGTCACCAATCCCGCGGACACCCGGCAATCCGTCGGACGCGTCGCCACGCAGCGTGGCAAAGTCGAAATAAGACCTGCCTGGGATGGAGTACTTGGCGCTTACCCACTCTTCATTGACAACTTCGACTCGGCTTACCCCGCGAGCAGCGGTGTAAAAAACCCGGCGATCCAATCGGTTATCCACTAACTGGAAAAGATCGCGGTCACCGGTAACAATTCCCACGGCACATTCAGCTCGATGCGCCAGCGTTCCGATCACATCGTCTGCCTCATAGTCGGCCACGCCGAGTGTGGCTAGTCCGATGTGTTCAAAAGCTTCGACGATCAAAGGGATTTGAATCGATAGGTCATCGGGCATTTCAGCGACGGCATCAACACCGCCGGATTGCACCTCTGCACCGGCTTCATCACCGGCTTCGAGGACGCGATGGGCTTTGTACGAAGGAATCAGTTCCACCCGCCATGAGGGACGCCAGTCAGCGTCCATACACGCAACAAGGCGCGTGGGCTCATGGTCTTGAACCAATCGCGCGACAAAATCCAACATTCCGCGAACCGCGTTTACCGGTGTGCCGTCAGGAGCACGCATGGTGTCCGGCATGCCATAGAACGCTCGGTAGTAAAGGGACGCTGTATCCAGTAGCAGTAGGCGCTCGGTCATGTGCACATCTTGCCGTGTGTAAATCACGGGCGCGCCTGAACCTGTCAAAGCGTCAAAGTTCACCTATCAATCTAAGATGGAGGCGTGAATCAGGTAGGGGAGTTCAAGGCGCGCTTGGCGCAGGCTCAGGCCAGCGTGGCCAATCAGGAGTTGGCGGCGATGCTGCTCATTCCGGGAGCATCCATGCGCTACCTGACCGGTTATGACGCGCTCCTGCTCGAACGATTGACGTGCTTGGTTGTCCTAGGCGATGACGTGGCACCGGTGCTGGTGGTGCCCGCCCTCGAACGTCCCGCCGCCGTTGCCAGTGGCGTTGTGGAGCTGGGCATCGACATCACGTCTTGGCAAGAAACTGACGACCCCTATGCCGCAATTGCGCAACTCCTTCCTGCAAGCGGTGTCATAGCCGTTGACAATCACATGTGGGCTGAAACGCTCTTGCGATTGAAGGGATCAATGCCGGACATCAACCACACTCTGGCCGGCTCAATCGTCGACGAACTTCGCGTGCGAAAGAGTGCCAGCGAACTCGAAGCCCTGCGCGATGCGGGAGCCGCCATCGATCGAGTACACGCCCGCATGTCGACGTGGTTGACCGTTGGACGTAGCGAGCGCGAGGTTGGGCGCGACATCGCTGCCGCAATCATTGAAGAAGGTCACGTCAGTGTGGACTTCGTGATCGTGGCTAGCGGCCCCAACGGGGCCAGTCCGCACCATGAAGTCTCTGATCGCATCATTGAAGCCGGCGATGTCGTGGTGGTCGATATTGGCGGAACCACACCGCTGGGCTACTGCTCGGATTCAACCCGGACCTACGCCATGGGTTCAGTCGATCCGGACTTTGCCCGCAGTTACACCGCGTTAATGGCATCCCAAGAGGCCGCATTTCAAGCCGCCACGATCGGCGCAACCGCTGAATCCATCGACGCGGCAGCCCGTTCCGTGCTGACCGCAGCCGGTCTGGGCGAGGTGTTCATCCATCGAACGGGTCACGGCATTGGTATGTCCACTCACGAAGAGCCCTACATCGTTAGCGGAAACCGCACGCCAATCCAGCCAGGAATGGCCTTTTCCATTGAGCCTGGCTTCTACGTCGAAGGTCAATGGGGAGCTCGACTAGAAGACATTGTGATCATGACGCCACAAGGCTGCGAGCGCGTGAATCATCGTCCGCGCGAACTGGTGATCCTCTGATTACATGGCTAGCTTCCCCGCCACAAACCGGTTCAACTCCACCTCGCTTGTTGTGGCGCGATGCACTTATCTGCCTCGTACTAGGTGTCATTAGCGGTTTTGCCAGTTCACCACGCCACCTGTGGCCAGTTGTGGTGCTGTGTCTTGCCGTATTTTTTTATGCACTGTTAAAGCAATCCGGCTGGCGGGCAGGACTCCTAGGATTCGCATTTGGCCTCGGCTGGTTCGCAGTTCTTGTTTCCTGGATGCAGGTCGTCGGCTTCGATGCCTGGCTCGGCTTGACCATGGTCTGCGCCATTCCGTTGGCGATTGTGGGGGCGCTGTGTTCTCGCGTCGGGGTTCTGACCCTTGGCCCGGTGTGGGTGGCCAGCGTGTGGGTGGCCGGAGAAGCAGTCCGTGATCGATTTCCTTTCGGTGGATTTCCCTGGGGCAGATTAAGTTTTGCTACCGGCAGTGAATCGGACCGTGTCCTGAGCTTCGGTGGACCCACGTATGTAAGTTTTCTTTTGTGTTTGGGGGCCGCACTAGCAGCCGTCATCGCACGCCGTATGCGACGTGATCGCTCGTCTGTGCGTACTGATGTCCTCGCTGCGCTGGCGATTGGCCTAGTGTCCGTTTCGATTGTCTGGATACCGCAGACAGAAGAAGGGGCTCCTGTTGGATCTTTGACAGTGGCGGTTATCCAAGGGGGAGTGCCAGGACAGGGGCTGGATTTTCTTGGTCGGGCCCGCACCGTAACGCGCAACCATGCCAAACAAACGGTTCTTCTTGCCCAAGCCATCAAGGCCGGCAAACAACCCAAGCCCGATCTCGTGGTGTGGCCCGAGAACAGCACAGACCTGGATCCCCGCCTCGATAACGAAACGGAAGCAATCGTGCAGTCAGCAGTCGATGCCATCGGCGTGCCCATCCTGCTCGGTGCAGTTCTAGAGGTTGGCAACCAACGATTAGCCAATGCTGCCGTGCTCTGGAATCCACAAACCGGTCCGAGGGTGGTTTACACCAAACAGCGGCCTGTTCCTTTTGGTGAGTTCTTGCCATATCGAGACCAAATCTCGGGCCTGTCAGACAAGTTCGCATTACTGCCTAGAGACTTTGTTGCCGGCACCGAATCAGGACAGATCACCATTAAGGGTGTGCGTCTAGGAATGGTCATTTGCTTCGAAGTCGCTCACGACAATGTCGTTCATGCCGCCGTGCGCGATGGGGGAGAAGTGCTCGTCGTTCTGACCAACAACGCCACCTACGCCACTACCGACCAGCCCGAACAGCAATTTGATATCACCCGGCAACGCGCCGTTGAATTTGCCCGGCCCGTTGTGGTGGCCGCGACCACGGGAATTTCGGCTGCCATCAATGCCCAGGGCAACGTCACCACATCGCTTGCACAAAACCGTGGCGGGTATTTCGTCGCTGAAGTCCAGGGGAGTAGCCAAATCACGACGCAGGCCCGCTACGGCGTCGCCCTAGAACTGTTCTTTGTCATGCTGGCGATTCTGGCCATAGCCATCCGCGTCATAATAAGACCGATTCGTCATCCCGAAGACCGTGTGGAGCAGGAGACCTCGTGAGCCTGAACGATCAAGGATCGCTTGAGCGCATCGTGGTGATCATTCCTACGTACAACGAAGCCGAAAACCTGCCACTGATTGTCCAGCGCGTCCGAACAGCTGTGCCCACCGTTGACATCCTGGTAGCCGACGACAACAGTCCAGACGGAACCGGTGACATCGCCGATGAGTTGGCGGCCAATGATTCCGCCATCAAAGTCATGCATCGCCAGGGCAAAGAAGGTCTTGGCGCTGCTTACCTGGCAGGGTTCGCCTGGGCCATCGACAACGGTTACGACGCCGTCGTTGAGATGGATGCGGACGGCTCGCATCAGCCAGAGCAGTTGCCACGCTTGTTGAAGGCACTCGAAGACGCAGACTTGGTTCTCGGTTCGCGATGGGTTCCCGGCGGGGCCGTCCAGAATTGGCCGAAGTCTCGTGAGTTCCTCTCCCGCGGTGGAAGCACCTACACCCGACTTGCCTTAGGAATCGACGTTCACGATGCGACTGGGGGATACCGAGCCTTTCGCACCAGCGCCCTGCAGTCGCTGAATTTGGATCAAGTCGAATCCGCGGGCTACTGCTTTCAAATCGATCTTGCCTGGCGAGCCTTGCAAGCCGGTCTCAGTATCCGTGAGGTGCCGATCACGTTTGTGGAGCGAGAGATCGGCGAATCTAAAATGAGCCAAAGCATCGTTCTTGAGGCATTATGGAGAGTAACGGTGTGGGGGGCCAAGCACCGCTACGAACAACTCACAGGAGCTCTACGACGATGACTTCACCGCCCGCGGATCCGCGTCGCATGGGCGTATTGCTTCTCAATCTTGGTTCACCAGACGCGCCAACACCAAGGGCTGTGCGCAGATACCTTCGCGATTTCTTGTCCGATCCACGAGTTCTGGACTTCCCAGCTCCCATCCGTCGAGTTGTCCTTGAGAGTGTGATTCTGCCCATTCGGTCGCGGCGCAGTGCGAAGTTGTACCAAAACATCTGGGACAAAAAGACCGGCTCACCACTGCTGCACTTCACTGCACAGTTGCGCGACAAAGTCGCGGGGGAGTTGGGTGACGATTTCGTAGTCGCTTATGGCATGCGCTACGGAAGCCCCTCCATCGAATCAGCATGGACCTCGCTTCGACAAGCACAAGTCCAGCACGTCATTGTGGTTCCGCTCTACCCGCAGGAGACGGCATCAACGGTTGGCTCAGCAATGGAAGAGTTGAACAAGGTCATGGCCAAGGACTGGGTTCCCACACCCATCAGTGTCGTCCCGGCCTTTTACAACGATGAAGTGTTCTTGGATGCCCTGACCGAAGTCACTCGCGAGACGCTAGCCGAAGCCCCCGCCGACCATGTGCTGTTCAGCTTCCATTCCATTCCCCAACGACACATCACGAAGGCCGATTCGACGGGCTCGCATTGCTTTCGACAAGACAACTGCTGCGCGAATGCAAGCTCAGCCGTGGCGGCTGGGTGCTATCGGGCTCAATGCCTTCGAACGGCCGCCGCCGTGGCCCAGCGCCTGAATCTGCCGCATTGGTCGGTGTCCTTCCAATCCCGACTAGGTCGCATTCCCTGGGTTGAGCCCTATACAGACCTGGAGTTCATCCGACTTGCTGGCGAAGGCGTCAAAGACCTTGTGGTGGTCTGCCCAGCGTTTGTGGCCGACAACCTCGAAACGGTGGAAGAAATCGGCATTCGTGGAGTCAAACAATGGGCCCGGGCCGGCGGCTCGCAGTTGACGTTGGTTCCTGGCCTCAATGATCGACCCCTGTGGGTACAGGCGGTGGCCGGCCTGATCCGTGCCCAGCGCGTGGATATATAACGCCGATAATCAACATTATGTCAAGTAGTCAAAACCTACGAGACAGGTTCGGCCACGATCTCGAACGCTTCTGGCTGCGGACATGAGCACACCAGGTTCCGGTCTCCGTAGGCGCCATCAATGCGACGTACGGGAGGCCAGTACTTGTCATCGCGGTTGACACCATGAGGGAACACCGCAACTTCACGGCTATAGGCGTAAGTCCACTCGCTGGTCAAACTGCTGGCCGTGTGCGGGGCATTGCGCAAGGGTGACTCCTCCACCGACCACACCCCGGCGGCCACCTGGTCGATTTCACCCCTGATGGCAATCATGGCATCACAGAATCGGTCGAGTTCAGCCAAGTTTTCAGATTCCGTGGGCTCCACCATCAAGGTGCCTGCCACGGGGAAGGACATCGTCGGGGCGTGGAAGCCGTAATCAACTAGGCGTTTGGCTACGTCATCTACCGTGACTCCCGTAGCAGCAGTCAGACCTCGAACATCCAAGATCGCCTCGTGGGCCACAAATCCCCCAGCCCCCATGTACAGAACGGGGAAATGGTCTTTGAGTCGATAGGCGATGTAATTCGCGTTTAGGACAGCCACCTGGGTGGCCTTTCGCACACCGTCAGCGCCCATCAGACGCATATAGGCCCACGGAATAGGCAGCACGCCGGCTGAGCCCCACGGAGCCGCTGACACCGGTCCCACGCCGGTTGGCGGTCCAGCTTCAGCCACCAGCGGGTGGTTGGGCAAATACGGGGCCAGGTGCGACCGGACCGCGACCGGACCCACACCGGGACCGCCACCACCGTGCGGAATACAGAAGGTCTTGTGCAGGTTCAGGTGACTGACATCTGCTCCGAACTTGCCGGGGCGTGCCAGACCAACCAGGGCGTTGAGGTTGGCGCCATCGACGTAGACCTGTCCCCCATGCTCATGCACCATCGCGCACACCGAGGTCACGGTGTCTTCGTACACACCGTGCGTTGATGGATAAGTAATCATCAAAGCCGCAAGGTGTGTGCTGTGCTCATCGAGCTTGGCTTGCAGATCAGCAAGATCAATGTTTCCGGCCTCGTCACAGGCAACCACAACTACTTGCATTCCGGCCATCACCGCACTGGCCGCATTTGTCCCATGGGCCGACGACGGAATCAGACAGACGGTTCGGAAGTCATCACCGTTGGCTCGGTGGTAGGCCCGAATAGCCAACAAACCAGCAAATTCGCCCTGTGAGCCCGCGTTGGGCTGCAGTGACACTGCGTCATAGCCCGTGATTTCACACAACCACGTTTCCAGTTGACGCACCAACGCCAACGTTCCACGTGCTTGATGCAATGGCACGAATGGGTGGAGGTCGGCAAAACGATGCCAGGTAATGGGCTCCATCTCGACAGCCGCATTAAGTTTCATCGTGCATGAACCCAGCGGGATCATGCCACGATCCAACGCATAGTCCTTGTCCCGCAGACTGCGCATGTACCGCAACATCGACGTCTCGGATCGGTGCTCGTGGAACACCGGGTGGGTCAAAATCTCGTCAGTGCGCAGGAGTCCACTAGGCACAGTGGTATCCACTCCCCCAGCCCGAAGTTGCTCAATATCAAGCTCGACGCCGTAGGCCAAACCGACTAACCGCAGGTGTTCATCGACTGTAATTTCACTGGTTGAAATTCCAACCGTGTCAGAATCTACGTGTAACAAATTCACGCCTAAATCAGTTGCTGCCGCCATCACAGCGTGGGATCGACCGGGCGCATGAACTCGGATCGTGTCAAAGAAGTTCGTGGTCACAACATTTAGGCCGGCCGCTCGCAAACCCTGTGCGAGTAGCGCTGCCGTCTCGTGGGTGTGGTGAGCGATCGCGCGTAAACCATCAGGGCCGTGGTGGACCGCATACATTGAGGCGGCAACTGCCAAGAGGACCTGCGCGGTACAGATATTGCTGGTCGCCTTGTCACGGCGAATGTGCTGTTCACGTGTTTGGAGGGCCAACCGCATCGCTGGTCGTCCGTCAGCATCAACGCTCACACCAACAAGTCGTCCGGGGATTTGTCGTTGCAAACCCTCGCGCACCGACATAAAGGCCGCGTGCGGTCCCCCAAAAGCCATCGGGACACCAAAACGTTGTGCCGAACCCACCACCACGTCCGCGCCTTGGTGGCCCGGTGCGGTCAACAAGGTCAGAGCCAACGGGTCTGATGCGACTGCGACGCCAACGCCAGCGTCACGGGCGGCCTCAAACAACGCGCTGTGATCTTGGATTTCCCCGCTTGCTGCTGGGTATTGGACCAAAAGGCCAAAGCCCTCACCTGCTGGGAGTCCATGCGTCGCATCAAACATCTCAACGTCGATTCCCACCGCTTCAGCTCTCGTGCGAAGCACTGCCAATGTTTGCGGGAACACATCGTGATCAACAAAGAAGCGCTTCGACGAAGACTGCGATGCGCGGTTGAGCAAACTCATGGCCTCAGCAACAGCAGTTGCCTCATCAAGCAAACTGGCGTTAGCAACCGGCAGTCCGGTGAGGTCGCCCACCATGGTCTGAAAGTTCAACAACGCCTCGAGGCGGCCTTGACTAATTTCAGGTTGGTACGGGGTGTATGCGGTGTACCACCCTGGATCTTCAAGAACGCGACGACGAACCACCGGTGGGGTCACCGTGCCGCTGTACCCCAGGCCGATCATGGGTACCAAGACAGAATTTCGCGAACTCAGTTCACGCAGTTCGGCCAGCACCTCTTGTTCAGAAGCAGCTTCGGGAAGGCCAATGTCGGCCATATCCAAAATCGAGTGCGGGATGGCCTGAGTTGCTAGGTCGTCCAGGGAGCTCGCGCCAACCCGTTCGAGCATGTAGGTCAGGTCACGGGCGGACGGCCCAATGTGTCGATCGACAAATGCATGGGGTCCGCTCGCAGAATGTGGCATGACCACAGTCTGCCGTAGGGCTGCCTCAGTGCCTTGCTACGTCACCCCGGAAAGGACGTGATTTAGCCCGCATCTCGCTGTTTGCGACGTCGAGCCAATTCATCCCCAACATGCTCAGGAATCACACTTGTTTCATCGTCAACGTGCTCGCTGGGCAGGTGGGCCAGTTGGCCTTCGACTTCTTTCCACACACTGCTCACGGCGATGCCAAAAACGCCCTGACCACCCGATAGGAGGTCCACCACTTCTTCCGCTGACCTGCATTCGTAAATCTTGGCCCCGTCACTCATCAACGTGACTTGAGCGATCTCATCGACGCCACTGGCTCGCAGGTGCTCCACGGCCTGGCGGATGTTCTGGAGGGAGACGCCCGTGGTCAGTAGGCGCTTCACGATCTTTAAGGTCAAAACGTCGCGGAAGCTGTACAGGCGCTGGCTACCCGATCCAGCGGCTGAGCGCACTGAAGGCACAACGAGACCGGTACGGGCCCAGTAATCGAGTTGGCGGTAGGTGATGTCGGCGGCCTTGCAGGCCACGGGACCTCGGTACCCCACGTCGTCAGGCAGGCGCCGCAGATCCTCGCTGAACAGCTGCCCTTGAGCCTGTTCAACGGTCCCCTGCTGGTTCTGCTCAGCGTGTTCGTTGGTGCCGGTCACTGGTGCCTCCTACCCGCCGCGGTCGTTGGAAGTTGGGAAGGTGTGCTGGGCACGTCTTCACATACATCGGCGAGCTGTGTCCACAACTTACGGTCGGCACAATACCTTGGTCAATCGCCTGCCTCGCGTGTCGCAGACGTAACTCTAAACCTCATGTTTAACGTGAGATTACGCACGAAACAGCACTCGGGGCCTTATTTTTACGGGGCTACGACTGCGGCCCTTCTGCCTGAAAATCTTCGGGTGAAATCTGGTCGAGGAACTCGCGGAACTTCTCGACCTCGTCTTCATCTTCTTCCTCATCGGGAATCAAAATGGCCGCCGTGTCGAGCAACTCCTCGGTGGCGAAGATCGTGGTTCCGGT
>Ga0209596_1003207_pt1 | contig 13011 bp, 13 predicted proteins | sample M_130807_MF_Meta_FD_187314 | JGI IMG/M metagenome (GOLD analysis project Ga0209596, IMG submission 187314) | Freshwater microbial communities from Lake Montjoie, Canada to study carbon cycling - M_130807_MF_MetaG (SPAdes) (version 2) | ecosystem: Environmental > Aquatic > Freshwater > Lake... | reverse complement strand
TTCAACGCGCAAAGTATTTGAGATGACCGGAATGACAATGAACGATATTGACATTGTCGAAATCAATGAGGCATTTGCGTCAGTTGTGTTGTCGTGGGCCAGGGTGTACAACGTCGACGAAGAAGCGCTCGTCAATAAGGTCAATGTCAACGGTGGCGCGATCGCACTGGGACATCCTGTTGGCTCCACTGGTGCGCGCCTGATCACCACTGCACTTCACGAACTGGAGCGCAGTGACAAAGAGTTTGCTCTCATCACAATGTGCTGTGGTGGTGCTGTCAGCACCGCAACTATTTTGCAACGGCTCTAGTCGTTGTACTGCGACGCTTCGTCAGCAGTGCTCCCCTTGTGTGTGCGCTTACCGCGCAGACAACACCAGTCCAAGACCAGCACTAGCAACTAACTGTCGTCCTACTTCGTTGACGCCACCACCAAAGGTGTTGATCTGTGCTGCGCGAGCCGCGCGCTCCACTTCTCCGTGCAACATCGCACCTTGAGAGCCTTCTTTGACATGAGCCGTTGGACCAAGAATGCCTTGCAGAATGCGATACACCTCTACTGCCTTTTCGGTACCAAATACCTTGACAACAGACGCCTCCGCTGGTCCGAGCGTGTTATCGCTTACTGCCTTGACAAGTTTCCATGTCATCAAACGCGTTGCATCGAGTAGAGCGTGAGATTTAGCAATGTCCATCTGCACCCAAGGCAGATCGATCATCATCTCATTGTTTGTTCCGCCTGACTTTGTGACTTTGGCCCAGTCAGTGACATCCTCAACAAGCCGCGCGGTTAATCCAGAGAGGGCTGCGAGCCCAACTCGCTCGTGATTAAGTTGCGCGGTAATGAGTTTCCAGCCGCCATTGATTTCGCCAACCACATTATTTTTCGGGACACGAACATCGCTGTAATAGGTGGCAGTTGTCATGACGTCTCCGACCGTCACAATAGGAGTCCAAGAAAAACCCAATGATGCTGTCGGGACGATAATGATGCTGATTCCTTTGTGCTTAGGAGCATCAGGATCTGTTCGACAAGCCAACCAGATGTAATCAGCCTGATTTGCTCCAGATGTGTACACCTTGTTGCCATTAATAATCCATTCATCGCCATCAAGCACTGCAGATGTTCGCAAACTCGCAAGGTCGGTTCCGGCCTCTGGTTCGGTATATCCAATAGCAAAGTTGATTTCTCCCGCAAGGATTCCGGGTAAGTATTTAGCTTTTTGATCATCGCGTCCATACGCCATAATTGCGGGACCAACGGTATTTACAGTGACAAACGGAAATGGTGCACGCGCTCTTTGTACTTCGTCGAATAATAAAAACTGATCTGTCGCAGGACGACCCTGTCCACCGAATTCTTTTGGCCATCCAAGCCCGAGCCAGCCGTCTTTGCCCATCTTGCGGATTGCATCTCGAAATGGTTCGGGGCTCGCACCTGTTTCGCCCACGGCGGCGCGCAACTCAGGAGTGAGCATCGCTGCAAAGTACTCTCGCAGCTCCTTGCGCATTGCTTGTTGATCTGGCGTCTCTGCGAGATACATACACACCCCTACTTATCGTGTCGCCATATTGGGCGAGCCTGCTACTGACCTGATGAATTTCGTCAAGATTATGATACTTTAGTTTCTGACGCCTCATCAGAAACCCTATTTCACAAGTCTTTGCGCAATAGTTCACCGGAGATGCGTCGGTTGTAGTTCTGTATTATCTTCCCACATCTATCACTAATAAATCACTGGTAAACCACTAGTAAGTAAGGAGTTCTCGTGTCTGGATACCTACAAGACAAAGTCGTTGCTGTCACCGGAGGAGGTCGCGGAATCGGTCGATGCGTCGCCTTGGACTGCGCCCGGGCTGGTGCCATCGTGGTCGTTGCCGACTTTGGCGTATCTATGGATGGTTCAGAACCCAGCAGCGAGATCGCCCAATCAGTCGTCGACGAAATCATCGCTCTTGGGGGTCGCGCGGTTGCCGTGGCTAGCGACATCAGCACAATGGCCGGAGCACAAGCAGTCGTTGCAGCAGCTCTTGAAGCAGGTGGACGCATAGATGGCGTTGTATGTGTTGCCGGAATCTTGCGTGAGCGGATGATATTCAATATGGAAGAAAATGAATGGGACGATGTTGTGCGCGTGCACCTCAAGGGAACATTCACGATGTACCGCACTGCGTCTGCAGTGATGCGCAAACAAGAAGGTGGCGGATCACTCATTGGCTTTACGTCTGGCGTGTGGGCGCTTGGATCAGTGTCACAACCGAACTACGCAGCAGCTAAGGGCGGAATCGTGTCGCTCAACTATTCAGCAGCCGTTGGCCTGCATCGCTACGGCGTGCGCTCCAATGTGATTGCCCCTGTTGCCCGCACACGCATGTCTGCAAATGTTCCGACCACATTAAAAGAAATCGGTGACCCAGAAGATGTTTCGCCGATGGTGGTGTACTTGCTGAGCGACAAAGCAAAGCACATCTCTGGACAGGTCTACACAGTTGTAGGCGGCAAGATTGCAGTGTGGAGTCAACCAAAAGAACAGCGTGCCATGTACAAAAATGGTCGCTGGACTCCAGAAGAGATCGAGGAAAGTCTCGACAGTGTGGTTGGTTTCGAAGAGTTGCCGTTCTTGAAAACTGTTGAAGATCAACGAATTGCTGCAGCGGCGAAAGATAAGCCAAACGCGTAGCCCGACATATATGACTTTTTTGGATGTGCTTCCTGATAGTGACGAGGAGTTTCGTCAACTCGCCCGCACGTGGCTTCACGACAACGTTGTAGACAAATTTGCAGAATTAAAAGGTCGCGGTGGTCCTGGAGATGAAGACATTGGTTTTGATATTCGTGTTGCCTGGGAAAAAACACTTGGTCATGCTGGTTGGATCGGCCTCGGTTGGCCAACACAATTCGGAGGCCGCGGAGCATCCGTGAGTAAGCAAATGATTTGGGCGCAGGAATACACCCTCGCCCAAGCTCCTGCTCGTGTCAATCACATGGGCGAGCATCTGCTCGGACCAACACTGATCGAATACGGAACGCCAGAACAGTGCACACGGTTCTTGCCTGGCATTCTGAGCGGTGACGAGCGATGGTGTCAGGGTTATAGCGAGCCCAACGCTGGCAGTGATCTTGCAAATGTTCAAACCAAGGCGCAACTAGACGGCGATGAATGGATCATCAATGGCCAAAAAGTTTGGACCTCGCTTGCTCATGTCAGTCAGTGGTGTTTTGTTGTTGTGCGAACTGAGCAAGACTCCAAGCGACACAAGGGACTGACTTTTTTACTTGTGCCAATGGATCAATCAGGAGTTGAAGTTCGGCCAATTGTGCAGATAACAGGCGGTGGCGAATTCAACGAAACATTTTTCACGAACGCGCGCACCGGAATCGACATGGTGGTGGGTACGCCCGGAAACGGTTGGTCTGTGGCGATGGGGCTACTCGGACTCGAGCGCGGCATAAGTACATTGGCTCAACAAGTGGGTTTTGAGCGTGAACTCGACAATGTCATTGCTCTTGCTCGTTCAAACAGTGCGCTCACGCGGCCAGTTATTCGTCAGCGCGTTGTGCAATCCTGGATTGGAATGCAACTCATGAAATGGAACGCCCTGCGCTCAATGTCGGGGGGCGTGCCTGGGCCCGAAGCCAGTATCTCTAAGTTGTTTTGGGGAACATGGCATCGTGACTTGGGCGAATTAACAATGGACGTCCTCGGAGTCGAGAGCACCGTCATGCCTGATTCGCAATACTCACTTGAGCAAAAACTATTTCTTTTCACGCGGGCTGACACTATCTACGGTGGGTCAAACGAAGTTCAGCGCAATATTCTCGGTGAACGAGTACTTGGACTACCAAAGGAGCCAACATGACAACGAAACCAACATATGTTCCGGGTCACGCACTTCTAGCAGGCAAAGGAGTCTTGATTACTGCAGCGGCCGGAACCGGAATCGGCGCAGCAACAGCGCGTAAGTGTGTCGAAGAAGGCGCTCGCGTTGTGATCAGCGACAAACACGAACGTCGACTTGCCGAAACTGCTCTTGAGTTGGGAGTGCACGGCATCGCCTGTGACGTCACTAATGAAGACGATGTGCAGCGACTTGTGCGCGAAGCAGCGATACATCTTGGTGGTATTGATATTTTGGTCAACAATGCTGGTCTTGGTGGCAGCGCACAGGTACACGAGATGACCGACGAACAATGGTCAGTAGTTCTAGATGTCACACTCACCGGGACATTTCGTATGACACGAGCAATGCTCAACCATATGTATCCGCGTGGGTCTGGCGTCATCGTTAATAATTCATCCGTATTGGGTTGGCGCGCGCAGGTCGAACAGGCCCACTACGCCGCAGCCAAAGCAGGCGTCATGGCGCTGACTCGAGCAACGGCGATGGAGGCTGCTGCTCACGGAGTGCGCGTCAATGCCGTTGCTCCATCGCTTGCGATGCATGCATTCTTGGCCAAGGTCACGAATGACGAACTACTTGACGCATTAGCTCAACGCGAAGCGTTTGGTCGACCGGCAGAACCATGGGAAATCGCCAACGTCATTGTCTTTTTGGCGAGTGACTACTCAAGTTATATGACAGGCGAAGTCGTCTCCGTCAGTAGCCAGCACGCCTAGTTCTTACACAATCGACATCACGTCGCCAGCATCAAATGATCCTGGCTGAGTGATGCGAGCGTACACACCCACGTTTTGATTCAGATCACGCACGATGTGTCTGAGAACATTTTTGTCGGCAGGAATTGCTTCGTTGATGTCTCGTGTCACCATGACGCATCGCGGGCATGCATCAAGAAATTCAATACGAGCAGTGCCGATCGTCGCATGTTTTCCTTTCCATGAAAATTCAGGATGTCCATCCGCATCGCCGGTATCGATCACCAGACTTGGTCGAAAACGTCGAACATCCATATTTGAATCAGGCACTGCTTTTGCCAGACTGCGCAACGCTGACGTTGTCATTACCATCAAAGGCCACGCGTCGTAGTACGACCCTGGTGGTGATTCAAACTCCATGATTTCTGGCGGAAAATTTGAGAAGTCCGGCAATGGCTCGTCATCTACTCGACCGAACACTGCGCGCAACTCGTCCATCATGTTCTCGCTGTCTGGCGCACCACGACGAAAATGCTCGAGATCATCAGCGTTGCGTAATTTTTCCAAAATAATTGGATGCTCAATTGCTGCACTCACAATTTGATGCACACTCGCATTATCTGTGCGCACAGTTGAACCATCTGGCAACGTAATCTCAACAAGACCCGTCGATGAGTCAAGATTGCGGGCCACCAGGCGCATCAGTCCACCAATTTTTTTAGCACCACGGATACCGCCACGCTCGAGGTCTCTCGCCGCCCAAATTCGGTCGCCCGAAATACCTCGCTCACTAAGAGTGCATTGCTTCACGGTCTCGCCCACCATTGATTTGACGGGATACGACCAGATCTCCTGAACGGTCAACATGCTGGCACCGTATCAGAGTTCAAAGTTCAGAGTTCAGAGTTCAGGGTTCAGGGACCTAGTTCAGATTTCAGACGGCACACGATCAGCGCGCAACTGACTGCGACGAACCTTGCCTGCATCATCACGCAATGGTTCATCCACAAACTCAAAGGTGCGTGGCACTTTGTAACGCACAAGACGCTCACCCAAGAAAGCACGAAAATGGTCGAGATCAATCTCTGTGCCTGCGGCAAGTTGCACAATGGCATGCACGCGCGCTCCAAGGTCTTCGTCTGGTAAGCCAATCGCTGCAGATGAGCGCACGGATGGATACTCATCAATCGCAGACTCAATCTCTGCTGGATAAATATTTGCACCGCCAGAAAGAATCATGTCAGTAAGACGATCAGAGAGATACACATAACCGTCTGCGTCCATCCAGCCCATGTCGCCAAGAGACTCCCAGCCATCTGCTGTTGTCTTAGCTTGGGCACCAACGTATCGATATGTCTGTCGTCCTGCAGGAGCACGCATATATATTTCGCCAACCTCCCCAAAGGGCAAGAGGTTGTTGTCTTCATCCAGTACTTTCATTTCGCCCATAATGCAGCGACCAACCGAACCGCGACGCGACAGCCACTCATCACCACGGATCACGGTGACTGCTTGTGCTTCGGTTCCGGCGTACAACTCAAATAATTTTTCGCCTCCAAGCCAATTGATGAAAGATTCTTTGAGCCACGGTGGACACGGTGCCGCCATATGCCAGACGACGCGCAGCGAGGACATGTCGTAATCTTCGCGATTAATTAGTCTCCAGATGCGCAACATCATTGTTGGCACGAGCAACATCCAGTCACACTGATGTTCTTGCACACCCGCAAGGGTCTGTTGAGCATCAAACTTTGCCATCGTCACGATGTGATTGCCATTTGCTAGCGCACGGCTTGAATACGAAAATGGTGCATTGTGATACAGCGGACCAGGCACCATCATGGTTCCGTTGCGTTGCACACCTTGTCCTGGATCTGCTTCGTCGTCGAGTACGCCGGGATCACTTGCCACAATCAATTTTGGACGACCAGTGCTACCGCCAGATGTTGGCGCTTTCCATGCAGGGGCGATGCGATCCTCGAGGGGTTCTGATGACAGTGATGCGTCTGGCAACCAGTCCATTGGCAAACACACCCGACCAGGATGAGCGTCCATGTCAGCACCCACCACAATTGGAGAATTTGCTAGTTCGACGATTCCTTGTCGTTCTCGTATTGGCAAACGCGGAGAAACAGGTTGCGGCACGGCGCCTAGTTTCCACAATGCAAATACTGCGGCGTAAAACTTTGCTGAGTTAGGGAGACCGATAGTGACAAAGTCACCCTGTTTCACGCCGAGTTCATCAAAAGCACGGGCCATCCGATTACTCAAAGCTTCAAGTTCTGCGCGACTCGTCGTTACGCCATCACATGTCACAGCAGGACGATTGGGATCAGCCGTTGCGATGTTTGTGAGAGCGCGACCAAGAGAAACTATTGCCATATTGAAATCTTAGTGTTCTAATGCTTAACGGCGTCAAGAAATGGTGGTCTGTCTCCGCCGCCATGAAGGACAATATTTGCTCCGGTAATGTATGAGGCTGATTCACTCGCCAAGAAAACGCAGGCGTTGCCGATGTCGTCAGGTAATGCCATTCGCTGCATCGGAATCGTCGCCTCAACGCGTGCAATACCTTGAGCATCTCCGTAGTGCATCTCAGATTTGTCTGTGCGCACCGCGCCAGCCGTTACACAGTTCACGCGCACTTTTGGTGCCCACTCCTGCCCAGCCGTTATCGTAAAATTCAGTAGTCCAGCCTTAGCCGCGCCGTAAGCCGCAACAGTTGGCGATGGACGCAAGGCAACAACGCTTCCGATATTGACGATTGAGCCGCCGCCACTCTGCTGCATGTGATGATTGGCTCGTTGTGATGTAAAAATACTTGACAAAAGATTGAGGGCCACAATGCGTTCTGTAAAACGTGGCGATGCGGTACTGGTGTCAGCAGGTGGCGAACCTCCGGCGTTGTTGACCAATACATCAAGCGAACCATGTTGACTGACGACATCGTCAATCATTTTCCATGCAGCATCGCCATCACGCACATCAACCGACAAAAATGACCAGCCTGCAGGCAAATCATCAACGGCATTACGCGCGCACACAACAATGGTGGCACCTGCTGCTTCGAAACACTCAGCAATTCCGCGACCTACCCCAGCGGTGCCGCCCGTGACGAGTACCACCTTGCCGGAAAGATCTGTCGTTATCACGCCCATAACTCTAGTCCCCCTCTATTTGCTCGCTTCTGACGAATCGTCAGAAACCCACTAGCCTTGAGCCCATGGGAATTACCAGCACAATCCACGCCAGCGGAATTGCCGAAGTCATCATGGATTGCCCTCCTGTCAACGCCCTCACTGTGGCGCAATGGTTTGAAGTTGCCGACACAGTGACCGCAATGGGCAAAAATCCAGCCGTACGAGTAGTGGTGCTGCGCGCAGAGGGTAAAGGTTTTAACGCCGGCGTTGATATCAAGGAGATGCAAAACTCCCAGGGCTTCGATGCCTTAATCGGCGCCAACAAGGGTTGCTACGCCGCATTTTCGGCAGTGTACGACTGTCCAGTGCCTGTGATTAGCGCAGTGAATGGTTTTTGTGTTGGAGGCGGCATCGGCCTAGTTGGCAACTCAGACATCATTATTGCTAGCGACGATGCATATTTTGGTCTGCCAGAAGTTGACCGCGGTGCATTAGGTGCAGCCACACATCTGTCACGACTTGTCCCGCAACACAAAATGCGCGCAATGGTCTATACCGCCGCAACCGCGACTGCACATGAATTACATCATTTCGGCAGTGTGCTCTCAGTTGTTCCACGCGCAGACTTACGTGCCGAAGCAATGAAAGTTGCGACAAGCATTGCAGCAAAATCCCCTACCGTGATGCGCGCTGCTAAAGAAAGTCTCAACGGAATTGACTTGTGGGATGTCAAGCGGAGTTATCGATTTGAGCAGGGTTTTACATTTGAACTCAACTTGTCTGGTGTCAGCGATGAACTTCGTGAGGCATTTGTCGAAAAACGCGATGCCGATACTGACAAATAACAACGAAAGATCTTCCAAAAATGGCTACTGACAAACGCACCACTCTTGATAGCGCAGTTGCGACGCTCGAAAGTGGCATGACACTTGGTATCGGGGGTTGGGGATCTCGCCGTAAGCCGATGTCTTTGGTGCGGGCGCTATTACGTACCGACATTAAAGATCTGACTGTCGTGTCATATGGCGGCCCTGACGTTGGTCTGCTTTGCGCGGCTGGCCGAGTAAAAAAACTTATCTACGGATTTGTGTCGCTTGATTCAATTGCCCTTGAGCCACACTTTCGTAGCGCGCGCCAAAATGCAACAGTGGCGGAATGCGTGGAATACGACGAAGGAATGCTGCAGTGGGCGCTCTACGCCGGCTCACTCAGACTTCCGTTCTTGCCCACGCGCGCCGGTTTAGGCAGTGGCGTTGTCGATGTCAACCCATCACTAAAAACGGTGGTGTCTCCCTATGCAGATGCAGAAGAACTTCTTGCCGTCCCTGCGATTCGTCTTGATGCCGCCTTCGTGCATCTGAATCGCAGTGACATGCGTGGCAATGCCCAGTTCTTGGGTCCTGATTTGTATTTTGACGATTTGTTCTTAGGTGCGTGCGAACCTGGGCGACGCTTTTTGAGTTGTGAAAAAATCGTGACCACCGAACAAATGCTGCAAGAAGCGTCGTTTCATACACTGCGAATTAATCGCTCGATGGTAGACGGCGTGATCGAATCGCCCAATGGTGCGCACTTCACCCTTTGTACACCCGACTACGAGCGTGACGAAAAATTTCAAGCGGCATACGTCAAGGCCGCTGGCGATAAAGCAGAGTGGGAAGCATTTCAAAATCGATTCCTGAGTGGAACAGAGGCCGACTACCAAAATGCAGTTCTACAATGGCGCAAGGAGACCGCTTCATGAGCACCGACATCACACTTGCAGACATTGTCGTCATAGCCGCCGCAGAATCTTTTCGTGGCGATGGCGAAATCTTTGCCAGCGGTATGGGCACAATTCCGATGCTTGGTGCCCGACTAGCACGAGCAACCTTTGAACCAGATTTACTCGTCAGCGACGGTGAGGCATTTTTTGTCGGCAACGACTTGCCACTCGGTGGCTCTGACAAAGTGATTGAAGGCTGGATCCCATTTCGTAGTGTGTTTGACACGGTGTGGAGTGGTCGTCGACATGTGATGATGGGTGCAAGCCAGATCGATTGCTTCGGCAATACCAATATCGCCAACATCGGTCCATGGAAACAACCAAAAGCACAACTCCTGGGAGTACGTGGCGGACCCGGCAACACCATCAGCCACGCGACAAGTTTTTTTATCCCTAAACAATCCACCAAAGTCTTTGTCGAAAAAGTCGACATGGTCAGCGGCCTTGGATATGACCGTGCCGCACAACTTGGAGACACCGTGATGCGCCATCATCGGCTCCCTCGCGTCATTACCAACTTGGCTGTATTTGACTTCGAAACCTCTACGCATACCATGCGCTTGCTGAGCGTTCATCCAGGCGTTTCAGTCGATGACGTTGTAGCCAACACTGGCTTTGTACTTGAGATTGGCTCTGATGTACCTATCTCACGCGCACCAAATGAATCAGAACTTGCAACTCTTAATCACTTAGATCCGCGTGGTCTTCGACATCGCGAAGTGGCTTAACAATGCACGCATCTTTGCACACCAAGTTTTGTGACCTTGTCGGGGTAGATGTCCCGATCGTGCAGACCGGAATGGGTTGGGTTGCAGGTGCTCGCTTGGTGTCGGCTACTGCTAATGCCGGCGCACTCGGAATACTGGCGAGCGCCACCATGGACATGGACGAATTGCGTACTGCAGTTGCGCAAGTCAAGCAACGAACGACGCGCCCTTTTGGTGTCAACCTGCGCGCAGACTCTGCTGATATTGACGAACGCATTGATTTTTTGATCGAACAAAATATTCGTGTGGCATCATTTGCTCAAGCACCACAGCAACGACTCATCGAACGCCTACACACTGCAGGCGTGTTGGTGATTCCGTCAATTGGTGCTCGACGTCATGCAGAAAAAGTTTTGGAATGGGGCGTCGATGCAGTCCTTGTGCAGGGCGGAGAAGGCGGCGGACACACGGGTTCTGTTCCAACATCGATTCTGTTGCCTGATGTTGTAGATGCTGTGGCCGGTCGCGTGCCAGTCATTGCGGCGGGTGGGTTTTTTAGTGGCCAAGGACTCGTTGCTGCACTCGCCTACGGCGCAGATGCCGTGGCAATGGGAACACGGTTCTTGCTGACAAGTGACTCCACTGTTCCGGATTCCGTAAAGCAGTATTACCTCACAAAAAATGTTCAAGGAACTGTCGTCACGACCGAAGTCGACGGCGTACCTCACCGAGTTCTGCGCACCGAACTTGTAGATCATCTTGAGAGCGCTGGTGGTCGTGTGACTGCACTACCACGCGCAGCAATCAATGCTTTGAAGTTTCGCAAACTGACTGGCGCAAAACTAACTGACATGTTGCGTGAGGGTCTTGCAATGCGCAAGTCAATGGAACTCACCTATACACAAATGCTGATGGCTGCTAATACCCCGATGTTGCTCAAGGCATCACTCGTAGATGGCAAAATTGAATCCGGGGTGATGGCGAGCGGACAAGTTGTCGGCCTTATTAATGACTTGCCAACATGTGCAGAACTCATTGCGCGCATTATTGACGAAGCTGAAACAACTCTCAAGACTCTTGGTGCCTAGTCATGGCGGTCACAACACTGCGCGGAATCGACGCCGTGCGCTCTGCACTCGGAACACACCTGGGCTATAGCGATTGGCTTGAAATCACTCAAGATCGAGTAGATGTCTTTGCCGATGCCACTGGCGATCATCAATGGATCCACGTAAACGTTGACAAAGCCAAAAATGGGCCGTTCGGAGCGCCAATCGCTCACGGCTATCTCACAATGTCACTCTCTAATATGTTCCTGCCCCAGATCGTTGAGGTGACTGACGTGTCTATGGGTATCAATTACGGCACTGACTCAGTGAGATTCCCCGCCCCTGTCGTGGTGGGCACTCGTATTCGAGCAGGTGCAGAACTGATTGCCGTTACCGACATCACTAATGGCGTGCAAACAACAATCCGTATCACTATCGAAACAGATGGTGGCAAAAAGCCAAACTGCGTGATTGATTCATTGTCACGTTGGATGAGTTAAAGAAAGCAGAACAAAATGAGCATGCTCGATAAATTTCGCCTTGACGGAAAAGTTGCATTACTTAATGGTGCTGGTCGCGGTATCGGTGCAGCAAGTGCACTTGCCCTCGCCGATGCTGGTGCAGACGTTGTTGTGTTGGCACGCTCGCAGGACCAGATCGATGATGTCGCCCAACAGATCCGTGATCGCGGACGCCGCGCACTTGCAATTCAGTGCGATGCAATGGACACAGATGCAGTAACAGCAGCAGTTAACCAGGCTGTCGCAGAGATGGGTCGTCTTGATATTGTTGTCAATGTTGTTGGTGGCGCGATGCCAGGACAATTTTTGCGGGCAACAGACGCAGTTCTTGCAGACGCATGGGAGCGCAATGTCACAACGGGACTTCGATTGGCGCGAGCAGCAGTTCCGCATCTGTTAGCCACTGATGGGGGCAGCATCATCATGATTTCATCTGCTGTTGGTCACGTGGTCGGACGCGGCTACGCGGTGTATGGATCAGTAAAGGCTGCCGTAGATCACTCTGTTCGACTACTCGCAGCAGAACTTAATCCGCGTATTCGGGTGAATGCTGTTGCACCCGGAGCAATACTCACCGATGCATTGGCAATCGTCATGACCAACGATGACATTCGCAATGCCCTTGAGGGTGGCACTCCGATGCGTCGAATCGGACAACCCGATGACATCGCCGCAGCAGTGCTGTACTTGGCCTCCCCTGCTTCAAGTTATGTCACTGGACAGATTCTTGCTGTTGATGGTGGACTACAAGTCCCCAATCTAGATATGCCGTTTGCTGACCTGTGAGCACTGACGACCTGAGTGGTGAACTAGAGGCACAAGATATTGCCGCACATCCCCAGTTAAAAACATCAACAAGTGTTTTTCGTCACAAATCTTTTCGATGGTTCTTTATTGCAGCAGCAATCTCAAATGGTGCTGCATGGATGCAGATGGTCGCAATCCCTGCACTCTTATTTGACCTCACCGGGCAAGCGACATGGCTTGGGTTTTCATCTCTCATCGGATCTTTGCCAGCAGTGCTTCTCACTCCACACGCCGGAGTAATTGCAGATCGATTCTCGCGAAAAAAAATGCTACTGATGACCCAGTCGGTTCAGATGACTGCAAGTTTTTCTCTCTTCATCTTGTATTCAGTTGATCAACTCACACCTTGGCGCATTGTTGGTATTGGGTTTCTCAACGGCATTGCTACTGGCTATGGCGCCTCTACATGGCAGGCTTTCGTGCCA
>Ga0209596_1003206_pt1 | contig 13012 bp, 9 predicted proteins | sample M_130807_MF_Meta_FD_187314 | JGI IMG/M metagenome (GOLD analysis project Ga0209596, IMG submission 187314) | Freshwater microbial communities from Lake Montjoie, Canada to study carbon cycling - M_130807_MF_MetaG (SPAdes) (version 2) | ecosystem: Environmental > Aquatic > Freshwater > Lake... | reverse complement strand
ATGCTCCGACGCCTCGATGAAGCCGCGCCACGGCCCGATGATCGTCGGCTCACTGCTCACGCACGATTGCACGCCACGCAGGAGCGAAGGCATGTCAAATTCGCCCTTCTCGGGATTCGGCTGCGGCGCACCCGCGGGCCACGGGATACGGTTCGGGAGGCCGAAGAACTGAAGTTGCCATGCGGGGGTTTCGATCCAGGTGTAGTTGCTCATGTGGTTGGGAAAATGGGTTTGGTTTTGGAAAAGTCGTTCAGTCGGCGGGCTCTCTTAATCTTATTCTTAATCTTATTCTTATTCTGCATCGGCAGGCGGCGGGCGGGAGTAAGAATAAGAATAAGAGGCTCTTGCAAAACCCTCCGAAATCTCCAACCGCAGAACACGTCATCAGAGAGCGCTGCGATTTTTTGAATCCCTGCGGAGGGGTTTTGCAAGAGCCTCATAAGATTAAGAATAAGAACGGGACGTCAGCTTTGCATCATGCGGTTTGTGCTCACTTGCCGAGGAGATCGAGGATCGCACCCTTCTCCGCGCGCGCGGTGACGATCCCCGAGATGCGATCCTTCGCGACATCGGGATCCTTCAGGCCGTGGCCGGTCACGGTGCAGACGATCTTCGCGCCCTCGGGGATGCGCGACAGATCGAATGCCGCGCCGCGGGATTTGTCCGCGCACTTCATCAGCCCCGCGATGCTCGCCGCACTCGCGGGCTCCACGAAGATGCCCTCGTTCTTCGCGAGCCAGAATTGCGCTTCGAGGATTTCCGCGTCCGTCACGATGTCCACCGCGCCGCCGGAGTCGCACATCGCGGCGGTGGCCTTGTCCCAACTCGCGGGATTGCCGATGCGGATCGCGGTCGCGACGGTCTCGGGATTCTCGATCACCTTGTTGTAAAAAATCGGCGCGGAGCCTGCGGCTTGGAAGCCTGCCATGATCGGCAATTTTTTAGCACGACCCGCGGAGTAAAATTCATTGTAGCCCATCCAGTACGCCGAAATGTTGCCCGCATTTCCGACCGGGATCATGTGCAAGTCCGGCGCGTCGCCGAGCGTCTCGATGATCTCGAATGCCGCGGTCTTCTGCCCTTCGAGCCGGAACGGGTTGATCGAATTCACGATCGCGATCGGCTCCGTCTCGCCGATCTCGCGCACGAGGCGCAGCGCATCGTCGAAGTTCCCCTCGATGGCCACGACCTTCGCGCCGTACATGAATGCCTGCGCAAGTTTGCCAAGAGCGATTTTCCCCGCGGGCAGCAGCACGATGCTCGCGATGCCGGCGCGCGCCGCATACGCCGCCGCCGCCGCGGAAGTATTGCCCGTGCTCGCGCAGATGACGGCCTTCGCGCCGCTTTCGACGGCCTTCGAGATGGCCATCGTCATGCCGCGATCCTTGAATGATCCCGTCGGGTTCAGCCCCTCGTATTTCACAAAGACCTCCGCGCCGCGCCCGACGATTGCGCTCAGCCGCGGCGAATGGATCAGCGGCGTCGAGCCTTCGTTCAGCGAGATCACGGGCGTCGCGTCGCTCACCGGCAGGAACTTCCGCCAGCGTGCGATGACACCGCGATCATGGAGTGTGTTGTGGACCATTCTTGGAAAAAGGAGCGCGGAATATCCGTTCGCACCCCGCGCGCGGCAAGGAGCATTTCGGAAACACTTGGAGCGCTGGCGTCCCCGCCGGCCACGTCGGAAATGCGGAGCATCATTTTTTCATTCGGGCGCAAACGCATCGGAATGGCGCTGCGCGTTTCTTTGTTGCCCGCGGGATACGCCAGCGCTCCACGAAACACGCCGCACGGAAATTTTTTCCAGTTGCGCGATCCGGCGCGACCGCCTACTTCCGCACGCCCCTCCAGCCGGAAACCCTATGAAAACCCTCGTTCTCGCCGAGAAACCAAGCGTCGCGCAGGATCTCGCACGCGTCCTCGGCATTACGCCGGGACGCGGCGCAGAGTTTTTTGAAAACGACAAATATGTGATCTCCAGCGCGGTCGGGCATCTGCTCGAAATCGCCGCGCCCGAGGGCAGCGAGGCGCGTGGAAAGTGGAAGCTGGAGAACCTCCCGAGCCTGCCGGAATACTTCGACCTGAACCCGATCGAGAAGAGCGCGCCGCGGCTCGCGGTGATCAAAAAGCTGATCAAGCGCAAGGACGTGGGCGCGATCATCAATGCGTGCGACGCAGGCCGCGAGGGCGAGCTCATCTTCCGCAACATCATCCGCGCGACCGCGGCGAAGCAGCCGATCCAGCGGCTGTGGCTCCAGAGCATGACGCCCGATTCCATCCGCACGGCGTTTGCGAATCTGCGCAGTGACGCGGAGATGCTGCCGCTCGCGGATGCCGCGGTGTCGCGCAGCGAGGCGGACTGGCTCGTGGGGATCAATTCCACGCGCGCGCTCACGTCGTTCAATTCACGCGGCGGCGGTTTCCAAAAGACGACGGCAGGGCGCGTGCAGACGCCGACGCTCGCCATCCTCGCCGAGCGCGAGGAGAAGATCCGGGCCTTCGTGCCGCGTGCGTATTTCGAAGTGTTCGGCGATTTCGGCGTCGAGGCCGGACAGTATCGCGGGCGATGGTTCGATGAAAAATTCGACGCAAAAAAAGCGACCGACGAACAGGCGCGCGCCGAGCGCATCTGGGAGAAGGCGCAGGCGGATGGCATCGAGGCAAAGTGCAAGGGCAAGCCGGGCATCATCGAGGAGGAAAAGAAGGCTGCGTCGCAGATTTCGCCGCAGCTCTACGACCTCACGACGCTGCAACGCGAGGCCAACGGACGCTTCGGTTTTCCCGCACGGATGACGCTGCAAATCGCGCAGGCGCTCTACGAAAGGCACAAGGCGCTCACGTATCCGCGAACCGATTCGCGCTATCTGCCGGAGGATCATCTCGACACCGCGAAGAAGGTGATGGGCAGTTTTTCCGGCGACCTCGCGAAGCACGCGAAGAAGGCGATGCAGAGCGGCTGGGTGAAGCCGAACAAGCGCATTTTCAACAACGCGAAGGTGAGCGATCACTTTGCCATCGTGCCGACGGGCACGGTGCCGAGCGGGCTCGATGACAAGGAGCAGCGCATCTTCGACCTCGTGTCGAAGCGCTTCGTCGCGGTGTTCTATCCGGCGGCGCAATTTGAGGACACGACGCGCATCACGCGCGTGGAAGGCGAGGCGTTCAAGACGACCGGGCGCATCATCACCGATCCCGGCTGGATGGCGGTGTACGGCCGCGAAGCCGAGGGCGTGGACAGCGAAAAATCCATCGTGCCCGCGAAGTCCGGCGAGCAGGCGCAGACCATTGCGATCGAGGTGAAGGAAAGCCTCACGAAACCGCCCGCGCGGTTCAACGAAGGCACGCTCCTTTCGGCCATGGAAGGCGCAGGCAAGCTCGTGGACGACGAGGAACTCCGCGAGGCCATGGCCGAGCGCGGACTCGGCACGCCGGCGACACGCGCTCAGACGATCGAAGGACTGATCTACGAGGGCTACGTGATCCGCGACGGACGCGAACTCGTGGTCACACAAAAAGGGCTGAGCCTGATCACGCTGCTGCACAATCTCGACGAGCAGAGCCTCACGCAGCCGGCGCTCACGGGCGAGTGGGAGTTCAAGCTCAGGCAGATGGAGCGCGGGAAACTTTCGCGCGCCGATTTCATGGGTGAAATCCGCCGGCTCACGACGGAGATCGTGAACAAGGTGAAGAACCACCAGGGCGGGGAAATCGTCGGCAATTACGAGCCGCTCGAAGTCGTGTGCCCGAAGTGCGGCGCGACTCCGTTTGCGGAGACTTTCAAGAGCTACATGTGCAAGGACTGCGGCCTCACCGTGTGGAAGACGGTCGCGAGCCGCGAACTCGAACGCAGCGAAGTCACGAAGCTGCTCACCGACGGACAGGTGGGCCCCCTCGAAGGATTCCGCAGCAAATTCGGCCGCGCATTTTCCGCCCCGCTGAAACTCGATCGCGAGGAGTGGAAGGTGCAGTTCGATTTCAAAAAAGAGGACGAAGGCGACGGCACGCAGCCCGAGTGGGTGAACCCGGAGCCCGTCGGAAAATGCCGCATGTGCGCGGACGGACAGGTGCTCGAAGCGGCGGAATCATTCCAGTGCGACAAGCGCGCGGAGAAGAAATGCACATTCAAATTGGGCAAGACGATCCTGCGGAAAAATCTCACGCGCTCCGACTGCGCGGCGATACTGCGCGACGGCAAGAGCGCGCTGCTCCCCGGCTTCGTGAGCGCGCGCACGGGCCGCTCGTTCAAAGCGTTCCTCGTGCTGAAGGAAGACGGGAAGGTCGGCTTCGAATTCGCCGCCCGCGAGCCGAAGCCGGGCGCTGCGGAGAAAGGCAAGCAGGCACCATTTGCGAAACCGGCGGCGAAGGCTCCGGCCACGGTCAAACCGGTGAAACCGGCGGCGAAAAGGAAGGCGAAGTAGAGCCTACAACGGCACTTTGCGACGCCGGAGGCGTCATGGAAATCAGGCGGCGAGCGAACACCGCCGGTATCTAATTTCCGTTGGCCCTCCGAGCCGTTAACCATTGATGCGAGGCTCAATATTTTTGAACGATGGAATGAGCCAGCGCTTTGGCGTCTTGCGGAAACTTTATAATTTTCCCAGTCCGTCGTGACGGCGCGGTGACATTGAGGAATGAAAGTCAGGAACATGAAACGCCACCGCATTCCCTCCATCCTCGGCCTATCCTCGGCCTCTCGCTCGGCTTCGCACAATTTGCCGTGGCGCATGACATCGGCAGCACAGCGGGCACGGGGCATCCGCACTACGATTTTTCCGTGAAGCCGCCGGAGTGGACCTTCGTGCAGGCAGGCACCGTCGCTGCGCGGCCGCGCGCGGGAATCCAGCCCACGCGCTCGAACCGCCCGGCGAATGCTGCGCCGTTCGAGGCGTTCGCTCCGAAGGCGAGCGTGCGATGGGACGAGAAATTTCTGTTCGTCGAGAGCAACGGGATGCCTGCGCACAACATGATGGTGGGCATCACCGCTTGGCAGCAGCAGGTGCCGCTGCCGCAGAATTACACCGGCACGAATGCGTGGCATATCCCGCTCACGCCGGTACCGGCAAAGGAACCGCGCTCGATCAAGGGGCAGTTCCTGCGCGGCGCGATCGCGCTGGCGGTGAATGGCATTCCTATTTTCAATCCCCAGAACAACCGCGGCGAGGTCTCGCAGGAAATCGGCGAACTCGACGAGTGGGGCGGACACTGCGGACGCGCGGACGACTATCACTATCGCTCCGCGCCGCTGGAAATGTACTGCCGACGAGCTGTCGGCACGTCTCGCCCCGGCGTGTGACAGGCGGATGCGAATACCGCTTGCTCCGCGCCATCCCACCACCTGCGCCCGTCCTTCCAGCCGACAGGATTATCAGCTCTACGATCGTCGCAAAGGCCCGCGCGGGAAATTTTCCCCGCGCGAAAACCTAAGCTTCATGCCAATTGCGCATCACTTCGCAGCCCCGCTCATTCTCAAACCCAACACACTCCAAGCATGACAAACGTAACCCGCCGCCAGTTCCTCAAAAACTCCGCCCTCGCAGCCGCTGCCGCCAGCCTGAACCCGTTTTTCCTCACCCGCGCCGCCGGCAAGGAAATCCCGATCGGCGTCCAGCTTTACTCGGTGCGCGGCGACTGCGCGAAGGACTTCGATGCTGCGCTCGCACAGATCGCGAAGATGGGATTCAAGGGCGTCGAGTTTGCCGGCTATCACAAATACGGCGGCAAGGCGAAGGAACTCCGGCAGAAGCTGGACGATCTCGGACTGAAAGGAATCAGCACGCACATCGGCACCGGCACGCTCCGCGGCGATGCGCTGAAGGGGACGATCGAGTTCCACCAGATCATCGGCTGCAAGTTCCTCATCGCGCCCGGCGACGGCGCCTTCACCGATCCGGAAAAGAGCAAGGAGCTGGCCGAGACTTTCAATAAGACCGCCGAAGTCCTCAAGCCCCTCGGGATGGCTTGCGGCTATCATAATCACACGAAGGAATTCACGAAAGTCGGCGACAAGACCTACTATGATCTCTTTGCCGAACGCACGACAGCAGACGTGGTGCTGGAGCAGGACTGCGGCTGGAGCGCCGCGGCTGGATTGCAGCCTGCCGACCTGATGAAGAAATTCCCCGGACGCACAAAGCTCGTGCATTTCAAGCCGACCGTGATTGGCGGCGACAAGACTAAGAAGGCCATCTTCGGCGAAGACTCGGTGGACTGGGTCTCCACGCTTGCGGCATGCCGCACCGTCGGCGGCACGGAATGGCTGCTGATCGAGCAGGAAGTCTATCCCGACGGCAAGTCACCGATGGAATGCACCGAGCTGTCCCTCGCCGGGCTCAAAAAGATCCTCTGATAGAATCCCGACCCCCAACTTTTACTAATCCGAAATTAATGACTAACCATCGTAACTCCCGTATCCCGAAACTTAGCATTGCCGTATGCCTCGCTTCGGCGGCAGCACCGTTTGCCATCGCCGATGTCACGCTGCCCGCCATCTTTGGCGATCACATGGTGCTTCAACGCGATCAGAAGGTGCCCGTCTGGGGCTTCGCGTCCGACGGGGAAAAGGTGACGGTTTCATTCGCCGGCCAGAATGCGGAGACCGTGGCGAAGGACGGCAGGTGGGCCGTGTCGCTCATGCCGCTGAAGGCCAGCAGCACGGGCACCAAGCTCACCGTCACGGGGAATAACAAGGTCGAGCTAAACGATGTGTTAGTCGGCGAAGTCTGGTTCTGCTCCGGGCAATCGAATATGGAGTGGACCGTTGCCGCATCGAAGGACAAGGACAAGGAAATCGCCGCGTCGAACAATCCGCGCATCCGGCACTTCAAGGTGCCCCATGTGACCTCCAACAAGCCGGAGACCGAAGTGAAGACCGTGGGCGGATGGCAGGCAGCAACGCCGGCGACCACCGGTAACTTCACGGCCGTCGGCTATTTCTTTGGCCGTGAGTTGGAGAAGACGCTGGATGTGCCCGTCGGACTCATCGGCTGCAACTGGGGTGGCACGCGCATCGAGCCGTGGACTCCGCCGGTCGGATTCCAGTCCGTGCCCGCGCTTAAGGCAGACTTTGCCGACAAACTCGCAATGTTCCCGGCCATGAATGCTGTCATGGTTCCCGCAACCGAGCCCGTGCTAGACGCTGAGGGCAAGCCCGTGCTGGACAAGGCCGGCAAGGCGACGATGAAGCCGATCCTCGACGACAAGGGTAAGCCGAAGCTGAAACCCGGCGTGCTGCCGGACGGCAAACCAATGATGAATGCCAACCAGGGCTCACCTTTGGCAATGTATAATGCGATGGTCCATCCCATCGTCCCTTATGCGATCCGCGGAGCGCTGTGGTATCAGGGCGAATCGAACAATGGCGAAGGGATGCTCTACTTCGAGAAAATGAAGGCGCTGATCAATGGCTGGCGCTCGGTTTGGCAGCAGGGTGATTTCCCGTTCCTTTTTGTCCAACTTGCACCGTATCGCTATAACAAGCCTGAAAACCTTCCCGTTATCTGGGAAGCCCAGGCGGCCACGCTGTCCGTAGCTAACACGGGCATGGCTGTGATCACCGATATCGCCACCGTCGGCAACATCCATCCGCCAAACAAGCAGACCGTCGCCCACCGCCTCGCACTGTGGGCGCTGGCAAAGACTTATGATAAATCCGTGGGGAGTTATGCGAGCCCGCTGTTTGATTCACTCAAGGTCGAAGGCAGTAAGGCGCATTTTTCGTTTAAGAATGCGGAAGGCGGGCTGAAGGCCGCAAACGGCCAGGCGCTGACTTGGTTCACGATTGCCGGTGAGGACAAGAAGTTCATCGAGGCGAAGGCCGAGATTTCCGGGAACTCCGTCATCGTGAGTGCCGAAGGCGTGAGCAAGCCCGTGGCTGTGCGCTTCGGCTGGCATGAGACGGCGGAGCCGAACCTCGCCAATGCCGCTGGACTGCCGGCCTCACCCTTCCGCACCGACAAATGGACCGATGCGACGATGCCCGTCATCGCCCCACCGCCCGCGCCCGCGCCGGTGAAAAAGTAAGACGCAGGGACGCACGTATTCCAGTTGGAGCGCGCGACTCGCGTGCTGTTTCTGGCGACCCGCCGGAAACGCCGTGCAGCGTGAGGCTGCGCGACAGCCGCCAAAATCTGTGCGTCTCACTCCCCGACACCCGTCCGCGTTCTGACCGTGTCCGGTGCGGCGGGCGCGAAAGCAATTTCCTTGCAGTCACAGCTCCGTGCGGCTGAGGAGCAGGCTGAGGAGCATGGCGTAGAAATCTATCTGCATGAGTGCGAATGCCTTTTCGCCGCTGTGCTGGCGGCGTCCGGCGGTGTCCTCCTCGGTCACGTCGTGGCGCGCGCCGAGGGCGAGGCGGGCTTGGTTGAGCGTGTGGATCCAGGCGCGGCCGTGATCGGAGGGGATACGGAGGATGGCGGATTCACTCTCGCCAGCCATCGCCGCGAGGTCGGCGGCGACGATGTCCGTGTGGCTTTTGAAAAGTTCGCGGAGGCCTGGCTCGACGTATTCGCTCCATTCGGAATTGGCCTCGGCGTCGGCGTCGGGCTGGATGGTGGGCGGGCTGAATATCCGCTTCCGCGCGGCGTCGTCTTCGGGCTCGGCACACATGGGAAGGACACGCAGCAGTTCGAGGGCGACCGGATTTATCTCGGTGAATTCCCATCCTTCGTCGCTGCTTCGGATTTCCATACTTTTGGCGGGCCTAGCGGGCCTTTGCGATGGTGGCGAGCAGCAGGTGGGAGTGGAGCTGCTGCACGTAGAATTCCGCCCGCTCGCGTGCGCCGCTCCACACGATGGAGCGGCCTTTTTGATGGACTTCGAGCATGTGGACCTCGGCCTTTTTCTGCGGAAAGCCGAAGATTTTCATGAGGACCTTGGTGACGTAGTCCATGAGATTGATGGGGTCGTTGTGGACGACGACATTCCACGGGATGTCGAGCGTCTCCTCGGTGCGCGTGTCCGTCTCAACGAGCACGTCGCCGCCGGTGGCGGCGAGCACGGGCTTCATTCCTCGGATGCGCAGCATGTGGTGAAAAAAATCGGCCGGTGTCTCAGCGCGTGCCCGGCGTGGCCGGCTTTTTTCCGTGCGTCTCCTCGGCGAGCGCCTTGCCGGTCCCCGTCGTGGGCTTCTTCGGGCCACTGGCCGCCTTCAGAATGTCAATGTGGTCGGCGGGTTTGCCGATGGCGATCTCGTCCGCCTCGATGTGCCGCGTGAAATCAATGATCGCGGGGAGCAATTGCTTCGTCTCCGCGCCGGCGGCGTGCTGGATCGTGAGCCCGAGGCACACGAGGTGCAGGCCCGCGGCGAGGATCAGGACGATGAGGACCGGTTTCATGGGAGTGAGAAGCAGAACTACACAGCCTTCCGTCGCGTTTTGCACGGCAGATTTTTTTGGGAAAACTCTGCCGCCGCGAGAATGCGCCGCCAGATGCGATCCTGCACGCGGTGCATCCTCACGCGATCACGCAGCTCGATGTCATCGTGGCCGTTCAGGTGCAGCAGGCCGTGGATGATGTAGAGCGCCAGTTCCTCGATCACGCCGTGGCCGTGCTCGGCGGCGCAGCGCTTCGCGGTGTCCGCACTCACGACGATCTCGCCGTGATCAAAGGTGATGACGTCCGTCGCGCCGGGCATATCCATGAACTGCCGGTGGACGCGCGCGATCACCGCATCGCTCACCACAGCCACTTCCACGAGCGGGAATTTCGCCAGCGCATAGCGCGCGTCGGCGGAATTCCGCACGCATTCTGCGAGCGAAATCTCCGCGAGCTGCGTGAGCCGCTTCATGTCGAGGCGGATGCGGCGCTGCCGGTTGATGAGCGCGATTTGCACGATGCGAGAGTGCCACAGCACGCGCTCGAACGCGAGCGCTGTCGGAAAAACGGCGGGTGCCATTTTTCCGGAAACCCCGGAGCGCGGCGTCGCAGCCGGGCGGTCTGCTACTTTTTCAGCCGCAGCGACTCGGCCGTCTTTTTTGCGGCGGCCCGGTTTGCTGCATTGCCCTGCTCGGAGCAGCGGATGATGAGCACGAGGCCCTTGCCGTCCACGTTGTTCTCGCGGGCGAAATCCACGACGATGTCCACGGCTGCGCCGTTGAATTTCGCCGTGTAGGTGACGACGCGCAGGCCCACGCCGTCGCGTATCACGTCGTGCTCCGTGCTCACTTCGGCGAGGTCGGTGAGGCCGGGGAAATGCGGCGCGAGATGCTTTGCCATCTTCGATTGCACGTCGTCCCAGGGTCCGTCCGCGCCCTCGCCGGTCACGGTGGTGATGATGACGCGCGCACTGCCGTCCGGGCTCACGGAGGTCACGGTTTTTCCATTTTGCGTGTTCGTCCATTCCTTCGGGAACTGCACGCCGATACCGCCGACGACCGGCGCGGCCGGGCCGGGAATTCCGACGGCCGGCGCAGCGGGCGCGGGCGCAGGTGCGGGCGCGGCTGGCGCACCGGCGGGCGGCGCGGCGACGGCGACATTTGCGCCGCCCGCGTACGGATGCTCGCCGATCATGTTGCCGGCGGGCTCGTAGTTCGCGACGAGGATCCACATGCCCTTCGCATTTTTCGCCGCGCCGTAGCCGACGCGCTGCGTGCCGCGCCAGACCATCTGGGTGTAGTGGCCGACCTTCATGAAATTCCGGTCGTCAATCTTTTCGCCGCGGAAATCCTTTTTCTCCGCGAGCCACATGCGCGCGCCGGCGTCCGGGCCGTCCGGCGGATGGAAGCCCGCGAGGTTCTCGCCGTATTTGCCATTCGGGCGGTGATCAAATTTCCCCGAGCGCGCGAGCTGCTCCGCCCACTCCTGCGCGTACGAGGCGAGCCTGGGATCCCACTGCAACGGGCCGACGCCGACCTCGGCGCGCGCGTTGTTGTGGACAGCCATGAACGCGGCCTGCTGATCTCCCAGGGCTGCTGCGGGCGCGGGCGCGGGCTTGCCGGGCTGCCCTCGCTTTCCGACGACGGCTGGCTTCCCGATCACAGCCGGCGGCACGACGGGCGCAATGGGAGCAACAGGCAGATCAATCGGCTTCTCCAAGCCCGCGGGCGGCGGGCCGTCGGGGATCACGTTCCCGAAGCGATCCACCCGCGGCCTGCCCGCGATCGCAAATGGCACGCCCGCGGGACGCAGGAGATTTTCGTTGCCGCCTCCCTTGCCGAGCGTCGTCCAAAAGACGCCGTCGAGCTTGTTCGCACCGGGCGAATACACGACGAGATTCGCATTCGCCACATCGCGGTCGTCGAACGCGACCACGAGCTCGTTGCCGATCTTTTTTCCAAAGCCCGCGCGTTTCGTCTTCGTCCAGATCACGAGATAGGAATCGTTCGCCGCGGGCGCGATGCCGACCTTCTCGCCGCGCGAGGACATGTATTGTCCGTTCAGCCCGGCGGGGCCGGTGAGCGTCTCCGTGAATGCCGCGGGCACTCCGCCCTTGCTTGCTGCGCCGAAGCCCGTGAGCTTCCCGCCCGCCATCTGGAAGACGAGGATGCCCGGCCCCGCGACGCCGCCATAGCCGATGTAAAATTTCCCGCCGCGCTCGATTCCCACGCCGTCGTCACCACCGCCTTTTGCAAAATCCCAATGCACCTGCGCGGCCGTGCCCGCGGCCTTCACGGTGACGGCACCCGAGCCGTCCTCGATGTTCCACTTGCCGGAAAATTGCGCGACAGTTCCCGCGAGCCCGGCACCGGCCTTGCCCTGCGCGGGTGCGGGCTGTTTGTCGTCGCCGAGCAGCGCGTCAATGATGCCCTTGGCGGTGTCGCCGGCGGTCTTTTTCTTTGGTGCGGCGAATGTTCCGGCCGTCATCAGGGCGAGGACGGCTGCTGTGGTGGTGAGAATGGGGAATCGTTTCATGTCGGTCGAAGTCGTTGGTCGTTGTGAAGGATGTGCGGCTGCCCGCGAAGGCGGCGCGGCGCGAGGGCAGAAAATATTTTGTCACCTTGCAAGCCCGCTCTTGCGAATTTTTCGCAGCAATCCGCCGTGCAAACAAACACCGCGCTGGCAAAAACAAAGACCGCGGGCACAGTCCGATTTGACAGCCTACCCATGCGTTTTCTTCCTGCCGCCAGCCTCCTGATCGCCGTCGCCACCGCGCGTGCAGCCGAGAGCCAGAGCGACATCTTTTTCCGCGAAAAGGTGCAGCCGATCCTCACGCAGCACTGCTTCAAGTGCCACAGCCACCGCGAAAAGATGAAGGGCAATCTCCTCGTGGATTCGCGCGACGCGCTGATCACGGGCGGCGACACGGGGCCGGCCATCGTCCCCGGTGATCCTGCGAAGAGCCTGCTCATCGAGGCGATCAACTACAAGAACACGGAACTCCAGATGCCGCCGAAGGGTGAGAAGCTGAAGGACGCGCAGATCGCCACGCTCACCCAGTGGGTGAAGCTCGGCGCACCGTGGCCTGCGATGCCGGGCCAGAAGATGCAGTCGCGCCCGCGTGGAAAAATCTCGGACGCAGACCGGCAGTGGTGGGCGTTCCGCCCCGTCGCAAAAGTCGAGCCGCCGGCGATCAGTGCCCAGTCCTCAGTGCTCAGTGCTCAGAAAAACGGCACGTCGGGCGTTGAACAGTGGGCTCGGAGCACGAATCCGATCGACCGCTTCATCCTCGCAAAGCTCGACGCCGCGAAGCTCAGGCCCGCGCCGACAGCGCCACGCGCCGCACTCATCCGCCGCGTTTATTTCGATCTCACGGGCCTTCCGCCGAAGCCCGAGGAAGCCGCTGCATTTGCAGCCGACATGTCTCCCGGCGCGTACAGCAAGCTCGTGGACCGGCTCCTCGCCAGCCCGCGCTACGGCGAGCACTGGGCGCGGCATTGGCTCGACCTCGTGCGCTACGCCGAGAGCGACGGCTTCCGCGCCGACGACTACCGCCCGAACGCGTGGCGCTACCGCGACTACGTCATCGCGAGCCTGAATTCCGACAAGCCCTACGACCGCTTCGTGCAGGAGCAGATCGCCGGCGACGAACTGTGGCCGGACAACCCCGACGCACGCATCGCCACCGGCTACCTCACGC
>Ga0209596_1003205_pt1 | contig 13015 bp, 18 predicted proteins | sample M_130807_MF_Meta_FD_187314 | JGI IMG/M metagenome (GOLD analysis project Ga0209596, IMG submission 187314) | Freshwater microbial communities from Lake Montjoie, Canada to study carbon cycling - M_130807_MF_MetaG (SPAdes) (version 2) | ecosystem: Environmental > Aquatic > Freshwater > Lake... | reverse complement strand
TCAATCAGACCGACGCGCAGAAGTCGTGGCGCTGGCGTGCAAAGAAGCATCAGCCGATGCATCCGATCAGGGAGAGCCGACTGCGCATTGCGCACAACATCTACAGCCACAAGATCATCCCAAAAGAAATTGGCAAGAACAAGGCGACTGTGTGGGCACGCATTTGGGGCAAGACGCAAAACTCCTGGCTCATTGAGCACGGCCGCTACAAGGATCCATCACGCGCCTACCAAGGCTGGCAAGTATTCCGCAAGTTCTTCCAAATGTACGGCGCAACCATCAACGCCAAATTCACCGAGGACATTGGCTACGGACTCGAGAAGGTCTTTGCTCGCATAGCAAAAGAAATGAACAAGGCGGCACGATGAAATTTGTAGAAGCCATTCATCTCGCATTGCAACAATCCACAACCGTGATCACGGCTGTGGGCAGTTCGGCAAAGATATTTCAATCATTCGCCGCGCCGACAACATCAGCGCCGTTCATCGTGGTCGGATCGCAAAGCGACGACGCGCTCAACCCGACGATCAAGGGCACAGGCGACACCGTGCGGCTTGCGACTTTGACAGTTGACTGCGTCAGTTCAAGTCTGTTGCAAGCGACCAACATTGCAGACCATGTGCGGGTCGATCTGTACAACTCAGCGGGATCGCTTGCGACCGCGAGCAACAGCCCGATGGTCATCCAAAACATTCGTATCGACGGCTCAAACATGGCCTACGACATGGGTAGCGAAGGCACTGAATACGGCGTGTTCGTATGCAGTGTCACGGTGAAAATTTGGTATGTCGCGTCGACACCAGCACCGATCACTCTTGTCACTAATCCCTCACCTCCAGCACCTTAAAGGAAAAAACAAATGGCAGTAATTGTAGCAAATTCAGGAACAACATCACTCACATACAACGCAGTTTTGGTTGGCGAAGTCACTTCGTTGTCTTACGACGGCTTCAGCGTTTCAGCGGTTGAATCGACAATTATTAGTTCAACGACCAAGGCATTTCTGCCCGGCATTATTACGCCAGGCACAATTTCCTGCGATGTGAATAGCAACGGCGCAGACACGGGCCAAGACGCAATCAAGGCGGCGATCACGGCCCGCACATCAAACACATTTGCGATTGCCTCAAGCGATGGTTCGACCATATCGGGAAGCGCAATCGTGACTGGCTACTCAATCAAGGCATCGACCGATGCAATCATCACAGCATCTATCAGTCTGCAATGCACAGGCGCAATCACCATCACCTAATCAGGAGCACCCATGTCAATCCGAGAACAACTACTTGCGCTCAAGATCCCGACCGCGACTGTAAAGGTTGCGGGCATTGACGGTCTCGTCTCACTTCGCGGCCTCACTGCTGGCGAGCGTGATCAATGGGAGCAGTATGTCTACTCGGAGAGAGATGTAAAGAAGGGTGTGAAAAACATCCGCGCCAGTCTCGTCGTGCGCTGTATCACGGACGAGGCTGGCGTGCGATTGTTTAGCGATGCCGAGATGGATCAGGTTGGATCAATGCCTGCAAGCGTCATAGATAAGTTGTACGAGCACTGCCAGCGCCTATCGGGTCTCGGGGCTAAGGATGCTGAGGAACTCGAAAAAAACTGACGCGCCGCAACGGAATACGCATGTTCATGTTCACGCTTGCGGCTGAATTGAAAATGACGGTGGCTGAATTAGGAGATCGAATGTCCTCTAGAGAACTCCAAGAATGGATCGAATATCAGGGCATCGTGGGATGCCTTGACTCACGCCAGCGCGGCGATCTAGCCGCTGGCATCGTTGCGTCAACTGTCGCCAATGCGCACAGGTCGAGTCGATCCCGATCGTTCACGCCGCAAGATTTTATGGCGTATGTCGAGAAACCAAAGACAGACCCGCTTGTCTCCATTAAAAAACTAAAGCAACAAATGGGAGTTAAGTAATGGCAGTAACAGGCAAGATGACGGTCGATCTTTATGCGAATCCCGACCCATTCGTGCAAGGCATGAAAGCCGCCGAGAATGCCGCCAAGAAAAGCGGTAGCGGTATTGCTGGCAGTATTGAAAAGATAAATCAGAAGCAGTTAAAGAACGCCATGACTTCTGGCTTAAAAGCCGTCGGAGTCATTGGAGCGATTGAAACAGGACAGCAGATCATGCTTGCCACCATCAAAGGCATGAAAGATGGAAGCGTCAAAGGTCTTGGCGATTTTGGAATGGTTGCGGCTAAAGCAGTTACATCCGTCATTGAGGGACTGCCAGTGCTAGGAACTTTTATGCAAATTGGGACAGAGATTGGCACATGGGTGGCTGGAATTAATGAATTAGACGAGGCAACACAACGAGCAAACAAAAATACTGAAGGCTTAAAATCAACCTTGGCATCTATTAAAAAAGGCAATGAAATTGGAAGCGAAGCAATTCAATCAGCATCGGACAAAAACACACAGTTTTCAATGTCTGAAGATGAGATTACAAACAGTAAAGTTCTTGCTCAAATGCAAGCGGAGTATACAAAAGCAAATCAAGAATACATCGGAGTGTTAAAAGGACAACAAAAACTTAAAGGTAGAGATATAAAAGATACTGAATTTAAACAAAATCTAACCGCTCAGATTATTAAGTTGGAAGAACGACAAAGAAAGACAATGGACGAAACTCTTGAATCTTTGAAATCATCTCAAGAAGAATATAATTCTAAATTAGCAGAGCAAAATGATCTTTTGGAATGGTTCAATGACATGTCCAAAGAAATTGAGGACGACGAAAAAAATAAAAACGATCTTCTTAAAGAAAGAATTAAATTTCAAGCAGACTCCAACAAAGAAGCACTTGACGGACAGAACGATCTAGCCAAGGCGCGGCAAGCCTACGCCGAGACAGAAGCCGAACTCAATGCGCAGGCCGCTGGCACATCAAATGTGGAAGGTCTGAGCACCGCCATCGGATCAATCAAAGTCGCCGGGTCGACCGACTTCTCCATCGAGAAGCAAATGGACATTGCCAAGCAACAACTCGACGCAACTGAATTGCACACCGACATCTTGCAAGAGATCGCAGACTCACTTAATGCGATGGGAGCAACCACATGACAATAGTTCTTTCATGGATTAAGCAATCGCGCTCCGCAACATTTGACCGTGGCAAGTGGAGCGGGTCGCAAAACTATCTTGTGCGTGACACTACAGATCAAGCCATCAATGTCTTCGACATTGCATCGGGCGCAGGCGCATACGAAGTATTTGGCGCGGGTGACGACACGACGATGGCGACATACATGCGTTTTGTATCGGCGACATACACGCCAGTCTCCGACGGCATGGACAGGATTTGGTCTGCCGTATTCACCTTTGAATCGACAATGGGCGACGGCGTGAATGTTGTGGTGGCAGATGTAAAGACCGAGACTGAGGTTGGGTTCACATCGATTGAGAGCAACATCCGCGAGGAGGCGATCGACATTTGGCGCACAGGCACGACAGTGCCATCGAACGGAACTCAAAACGATAGTGATATTGGTGGAACAAAATCAGATTCGGCTGGAGAACCTATCTCGTTTCTATTGCCAATCGCAAGTATCTCGATCAGAAATGTGATCTATGGTCGACCTCAATATGCAACGATCATGGCGATCGCAGGCAAAAGGAATAGTGCGTCTTTCACATTTGGAGCAACTGGCAACACATTCACTTGCGCAACAGGAACTCTAGTTTTTACAGGCGCAAGCACAAGTCGAACTGGCCCGAATGTGTATGAGATCAACTATCAATTCAACTACGACCCGACGCTGTATCACATGCGACAGATTGCAATGCGGGATCTTAAGGGCGTGAAGACAAGCCGACCAACACCTGGCTCGCCAGTCAGCGCATCAAATGTCGAAACTGCTTCGGTAGTTTTTTGGCGACAGCCGTTCCCATCTACAACTGCATTCTCCGCGCTTGGAATCGTGAGCACCTAATGGATCTCAAGCCGAACATCAAGAGCGGCTTCGGGCCAATGACTACTCGCGGCTGGAACAAGATCTCAGCCAAGGCGAACGAGCGCACGCGCACGGATTCAACCAATTCTTTTCTAGATCGACAACCATTCTTTATTGCAAAAATTACAGCGTCGACAGCAATCATCGCAAATCGCAGATGGAAATATGAGTGGGCTGAAGGCACGCTCGGCTCGACTGATCTGTTTGAGTTGGTCAGCGGATCGTCCTACACCTACACCAACACAGGCGACTACGCATACAACACATGCGAGGCGTTGCAACAGACGAGCGGAACCTATGACGGCCCCGGCATCACGCACGCAAACATTCCCGCTGGCTACACGCTTCAACCGATTGCAGTTGGAACTTTTGTCCACATGTTCGTGGATCGATCATCCAACTCAAATATCATTTTCACATTCTCAATGGCAAACGCCATCGACGGAAGTTGCGCATAATGGCTCCCGCAAAGAAGCCATCCCTGACTCCATTGCAGACGACAGTTCTCGTCGGGCAACTCGTCTGCATCCTGATCGCGCTCGGGCTGTACGCCGTCGACCTAGGTCGCCGAGACGCAACGCTCACACGCATCGCAAGCGACACGCAGGAACTGCGCATCGTTGCGCTCGAACTGCAAAAGGCTGTGATACGCGGCCAAGCCATCGACGAAAAACATACGGAAACCATCGCCGCGTTGGCGTTGAAGATTGATCGGATGAACCCTAAATAATGGAGGACGCATCATGGATGCACTACTTGGCACTGTTTGGTGGTCTGCTTTGTGCTTGGTTGGCGGTTGGTTGGTTGGTTCGGTCTACGGCTTCAACGAACTCAAAGCATGGTTTACAAAGCGATAGTTCTCGTCGCCCTCACAGCGGGCTGTTCGGCGACCAAGGAGATCGCTTCCAGCGCCAGCGTCGCCGCAAGCCTGGCACACTCAATCTCTGAGCGTGCGTCGTTCATTGCGGCGAACTCTACTCAGCCCGAGATCGTGGCGGCGGCTGTCGTCATCAAAGGCGACACTGCTGTGATTCTGCATGAGGTTGCGCAGATCTCGACGGCCGTGGCGGGCGTGAAAGACATCGTGCCATTTTGGGCGACACTAATTCAATGGGCGCTTGGCGCAGTCGTGGCGGTGGCGCTGGTGGTGCTTCTGTTTCAGACGGGCATCGGGACTGCTATTCGAGTTGCCGTGGGTTGGATACCAAAGCGTAAGCAGATGGACGCAGACTTGGCGCGGCAAGCGATGAGCGATCAAGACCCGACGACGATGCGGGAATATGTGGCGGCTCGCCGGGCAAGTGATCCGCTATTCGCGGCCGCTTGGAAAGAGGGGGCGAAGTGAGTTTATTAAATTCTGTTTGCTGTTGCGGAAGTTCTGGAATTTGTTGCACTATTGAATTTAATGACGATTTCGACAACGGACCACCAAATGATCCGTTAGTTAATTTTTTTACAAATTGCACACCTGTTGCAAATTCAACCGAATGCTCAGATTTAACAGGAGTATTTGTTGCCAGTACAGATTGCGAAACAGAACCTAATAGATGTCCTGCCGCTGGTGACGACCCTTGCGGATATATATTATCAGATTTTCCAAATTCAAACGAATGTTCTTTATTTGCATATATTACAAGTAGTAGATATAAGACTTATGATTTCAATGTAGTAAATAATGCTTGCGTCATCCATGCAGTAATTACGTATACAAGTTTACAAATTATATACGCAAAGGAATGCGGACTTGTTGGAGGAAGTTCTCCTCCGCCTGAGTGTTCAGTATATCCCGATTTTGTCTGTACTACTAACGATACATATGAAGGATGTAATGATGTTTTTACTGACTGCTTTGGTTGTTTAAAAACACAAAAGATATATGTCGGAAAAATAAATTGCGCTTCTTCTGTACCTGATGGTTTTTATAGATCAAGAGAACGACGAACAATTCACGACACTTTTGATATTACTACCCAAGGAACAATAGCGGGTGGAAATGATAGTTGTTTATGTAATTGCGGAAATGATCCTCAAACAAATCCTACGCAAGTGGGTGCTTGTTGCATTATAACATTAGATGTAGATGGAAATCCTGTTTATACTTGCACGCAAACCACTAGATTGGCTTGCGCAAATTTAATGTGTGAAGAACAAGTATATCTTCAGGCAGGGTCAGGTTGGTTTCCTGAAACAAGTTGCGAGGCAAGTTGTGGATAAAATAGATAGACAATTTATAAACTTGGGTTCAATTAGTCCTGAAGATGCCAATAAATTATTTGCAAACAAAATTCATAATGTTAAAAAAATAATATCGGTTTCTCAAGCCGCCCAATACGCCCGCGCCGAACTCACACACGCCACCCAAGGCCCTGCAAGCGAAGCAGACGCGGCGGCGCGACTGGCGATCTGCATGGCGTGCGAACATCGGGCTGTTGAATACAAGGGGCAAACCGACGCAGGACAAGTGGGTTGGTGCACCAAATGCGGATGCGGAAACAACCCGCGTGCGATGCTCACCGTGAAGGTGACGCTGGCAGGGGTCGAGTGCCCGCTCGGCAAGTGGGGCAAGGTCGAGGGCACTGGCGCAAGCGTCGCCAGCGCGGTCGACGCGGTGGCGGGCGTGGCGAAAAGCATCATTCACAAGTTGAGTGGCGGCTAAACTTCTGAAATGTGGCGGCTAAAGCACAAATAACTTTCGTCCGAATGTCGGGGAATGTTAAAGACTTTCCGCATCTTATTTCGTGTTTTAGGTTTCACTGCCTACAATCCAACCCTAATGCTGACACTCACCGACGAGGTTCTCGCGTGGGAAGTGTGGCTCGTTGATCAACAGGGCTACGACCGCCATCATTCTCAGAACGCCGGGAGATGGGCAAGGCGGTGGGTCGAGCACGCAGGCGACAATCTCACACCCGCGTCATGCGTCGCATGGTTAAGTGCGATGAGCATGAGCCGCAAACTTTCGCCGCAGACCGTGCGCAATCGCATGAGTTTATGCAGGCAGTTTGCGGGTTGGCTCGTCGTGCAAGGCAGACTCAGCATCAATCCTTGGGTGTCAATACCCGCTCCGCGCGGACGCGCTGGAGTTGGCGCGGACGCACTTACGCAAGACGAGGTTAATAGATTGATCGTCGCCGCCGAGCGTGCGGCGCGGCATCCTGATGGCCGTATTCGCAACAACGCCAACGCCCGCGCTGTGCTGTATCGACTGCTCAACGGAACAGGCATGCGGTGGGGAGAGTGGAGGTGGCAACGGTGGGACGACATTGATCTGAAGCGTGCAGAAATCAAGGTCACAAAAGATAAGAGTCGACGGCGCGACACACTCCCAATATCCGCAAGCGTCGTGGCGACACTGCGGGCGTGGCGGCAAATCAGCCAGGGCGAAACAGTGTTTGAGGATTACCCGACGCAAAAGGGGCTTGATCGGGACATGAAGTCATGCAAGATTGAGGGGCGTGGCAAGTGGCATCGCATGCGGGTCGGGTTCATCACCAGCGCATTTGAATTGGGCGTGCCCGCAGACCTGATTCAGAAGTTGGTCAGGCATAAAAGCGTAGATCAAACGCACCGCTACCTTCGCCACAAGGATTCCACGCTCAAAGCAGGCATAGAAAAAATCTCACAATTCGGGAAAGATTCTGCACTCCAAGCCCTTGACAAGCAGGATCAGCCGTGTTCTCCTGCACATGTGTTCAAGCCTTCAACTACTAACAATGCAGTGAATGAGTGTTCTCTTGGGGGCTTTCGGCTTGAACACCTAAACCCTCAAGGGGACTCTCACTCACTGCAATCAGACGCAAATCGGGCTGGCGGGATTTGTAACGACAGCCCGATTGACCGTCTGATCCACTCGATTGACCAATTGGTCAGTCAGATAAGGATGCAGAATGAACAGCAAGGACGCAACATGGGGCGACAGGGCAGAGGATGTAATTCTGGCAATGGATCGGCTTCGCGGGTTGGCCGCGAGGATCGAAGCTACAAAGCCAGGCGAGGCGAGGCAACTCCGACTCGGCGCGATGGCGATTCAGTTGACAATCGCATGCCGACTCGGCGATGTGATCCGTCTACTTGATCCAGTCGCTGAGGCAGATCCGTCGAGCGTGATGACCGCATGCGAAAAGATTCTTGCAGGCGACCGACCAAAGGAGATCCCGCTGGTCTCGCTTGGGCAGGGCGACATGGTGCGCGAGATCCTCGAGCGTGACCTTGTAAGCGAAGTTCAAAAGTCGTCGTTGATGCAACGCGCTGTTCTAGCTTGGCGACAGATGCGAGGTGCGCTATGACAATGCGACTACACGATTGCATTATTGAGAACCTCCCTGCGCAGGCGTATCACAGCGACGAGGCAGTTGGCTCTTCGCTCATCCGCAAGTTGCAGACCTCGACCCCAATGCACGCGCTGGCGATGCTCGCTACTCCGATGGCATCGCCAGCGTTGTCTTTGGGTACGGCTCTTCACGCCGCAATGCTTGAGCCTGAGAATGATTTAGCGCAGGCAGTTGTTCAACCCGACATCGACAAGCGCACGAAGTTGGGCAAAGAAGAGTACGCCACATTCGCCGCATTAAACGAGGGCAGATGCATTATCACGCCAGATCAGGCGCAACAACTTGACGGCATGGTAAGTGCGTGCCTTAAAGATTGGCGCATCAAGCATGCGCTGTCAGCCTGCAAGAAGCGCGAGGTCTCCGTGTTTTCATCGGTGGGTGGTCACAAAGCCAAAGCCCGGCTAGATGCTTGGAATGGTCACGGCATGGTGCTCGATCTAAAGACCACACGCGACCTTGCCTGCGACTTTGAGAAGTCAATCGCAAACTTTGGATACGGCCTGCAAGCCGCGTGGTATCGCGAAGTGCTTCGCAGTGTGTTCCGCTCCGAGGGTCGGCTAATGCCTGACGACTTCTCGTTTGTGTTCCTTGTTGTTGAGACCGCGCACCCGCACGGTACTGCGGTCTATCGCATGAGTGATGAGGTGATGGACTGCTACAGCGATCGACTTGTCGAGTTGCAGAAGCAGTGGTGGGAGTGCGTGTTGAAGAATGAATACAAAGGTTGGCCGCAGACAGATGTCGTCGACATCTCGTTGCCAGCGTGGGCGATGAAGAAATTACAGGAGCAACGATGACAAACGAAATCATGTCAACAGATCAACCGACACCGCTTGCGCAGATGCAGAAGGCGAAGGCGATTGCCAAGGAGATTGCGTCAACCGTCGGGCATCTCATCGTCAACATTCAAGGTCGGCAGTATCCGACCGTCGCTTGGTGGCAAGCAGTGGGATGGGCATTCAATGTAACGAGCACTGAAGTAGAGGTAGTAAAGCAGGCAACAGAAGACGGCTCGACAGAGTACATGGCTGTGGTTGCCATCGTGCGCATTGACACTGGCGAGACGGTCAGCCGTGGCTCAGCGATTGCGTCGAGCGCGGAGCGTGCGCCGTGGGGACGCTCGGCATTCAGCGTGCGATCGATGGCGATCACACGAGCGACTGGTCGTGCCTATCGACACGGATGCGCAATCATCCCGCACTTGCTCAAGATCGAGAGCACGCCTGCGGAGGAGATGCCGATCGAGGTCGTGGCTTTGCCTGCAACGCCAAGAAGAAACGAGCACGGATTTGCATTGCCCGAGGCAACAACCCCAAGTAGTGGCTCGAGCAGTGTCATGGCAATGCTCAAGCAGTCAGTGCTTGACGAGCAGATCGACGGTCTTGCCAAGCAAGTCAGCGAGATCGCCAAAGAATTGGGTCACAAGATTTCAGCCGCGTCGGCGCGAGCTAGCGCGGAAAAGGGAAGCACCTCGCAAGAGGATGTTCGGGATCGACTCGTCGCAAAGGTTGCGACTGGTCACAGCAAACTCTCAGAAAAGAAAGCGAGTAAGAAATGAAACTGATTTGGGACGCACCGCAAGATTTAAAGACCGACCGCAAGTTCGAGGAGATCATTCTTCCAAATGGTGTCTACACATTCACCATCACAAAAGCAGAGTTCGCCGCCGACAAGTACAAGGTGAATGAGTTCAACAAGGATGGCATGTCGCTGAAGTTGTGGCTTGACACCGAGTTCCAAGGCAACAGCAAGCGCATCTTTTCGACGATCGGCGTGGACAAACCTTGGGAGATCAACACGGTGGTGCTCGCTTGCAACCTACCCGCAGTGAAGAAGGGCGGGTCGCTCAACGAGCAGAGCCTGGTCGATGTGATTATCCAAGCGAAGGTCGAGCAATACACAAGCAAGATTGGCAAGGTCTCCAACATCGTCAAGGCGTATTTGCCTGCGCATCCTGCGGGCCATCAATCGGGCCATGCCAGCCCGATTGTTGCGCCAGTCGACGACATGGATATTCCGTTTTGAGATAAGCCCCGGACGGCGGGCGGCGGCCACATTGGTTGCCGTCGCTCGCTTTAACAAACGCAAGGATGCGAGATGAAACTTATAGAAGAATCTCTTGATGGCGAGGTCGCATATCACAGTAGAGATCCTGCATTTATTTATACATGCGGCGACCATAAAAAAGAAAAAGATTCAATAGAACATTTAGATAGTTTTTTACTAACAGACTTTTTTAAACAATATTTTACTGTTGGAAAAGAATGCCAATGCTATCCATTGATTAACAGACCAGGCACAATAAGCCATGATTACAGAGTTGATTATCTTTTAAAACCAACAAAAGTATCTGTAGATCTAGGTTGGAATATGGGAGTTGTTTGTATTGAAGCAAAGAAAAGCAACATAAATGCAAATAATACTTTTAAGCAAGCATCGGATTATGTTGATTCTGTTTATAAAAGTGCTGGCGGAATTAAATATTTTATATCGCATTGTTTTATTTATCCGTTGAAATTAAATTGCGGATTTGCGCAAAGTAATGCAATAGAAAATAGGGTTGGAAATATTTATTTTGATAAATATTCTGACACGCTCATATTTAATTTTGAAAAGCATATTTTAAAATTAAAGAAATCTAGTGTTGAAATTAGATCATCAATTGTTAGCGATAAAACGGGGAGTAGATAAAAATGGAACCTGACAATGTTCCGCAAGAACTTAAATCCATTCCGCGCTGGGTCGGATTTACGCCCGACAAGATTCCAATGCAGGCTAACAATGCAAAAGCCAGCAGTACGAACCCGACAACATGGAGCACCTTTGAACGCGCCTGCGAGTTCGCCTCGACGGATGGACTCGCAGGCGTGGGCTTCGTGTTTAACGGTGACGGCATTGTCGGCATCGATCTCGACGCATGCGTGAATGACGGAGAGCCTGAGCCGTGGGCCTTGGAGGTCATATCTCAGTTCGACTCATATACCGAGTACAGCCCGAGCGGCAACGGCATCCACATCTATTGCCGAGGGCGCAAGCCAGTGTGCTCAAGCAAGAAGGAGCAAGTCGAGTGCTACGCCACGACGAGATACTTCACCGTCACAGGCAATCAATACGGCAAGTGCAATGAGATCAAGGAATGCCAAGCCGCGATCAATTGGTTGTGCAGAGCCTATTTGAATTGGGATCAGGAACAGGTTAAGAAGGATAAGAAACAGCAGAATGGCGGCACTCAATTTGATGACCAAGAGACGGCTCGCATCTGCTTGAATCTGCTTGCACCGTGGCGTGCTGATGATTATGACGCATGGGTTCGAGTCGGCATGGTTCTTTACAGCCTAAATCTTTACGACGCATGGGTTGACTTCTCCAAGTCATCGCCAAAGTTTGACGAGAACAAGTGCCGTAAGAAGTGGCCGTCGCTTGTTCCAAAGTTGGCGAACATCTCTTGGCTGATTGGAATGGCGCGTGACGATGTTGGAGTCGACAAGGTCGCCGAGATGCTTGGTCACAACATGACTCCTCACCGTGCCGGCAAGATTGCGGCGATGGATGATTCAGTTGAGGGATCGCAAGTGAGCAGTGCGGCTAGTGAGATTTCGTGCATTGATTTGTCAACTATTAAACCGCAAAAAGTAGACTGGCTTTGGCATCCGTACATACCTCGCGGCATGGTCAGCATGCTGATCGGGCATCCCGGTGTCGGCAAGAGCACGATGCTGATTGATATTGTGGCTCGTGTTTCGACCAGTGGAGTCATGCCCGACGGTCAAGTCATACCCACATGCAAGGTCGGAATTGGAATGGTCGAGGACGATTTGACGCGGGTCACAGTGCCGAGACTTCTAGCGGCTGGCGCAGATCTAGCCAACATTAAATCTCTCGACGGAATTACAAAGCCTAATTCATCTAGCGTGATGCCTATTAAACTTCCGCAGGACGCTGACAGGATTAGGGAGTTTATTGAACAGCACGGCATAGGTCTATTGGTTCTTGATCCGATCACGGCGTACATGGGAGGCAGTGACAACAATGCTCAGCAGGATGTTCGTGATGCCTTGCAACCACTGTCCAAGATTGCCCATCAGACGAACTGCGCAATCTATTTGACCAACCACACATCAAAGGGATGGAAGGAACAGGACGCGGCGTTCATCGGTCTAGGGTCTGTTGCGTTCACGGCCGTGTCCCGAGTTCAGACCCTGCTGATGCGAGAGGTGGACGGAGACTCAAGGGTGCTTTGGATTACCAAGAGCAATATCGGAATTGACTCGTCGCACGGTGGCAGAAGTTGGAATCAAAAGATTGATTCTAAATGGCAAGTTCCATCTTGCACTTGGAAGGAGCACGCATGGCCCGAGTCATTGCAGGAATTCTTGACTAGCCACAAGAGGACTGGTCATGCAAAGCCACCATCCGAGATGCAGAACTCTTTCAATCGGATCCTTAGAGACATGAGCAAGGCGAACGGCGGGGCTGTGACTAGGCAGGATTTGATCGCCGCCTGCTCGGCTGAATCCATCGGAGAGAAGCAGGTCGATAGGTATATAACTCAACTTAATGGGTTCATCTCAAGCCGCAAGGAAAGTGGAAAGACCATTTTGAGCGTAAAAAGGGGGTTTGACGATGACGATGCCCTTTAAAAATCTCCTAGTAGACATGATGTCTGTCTGTCCGTTGCTCTTTATCTCTCTATCACTAATTTATATATATATATATATAA
>Ga0209596_1003204_pt1 | contig 13016 bp, 15 predicted proteins | sample M_130807_MF_Meta_FD_187314 | JGI IMG/M metagenome (GOLD analysis project Ga0209596, IMG submission 187314) | Freshwater microbial communities from Lake Montjoie, Canada to study carbon cycling - M_130807_MF_MetaG (SPAdes) (version 2) | ecosystem: Environmental > Aquatic > Freshwater > Lake... | reverse complement strand
CCACCACCAACAGATGGAACTATTGTATTTGGGTTATTTGTATTGGGTAAATCTGTTACAGGATTTAAGGGTATAAATGGTTTACATTCATCTGGCTTCATGATTTTTTACTACCTAATTTATATTCATTTGAAATATTATTTTTATCGTATATTATAACGCCACCATCAGTTAAAGATAGTGGAGTTTCGCTATAAGGCTTATAATAATTTAATTTATCGTCCTCTTCTTTTTGAGCCGATGTAGATTTTATTGATGAAGATATATCTGTAAATGTTCCACGACCATATTTTTGTTTTTGTGTTCCACCAAGATTTTTAATAACACCACAAAGAAATTGTTTTTGAAAAGTTGGAAAAATAGAAAATCCATCATCTAATAAACCACCTTCAGATCTTAATGTTTTTTTTAATTTTTTAAGAGTTGGTGATTTTTTTGAAAGTTCTTCTTCTTTGTCACATTCATTTGTGTGTAATGGGTTTAATGCACTTTTCTTTAAATATTCTTTTTGTGGATATGCTGTTCTGTTTTGATCTGTAAATTGAATTCCGTGATCATTTCCTTCAGATGTTGATCCATCTGGACTTTTTAATTTAATAACATTTTTTGGTCTATTTGATAGATTATCACCTGGGTCTTGAAATCCGTCACCAGGATTACGTTTTACTACAGATTTAAGTGTATTAGCCAATCTTGTATCATTACCACCATTTCCATCTCTTTCTTTTGGTGTATCTCCCCACCAAGTTCCTATAATTATTGGTTGTTGAGCGGTTGCACCGTCTAACCAAAAACCAATAACCCAGGATCCTGGTTTTAAACCATGATTTTCACCCATACCATCAACTGCAGAAGAAGTTGTAGGAAGCATAACATGAGCCCAAGGTAAATCTTTTTGTGCTATTTCTTTTGTATCCCAACTATGGTAATTTAATACTCTACATCGAACTCTACCTTTTATATCAGAATCAATTATACTAGAAATATTAGCATACCACCAATAAAATGATTGTTGTGCATTATCTAATGACATTATTCTGCTCCCTTTGAATCTTTAACACCTTTAACTTGAATAACATATTGTTGTTCTGTACTTTGATTTTGTGTAAAATAGTGTTTTACAGAAGTACAAAGATATTTTCCGTTAAATTGAACATCCTTACCACCTTCAGCCAAACTTTGTTGTATAGGCCTGCCAAAAAACATAACATCACCTGCTCGTATAACAGAGTTTCCTGGAGCAGTAAAAGAAACGTGCATTTGATTTAATTGTTCCATCATAGATCTTCTTGGCAACAGCCAATCCTTTTCCCCACCAACCTGATCTTGACCTTCATCTTTTTCATTACAATCAAATAAACCTTTTGATTTACTAGCAAAACTACAATTTATAGGAGAATTTATAATTTTTGTATAATAATCAGCAGAATTAATATCCATTAAAGGTTCACCTGATAAGTGCGTTTGTTTTGGAAATTTATCTTTTAAAGAATAAATAGTTTCAACATATTCTTTTGTCATAACATCAAATGTCATAATATAAGATGCTACCATATGATGATGTGCATTATCTGCCGCACTAGTTTGACTAACTTGACTACCCATACACATTCTTTTTTGTACAGATTTATCTACATTATCAGAACCCATTCCTACAATAAAACCACTCTTAGAATCTCCACCCCACTTAGATGCAGCTTTCATTAACGTGGCTATAGAAACTAATTTGTATTTCATATCAGCATCTTGATAAAAAACAAAATTAAAATCATTTCCTTTTCCACACATCTTAGTTAATGATTTTATTATTGACATTGGATTTGAATAAGTAAAAATTCGTTTTATACTTTGATCTGATGAATCTTTTATTTCTGGAGTAATTTCAAGAGTACTAGCAACTTTTTTAATTATTTCTGAAATTTTACCTTCATATTTTTTAGATATAGAAACAACTTTATTTTTTAAAAATTCAGTAGAACTAAAATAAAGTTTTATTAGTTGCAGAGTTTGACTTAGTGGAACAGAAGTTTCAATTTTATAAACTCTCAAATTCACATTAATTTCTTTTTCTGCTCCACCACTACCATCTTTCCCAGCAAAAGAAATATTAATTTTATCACCAGCACTTAATATTTTTTTTTGCACTAATCGTGTAGCAGGTGTATCAGCAATAGTTATATTTCCTGATAGATAATTATCAAATATATTTTCATACAAATTCATTTCACGCATCATTCCACTGTAATCGCCACCACCCCCACCACTAGCAGGCGTTATTATAATCTTAGCGGGTTTTCCTGGATTTAACATCTCATTCATTAATATTTGCCTTGATATCTAATATATTTCTATTTAATGATAAATATTCACCTAAAAATCTATTTTTTAATATAACAATGTTTCTTTTATTATTGTTCAGGGTTTCTTCATTTTTATAATTTGTTGTAATAATACTATTGACGGCTTCAGATGATGCTATGTAAGCAGATAAATAATTAAAATTTGAATTTCTTGCATCTAATATTTTTCCATTTTCTGAAAAATTATATAAAGAATTTGCTCCTTCATAAACACACCTTCCTAAAGTAACATTATTTTTAATTATATTATTTTGTTTATCTAATAAAGTAACAAACATTCCTGATGTTAAACTAGATTCTGAAATTTTGATTTTTAAATTTAATACATTTAAATTTCGATCCAAAGATTGAACATAAAATATTGAGTTATTAGATTTTTGAATTTTATTTACGCTAGATAATGGAAATGTTATTTCTGATTCTGCTAGAAAAATACTAGAATAATTATATTTATTTTCTACGTAATTTTGAAATTCAATGCCAGGCAAAGGCCAATCAAAAAATCGATTAAACATTTTGTTAATAGTGAGTATAATGTATGAATATTTTGTGTCATCGTAAACGTCTTTACTTAGACTCTCTGGAGTATCAGAATCTTTAATAGTATAATTTTCAAAAAAATAAGAATTATTTAAATTATTTATTAAATTTGTTCTAATTAAAATATTAGAGACAGTTTGTGAATTATATTCTGTTGTTGGGTAATTTTTGTACATTATAGGTTATGGATACATTGTTGCAATATCTGTTTTTGTAAGCATTCTTGTTTCTTGTATTCCAAGAGTTAGGGTGGTTGTTACAGGATAACCATCATTGTGCATATAGGGAGATCCTTCAGTATCATAATTGACTTGTATAGAAGATAAAGCAGATCCACCACCATCATTACCTGCTAGAGGAAGTGTTTGTAATAAAATTTTTCCTGTTACGGATTGAATTTTAATTTCAACTCTTTTTGGATATATTAATTTTCCTGGTGCAGTATCGGGATAAGCAGATAATCTTAATTCTTTTATTAAATCATACATTGCAGCAGCATCAGCCGAAGAACCAGGAGTCATTGCCCAAGTAAATTGTAATTGTCTTATAACCGGTGTTTTATACATTAACATTGACATTGGATTAATTATTGTTTTATTAAAGATTGATAATGCATTTATTCCTTCCTCGGTTGAGCCTGCTTGTAAAATATCTACTCCTATACCTCCTATAAATTGGGTAAAAGTTTTTCCTGCAGATAATGCTGCGCCAGCTGAAGCATCTGCCAAGTCTTTACTTGTCAAATTTGCTGCCATTTTTCCAACAGAAGTTGTAAAACTAGCAGTATCCCAAGCGTTATCAAAAAGATCAGTTACGCCTTTTGGAATTGGCAAAACATACATTCCACCCGATTCTAATGTTAAAATAGTGTATCCACCATCAAAACTACCCCCACCACCATTTGAAATTGCTGTTAATTTTACTGCCATAATTGTTATAAATACCTTATATGTCTAGAGGATATCGAGGATCATATAAACCAAAAAATCCACACAAGTATATAGGAGATATTAATAGTATTACCTATAGATCTTTGTGGGAACGAAAGTTTATGATATTCTGTGACACCAATCTTGCGGTAATAAAATGGGCATCCGAAGAGATAACAATACCATATTATTATAATGTAGATAAAAAAGTTCATAAATACTATGTAGATTTCGTTATGCAATTACAAGAATCTAGTGGAAAACTTAAAACATATTTAATAGAAATAAAACCTTACAAACAGACTATAGAGCCAATAAAACGAAAAAATACTAAAAAGTATATAAATGAAGTTTTAGAATGGGAAAAAAACCAATCTAAATGGACAGAAGCTAAACAATACGCTAAACAAAAAAACTGGGAATTTAAAATATTAACAGAAAAAGAACTATTTAAATGACAGTTGATAAAAACTTTAAAAGACAATTTCCGGGAAAAATAGTGACATTTAAACAAAAAAAGGCAGGAACAGGATATTATGACTCTTTGCCTCTTGTTTTGGGTATACGTCTAATAGGATCAAAAATGTTTGGTGTAAATTTAAACCTTATTCCAATGAGAGATAAAAAGAAATTTATTAAAGTTTTAATGGGATCTATGGAAAAGGATATGAAATTACAAATTAACAAGATATTACGTGGTTCTGTTGCAAGATTGGCGTGCGGAGCCTTTGAAATATACGAAGCAAAAGATATTAAAGGTACTGTTCGTATAATATCCAAATTTGAGGATTGTGTTAAACTTATGTATACCACAAGAAATTCTTTTAAGAACATTAATAAAAATAAAATATATACTATGGTAAAGGAACGCGAAAAAGCTATTAAAAATCCAATGCAATATATAGTGCAAGTAATTAAAACAGCAATAAAGAAAGTAATTAAATGATTCCTAAATTTAGTGATTTAGCCCAGTTAATGAAACAAACGCCATTACGATCTAATCGTTTTAGTTTAAAAATACCAAAATTAGCAAATGTAAGGTATACAATAGAATCTGTAGATCTACCTGATAGTGGTATTAATACTTTTCCTGCACAATTTGACAATAAAACACCGACTCTTATACCTTATGCAGCAAATTACGGTGCAAATAGTATATCAATGGTTTTTAGAGAAAATGAAGAAATGACTGGTCCGTATCTAGATGTATTAAAATGGTTAGATACAGTTATAATTCGTGATCACAAAGCAAGAACTTATAAAATACCGTATTTTTCAGATATAGTGTCTGATATGACTATAACATGTGAAGACACAATGGATACAGAAGTTTATAAGATTAGTTTTATTGATTGTTATCCAATTAGTGCAAAATTATCATCCCTAGATATGAATGCTAGAGATGCGTATGTTACTAGTACTATTGTTATGTCTTTTGCTGAATTTTCTGTAAGTTAATATTATAATGAAAGGTTAATATTATGCCACTACCAAAATATGAAGTCCCAATATATGAAGTTGAATTGATATCCGATAAAAAGAAGATTGAAATTAGACCGTTTCTTGTAAAAGAACATAAGTTATTACTTATAGCTTTAGTCTCTGAAAATAAAAAACAAATAAGTGACTCAATTTACACTATTTTAGAAAATTGTGTAAAAACAAAAAATATTAATATTGATAAGATGCCTTGTTTTGATATTGAATATTTGTTTTTAAAAATACGAGAAAAGTCTTTAGGTGAACTGATTTCGGTAAGAGTAAAATGTCCAGAAACAGAAAAATATTTTGATGTTGATTTAGATCTATCTAAAATTGTAGTGGTTAAATCCGAAAACAATCAATCTGATATTAAAATATCAGAAAATCTTGGTATAAAGATGAAATATCCTACATTTAAAGCTATTCAGATTGCATCTTTAGAATCTGATAATATTAAAAAAATATTTAGTATTATAACAAATTGTATAGAATCAGTTTATGATAAAGAAAATTCTTATAATGTAAGTGACTATTCACAAAAAGAATTGGAAGAATTTGTTGAAGGATTGCCACAAGAAGCCTTTGAAAAAATAAATAAATTTTATGAATCAACACCAAAAATAATGTATGATGGCGAAGTAACTTCTCCTTATACAAAACAATCAGTGAAGGTGAGGTTGGATACGTTCATGGATTTTTTCGGCTAGGGTTTTCTGGTGATAATCTACATAATTTTTATCAAACTGCATTTTTAATGGTTAAAGAACATAACTTTTCTTTAAGTGAAATAGAAAACATGATTCCTTGGGAAAAATCAATATATATTTCACTAATTTCTAAACACATTAAAGACACAAAGATACAAAGATAAAATAAAATGCCAGATAAATTACCAGAAAACACTAACCCAAATTCCGTAGAGAAAAAGTCTTTGCCATCAGAAAAAACTAATGGTGTTAGTTATCAAAATATATTTGATATATTTTCTAAAAGTTTATTTTCATTAAAAACGCCAAAAAGTTCTAAAGATGAAAAAGAAGATTCATCAAAAAAATCTAATGAAGAATCTATAAATTTAATAGAATTATTAAAACAAAATAAAGTATTTGCTAATTTAGATCAAATATCTAAGAGTTTAAACGAAACAACAAAATTATTAAAATATAATAATGATTTGGTTGCAAAAGAAGCAGATGATGCTAAAGAAGTTAGTGGTTTAGAACAAGAAACAAAAACAGAAGAAGATGACGAACAAGAAAGACAGCATAAAGAATTATTAGATGCTCTTAAAAAGTTAAAGGGTGGAGGTGGAAAGGAAAAACAAAAAGATTCTAATAGTAGTAACTTTTTAACAATGTTTGGAAATATATCCAAAATACTTGGTGCTGTATTAATATTAAATGGTATTTATCAGGCAATTACACACCCAAAAGAATTTGGTGGAATGATGCTTGGAAGGAGTTTAGCAAAACAAGCAGCATCCCAAACTAAAAAAATACCCACAGCCAAACCAACCAGTGCTAAACCAACTACTGTTACTCCAAAACCTACCCCCGAAGTAGTTGGAAAACCCGATTTAACAAAAGCGGCTGATCCTAAACCGGATAAATTAAATCAGCCAGGTGATGGTAATGCATCAAAAACAATTAACGAAGCTGGAGAAATTGTTGACAATAAAGCAGTTCAAAAAGTTGAACAAAAAACAGCAGAAGCAATAGAAAAAAAAACCACATCTGGATCTATAAAAGAATTTGCAAAAAAAGCATTAGATCCAAAAGCTATAAAATCTGTATTAAACGTCAAAAATATAGCAAATGTTCTTAAAACTGCTGGTGTTGGTGTGGTTGTTGAACTTGGAACAGAATATGGATTAAAAAAGGGTTTGGGTATGACGGGAGGAGAATCTGCTAAAACAGATGGTGCAAATGCAGGAGAAGTAATCCAGTCTGGTCCAAGAAGAGGAATGGTTGCTCAACAAAAAAATGGAGCTTTAGATAACGCAGCAGAATTATTAGCAACAGCAGCTGGAGGTGCGGTTACTGGAGCAATGGTGGCTGGCCCAGCTGGTGCAGCAGTTGGTGCCGCTGGCTCGGTTATTATGTCAGAAGTAATGAAACCAAAAATAGTAGACATGGTTGCTCAATCAGTAGGAATAGATCCAGAAGCATATGGTGGAGGAACTGAAAATAGAGGAACACTATCTAATTTAGAACAACTTGCTACAACATTTACACCAACAGGAGCAGGAGAATTAGTGTCTGGAATTGGCGAAATGACTGGTATTAGTGAATCAGAAGAAAGTAAAAATAAAAAGAGTGTAAAAGAATATAGCGATAAAGCCAAAGACTGGGCTGCAAAAAATACTCCAGAGTTTATAAAAAGTATATCAGAAGATGCATTAAACACAAAAAATATGGAAGAAGCTGGGTATAATAACCAAGATGAAGCTGTTACAGATATTGCTGCAAAATTAAAAGATTATGTTAAAGAAGGTATTATATCACAAAAACAAGCAGATAGTGTATCAAAAAATTTCTCAGAAAGTTCCCAAAAGAAAATAAAAGAAGCTGCTGCTATTCCAAAACTAAGTGAAGTTGCTGTTGGTGCATCTGCAGTAGGATCAGCAGAAAAAAAACCAGATTTAGTTGCATCTAGTGATGATGGAGTTGGATTTAAAGAAATTTATGGAATATTACAAGTAATTGCAGCAAAGACTGGTTCGGGTGGTGGTGGAAGTGGCGTAAATAATTCCACAGAAATAACAAGTGAAACTGCTGGTAGTAGTATTAATAATGAAGCTATTTTTAGAGAATCAGATTCACAAGATACTTCACCATCAGTATAATAAATAAAAAAAGAGCCTTTCGACTCTTTTTTTACAAACCACATTATTTAATTATCAATCCTCTTCTTTTGAAAGACGCTCAAAGTAACTCTCAGCATCTTCCTCTTTAGGAGAATCTTCCTCACTAACCTTCTCTGGAAGCTTTTTTGCACCATTGCTCTTAAACTTTGGAGCAAACGTGCTTTCATCCATGTCTTCAGCACTCTTAGTGCCACCACTACCCTGACTCATAACACCTGCAAACTTCTTCGCAAGTTCATCATAACTCTTAAACTCAGACGGTTGAGCAAACTCAAGCAAAGCATACTCCTTTGCCCACAGATCCTCAAGTTGCTTGTCGTCACCACCAAACAATGGTGCTGCAACATCAAACTCGCTCTTGTCGTAGTTAACGTAACCTGCAACCTTGCGAATCTTTAACTTGAAATCTGCGCCCTTCCAAAAGTCGTAGACATTAACAGCAGTCTCGCCTTGAAACTCAGGTTGAATCTTCTCCATAATCTTGTCGAAAATCTTCTTTCCGTACTTGAACAGGAAAACCTTTCCTTCGTTCTGTGGATTCTTTGGATCAGAAACAACCATAATATTTGAGATGTAAGACAATTTACGCTTACGATCTCGAGCAATAGTCTTGTCGTCTTCTGAACCGCTATTCCACAAATCTGAGTTAGCCTCACACACTGGGCATTTCAAGCCAAGAGTTGTTGGGCAGTTCTCAATGAACCATCCACCCTTGCCTTTGAAACCGTGAGAAAATACACGAGCCCAAGGAATCTCTTCGCCCTGAACAGGAGGCAAAAACCGAATCACAGCAAAACCGTTGCTTGCTTGATCTAGTGTTGGCTTCCAAAAGCGATCATCCTTATACGAATCTGCACCTGCAACTTGCTTCTCCAAAGCACTCTGTAGCTTTGAAAGATCAGTTGACTTCTTCTTAAAATCCTTAAATGACATTGTGTCTCCTTGTACGATATGTACGAAATGTGTTAAAGTGAACGATGGGTTTAATATACCCCAGAAATTTGGTTTGTCAAGTACTAAATTGGTAATTTTGCAGTTTTCGGCAAAATATTCAATGCTTCTCCTTCAGCCTGTAATTCTTGTATAAGTGGCTTTGGAATATATTTAGCAATGTATTCCGGATCAACTTGGTACTTGTCGCAAATATTAATAATTGCGTCAATGTAGTTGGTCTTTTTATTTTCAATAATATCCTGAATTTCTTTTCTAATAATAAGTTCTTCTGATTCTAAAATCATATGTGTCCTTTTGTTGGAGTTGATAGCGATATTATACACCAAAATTGCAAAATTGCAAACTATTCGTATTCTTTATTTGTTAAATAATCTCTAACAGTTTTCTTGGCTTGCCAATTAAGCAGGCTTAAAGCCTTACTAGAATCGGCTAGAGTGTGCCTAGCTTCCCCTATACGGGCTTCTAGATGTGTATAGGGTGTATCCATCGCTTTTGCTATGTCTAATACTGAAATAGATCTACCTGTTCCAATGTTTATTATCTGAGCATTTAATGATTCTGATCTATTCATAGCCCTAATATTAACGGCCACTATATCAGATACGTGAACATAGTCTCTTGTCTGTAGACCATCTCCCACAATAGTTAAACGCTGACCATCTTTCTTTTGTCTAGAGAACACACCAAGAACAGGAGCATACGGACCTCGTACAGGCTGTCTTGGGCCATAGGCATTAAAGTATCGGAAGCAAACAGTATCAAGACCGTAAAGATCGGAATAGAGTTTACAGAGCCCTTCAGAAAACAATTTAGAATAAGAGTACATGTTTAAACAATTAGAGGGTAGAGTTTCTACTTGTGGTAAGGTTTCATTCAATCCATAGATTGCCGAGGTGCTAGAGAACATAACCCTTTTAGTACCGTGCAATTTTGCATTACTTAAAACGACTTGAGTTCCTGCCGTATTAGTCTCTAGTGCCTTTGATGGATTAGTAATACAGTTCTGTATTCTTGCTTCTGCTGCTAGATGAAACACATAATCAGGTTTATGGTGTTCAAAGCATTGGGATACTAGATGATCTTCAGTAACACTATAGTGATAATAAGTTGCCTCTTTATTAAAATAAAACTGATCATGGGCATCTGATGAGAGATTATCAATAACCGTAACATTATTACCCTGTAGAATTAATTCGTCTACAAGGTTTGATCCAATAAACCCACAACCACCTGTTACTAATATGTTCATAAAGGATTTGTATTTTCTTCAATTTCTTTAAGTTTATTTTCTTCAATTTCTTTAAGTTTATTTTCTTCAATTTCTTTAAGTTTATTTTCTTGAATAATTTTCATTTTTTCTTTTAATATATCTGCTTTCATATAAAATGCATCTCCCCACTCACCTTGTGTTAATAATAGTTCACATCTTTTAAATCCAAATTTTTGTAAATATAAATCCATATCATGCAATTTAGAACAATTTTTATAAACTTCACTAATATTAACTTCTGTATAAACATATTTTATTTTATTTAAATTATTTTTAAATCCTTTTAATACTTCAATTTCTACACCTTGTACATCTAAATTAATAAAATCATATAGATTAATATCTAAATTATTTTCTACAAACACATCATCTAGTGTTTTTGATTTTTTTTCTATAGATTTTATATTCCAAACATCAGGGTGATTTTGTTTGTGATTTCCAAATTTTAATATAGATGAAGAATGGCCATTGTTTGTTATATTAAATTTAAATGTAATATTAGATTTTGACCATAATAATTCATCAAATATTAAATCGTTTTTATGAGATATTTCCAATCTTAATTTTAATTTTTCACAAATTTCAGTATTTCCCTCAATCCATATTCTATTTTTTGCACCTATTTCTTCATAGATAGGAAGTTCTTCTGCTTCGTGTGCTCCTCCATGAATAACACCAATAGGATCAATATTATATTTAACACACAATTCTCTAATATCTATTAACATTTTTTACAACCTTTATAATTACAATTTATTTTTTGATTCATATTCTGTATTCCTTATGATTTTTATCTAATGCTAATATTTTTTTTTCAAATGGCAAATTCCACGATTCTGCATAACAATATGAAGGAGATAATTCTAAAGTTGGTTTTGTTATTATATTATAGTAATGATTTAAATGACTTTCGTCGTGCCATCTAGCCACAATTCCTCTTGATAAATCAGATTCAATATTGTTTTTTAATGTTTTTGACATTTTTAAAAATTCACTCACAGAGCCTCCATTAAATCCACCAGCATAATATTTATGAGAAGAATTACTTTGTATAAATGCCATAGATTCTCTTCTTGTTTCAAATGTATAATGATTGTGTAATTTGTTATAAAATCCTGGATGTGTGGTTACAACTCTATCTGATAAAATTTCATCACCAATAGGAGCCACAAACTTCATATCAGCATCAGAATAAAATAAATAATCCATATCTTGTAATTCTTTTTCGTAATTAGAAAAATAATAATATCTTTTTAGTGTTATATAAGGCCAGTCTTCGTGTTCTATTTTTAATATTTTATAATTTCTTTTACTGTTAATACTAACATCTTTATTAGTAAATATAAAATAAGTTACTTCGTGATTATTACAAAAATATTCATCTGCTGATTCTATTAAATTATTAATAAAATCTGTATATTTATTTGTTGCTATTATTAATAAACCTATTTTCATAATTCAAAACAATCTAATATAGATTGTACCCTATTAATATAAGTATGATTGTTTTTAACAAATTCCATAGCATTTTTCATTTCTTTATTAGTAATAATACTGTCATGTGCTGCTGCCATATCAAATAATTCCGCAGTATTATCAGAATAGACAACAAAATCTCCAAACATATCTTTTACACTTTTACTATTAGTTATACCCATTTTACCGTAACTTATATTTTTAAATATTCTACAGGGTATATAATTGTGTTCTTTTTGCCATGCCCCAACAATAGTTGGAGCCAAGTATGATTCTCTTATTAAACGAATATTTTCATCAAAACTTATTGGATTTCCCCAAGGATTTGAAAGGGTAAAAGATATTCCGTTTTGTTTAGCTCTTTCTATAAACGGATCTAATTCATTTTCATTTCCAAAAACACTACCACCCTTTGAACCAACCCATGTAAAATTTTTACTTTTATTATTATTATAATGAATGTCTGTATTAATTTCGTGTGGTAACAAGTCAGTAGCCCAACACATAGTTAGTGTATCTCCATCAAAGTGTATAACTTTATTTTTATTGGTTTTTCTGTAATTAGTATATGTTTGTAGACCTATTGAAGTACAATCAATAGTAGAAGACCCAATAGTTACATTTTTATATTCATAACTATTGCAATTATGTAAAACATATAGACAATCGTTTCTTTTTGGAATTTTTCTATCAACTTGTCCTTCAGTAATAAATAAACTATTTGAAAAATCAAAAGCGGATACATCATCTTGATCATCAAACCAAAATGTTTCATATCCCATATATTTAAATGCTTTATAAAAAGCAGCATGTATATATGAATGTGTGTGGCTGTGTAATTTATGTCCCCAAATAATTATTTTTAACATTATTGTATACCTATCTGTTGTTTAAGCCATAGTGTTTTTTGATTATGATATTCATTGCTTCTGTTGTTCCAATTAGATCCACTCCTATAATGTAAAAAACAAATCAAACTATTTTCCTTTATAGAAATTAACTCATAATCTGCTGGATCAAAATTACAGTTTTTATCTATCCAATAATGTTTAAAGTGTATATGATTTTTTATTATATTTTTATTTTGTAAAAAATAATATGAATGACCACCAACATCAACTAGTTCATTGTTTATTGAT
>Ga0209596_1003197_pt1 | contig 13036 bp, 13 predicted proteins | sample M_130807_MF_Meta_FD_187314 | JGI IMG/M metagenome (GOLD analysis project Ga0209596, IMG submission 187314) | Freshwater microbial communities from Lake Montjoie, Canada to study carbon cycling - M_130807_MF_MetaG (SPAdes) (version 2) | ecosystem: Environmental > Aquatic > Freshwater > Lake... | reverse complement strand
AGATATTTGATGCAGTTGACTTTGTGATCACTGCGAGTAACCCCGATGTTGCGTTTAATGCCGAGGGGCCACTGCCTTCAGCATTTGGTGGCGTTAAAGCCGGCGCAGGAAATAACGGCAAACTCACGTTTCCCGCAAACATGTATGGCAACCCAGCAATTTCGCTGCCTGCTGGATTAATCGATGGCTTGCCGGTGTCGTTGCAGATCAACGGTCGTCACTTTAGTGAGCAACTATTGCTCGATCTTGGTCTTACCTTGGAGCGCACTCGCCCCTGGGCGCTGGTTGCACCCAACTCGCCGGTATAAAAAATATTTCTCAGCAGCTAAGCGGCAAGAAGTGCGCGCGCAACAATGTCTGTGCAAAACGAAGTCAATATAGCTAAATACATCAATCCAGTTGCAGCCATCACCGCAGAATAACTGCGCTCCTTAAGAGCAGCGCGCGTGACAAGTGCAAGAACACCCGTGACAAGTGCTGATGCAAGCCAAAACCATCCAAGCACGCCATTCCATCCATCATCAATCGTTCCATTCAGCACGCTGATCATGCCCGTTGGCAATAGCAATGCGATTACTTCCAACGGCCAGAGGAAAATCACCGCATCAACAATTTCGTTGATGAGTTTGCGTGGCATACCTGGTTGCACGAGATACCAATGTCCAAGGAGCATTGTGTCACTGACTGCACCGAGAAACAGGGTGCCGACCACAACTCTTATCAGCGAAACTGCATAATCTCCTGCGCTGCCGTCTATCACTGCAGAAAAACCTGCGACCAGAATCCCGAGCACACCCAACAGCGGCGCAATGAGATCAAGCTGTGAACGCTTGTTGCGGACAAGCGCAAATGCTGCAATCGCAACAGCAACGGCCGATACTTCTCGTACCGGTTCGACACCATAGCGAAGTCCAAAGCCACAAGCCCCAGCCGCAAACACTCCGTATGTAATACGCAACAACATCGAATAGCCAAGACCAATTTCATGGCGACGAGTCGTAAACCATAAGAATGCAAGTCCGCCAACTGCCCATTGCAAGAGAACGGTCGCAGCGTCGAGATGAATCATTTTGAAACTATGTACTTACGCTTCGACTGTAACGAGCGAATGGTTGACGGTGTTCATCGACACTGGCCCAGAGTTTGTTGCCACAACAATGTCTTCGAGTCGCATGCCCCACTTGCCTGCGATGTAAATGCCAGGCTCGACGCTAAATGCATGACCAGCCGCGATTGGCAATGTATTGCCGCTCACCATGTACGGCTCCTCATGTGCCTCCATACCAATTCCATGTCCTGTTCGATGGACAAAGTATTCACCAAATCCTGCTTCCTCAATAATGCGTCGCGATGCAGTATCAACGTCTTGGCACGCTGCACCAACGACCCCAGCAGCGACTCCAGCAGCCTGAGAAGCAAACAACACTTCGTACGCCGCTGCCACATCTGCAGCAGGCTTGCCCGTATAGACGCAACGAGTGATGTCACTGCAATAGCCGTTCATAGTTCCACCAAAATCGCACAACACAATTTCATTTTTGGAGATAACTCGCGAGCCTGCGTGATGGTGAGGGCTTGCAGCATTTTCACCAGCAGCCACAATCGCAAAGTTAACGACATCGTGTCCCTCGGCCAGTAATCGCGCAGAGATATCTGCAGACACCTGTGCCTCGGTGCGACCAATCAAAGGAATCAGACCCGAATGCAATTGTGTCGCGACCCGATCTGCTGCCGCACCAGCAGCCATCAGTGCAGTGATCTCGCTTGCATCCTTGCTCATTCGCAGTGCACCAACCACATCAACAGCGCGCACAAAAGTTGCGCCGGGCACGAGTGGCAACAGCTCAACCAAAAACCTTGCCCACATTTGGTCACCAACAGCGATTGACTTTGCGCCGCCCAATAACTTGGCAACAATTGCTACAGGATTCTCGGTTTCTCCCCACGCGGTGATCGAAAAAACTCCAGGTTGTGGAGTAACTCGCGCAACTTCGAGTCGCGGAACAACCATCGTCACTTCGCCACTCTGCGGAATCACCAACATCGTCAAACGCTCAAGTGGCATTGCAAAATATCCCGACAGATACGGCAAATCATGCCCAACGGAAAGCAAAGCGGCATCGACGTGTTTGGCCACCATGGCAGTGCGTACTTTTGCGATGCGTGCGGCGTAGTCAGATGTGCTTGCGATGGTATGCGTCATGGCATTTCTACTTTATTAGCAATCGCTACGAAACTAGGCATGAACAACGAGTTGCGACTGCCCGTGTGCTTGTTTTGCGTGATAGCTCGAACGAGTAAGCGGGCTCGATTGCACATGTTGCATGCCAAGTCGTTCACCGAAAGCCTTGTAATGATCGAACTCTTCGGGCTCTACCCAACGAGCGACTGGAAGATGAGTAGTCGTTGGTCGCAAATACTGACCGATAGTGACGATTTGCACGCCAACGCTTGCTAGATCTATCAGAGTTTCCTCTACTTCTTGGCGCGTCTCGCCCATGCCCACAATCATGCCCGACTTTGTCGCAAGACCAGCATCCCTTCCTCGTGCCAATACTGAAAGGCTGCGTGCATATCCTGCCGAAGGTCGTACTGCTCGCTGCAACCTGGCAACTGTCTCAATGTTGTGATTAAACACATCAGGTCGTTCAGCAATCAAGATGTCAAGCGAGTCAGTTCCTTTCACATCTGAAATAAGTGTCTCAACTCTTACATCAAAGTTCAGTGCACGAATTGCTCGCATGGTGTTAGCAACATGCTGCATTCCACCATCGACCAAATCATCTCGAGCCACCATCGTCAGCACAGCAAACTCAAGACCCATTCGCTGCACAGCTTCGGCCACACGCCGCGGTTCATCAGCATCGGGAAGCATTGGTTTTTGCGTATCGATCAAACAAAAGCCACACGCCCTTGTACACCTGTCGCCGAGCACCATAAAGGTTGCGGTGCCATCATTCCAACACTCACTCAGGTTCGGGCACCCTGCTTGCTCACATACGGTCACCAAATTCAAATCATGAAGCGTGCGCTTAGTTGTCAACACTTCATCGGTGTGTTTCACATGTGGACGAATCCACTCAGGCTTACGAACCGAAATGCTTAAACCTTCTGTCACACCAGCTTGCTCTAGTCGCTTGGTCATGCGTACCTGCTCGCCCGCCCCCTCGCCACGAGAAAACGCCGACAAATCTTCTGGTCGATGTTTCCATGCCACGTCAGCTCTCGTGTTGAGTTGTGCACCCCAACGCAATTGGGCCAATCGCGAAACGATGTCGACTACATCGTTCATTGTCACATCAATGCCCTCTTCCAGCAATGACGTCACTGCATAGTCGGCAATACCACACGGCACGATGTGATTGCGCATAAAAGTCATGTCGGTCGAAACATTGAGTGCAAATCCATGCATTGTGCGACGATCTGTTGATCCACTGCCCACCCGCACACCAATTGCGCAAATTTTTCGAGCATGGTCGGTATCTGGATCTATCCAAACACCAGGAAACTCGCCCATTCGACCAGCATTCTGCATGCCAAGTTGAGACAACGTGTCAATAATTAACTGCTCTACGTCATATATATAGGAGCGAGTGTCGGCAGGGCCTTCCATTCCATGTTTGGCCTGCAAACTCAAAATGGGATAACCAACCAACTGACCAGGTCCGTGATACGTGATGTCGCCGCCCCGTTGCACTTCTACGAGATCTGCGCCGACGTCTGTTGGATTGCAGCGAAGGTTTTTAGCCAAGTCTGCGGTGTGACCGTAGGTGAAGACATGCGGGTGTTCGAGCAATAGCAAGTGTTGATCTACCCCATGCTTAAACAATCCGGATTGCAAGGCAAGTGCTTCGCGATATGGCACACGACCAATCCACCTGACATGAAGTGGTGTCAATGAGTTACTCATAGTTTTTTCCGCTCTTAGAGTTCGGCAGACCAATCTTGCGATTCGAGAATTTGTTTGACACGTGCCAAGAAACGACCAGAGTACGCGCCGTCAAAAGCGCGATGATCCCATGACATCGCCAAGTTACCTACAGGATGAATCGCGATGCTTTCGCTACCGTCTGCCGCTGTAACCACAACTGGCTTTCGCACGATCGCATCTGTGGACAAGATCGCAACTTGAGGTTGATTGATAATTGGCATTGTCAGCACCGAACCAGCCGAGCCGTTATTTGAAATTGTGAACGTGCCACCCTGAATTTCGTCTGGTGACAATTTACGATTGTGAGCGCGCGACGCAAGATCATTTATTTCTCGTGCGATCGCCCTAATCCGTTTCCCGTCGGCATTGCGTATAACTGGAACAAGTAGACCTGTGTAATCAAGATCGACTGCAATACCAAGGTCAACATATCCATGCACAATCAAATTGTCGCCATCAATGGAAGCGTTCAGATGCGGGAACTCACGAAGCGCATCGACTACCGCACGGGAGATAAATGGAAGATACGTGAGGCTAAAACCTTCACCGGCTTTCCATGAATCTTTTATCGCAGTGCGCGCTCGGTCAACATTGGCGTAGTCAACCTCAACGACGCTGAATGCATGCGGGCTTGTGCTCTTTGACATGATCATGTGCGAGCCAGTGAGTTTGCGGATCTTCGAGAGTGCGATTACTTGCTCGCGATCGCTCGATACAACAGCAGGGCGTGACGCCGGAGCCGGTGCTTGTGCAGGCGCAGGCGCTGGTGCAGTAACAACAGTCGCTGGCGAAGGCGCTGGTGCAGTAACAACAGTCGCTGGCGCTGCGGCAACCGGCGTTGATTTGAGACCATTTCGATCAATGTGGTCAAGCACATCTTCGCGAGTGATTCTTGCGCCAGGTCCACTACCAACCAATGCGTTCACATCAATGCCATGCTCGGTAACCAACCTGCGCACAACTGGCGACAGCAATTTATTTGAAGATGCTGCCGGTGCTGGTGCGGCAGCAACTGGCGCAGGAGCTGGTGCTGTTGCTGCGACTACCGGTGCAGCAACAACAGGTGCTGGTGTTGGTGCTACGACAACCGGTGCAGCAACAACAGGTGCTGTTGCAGGTGCTGTTGCAGGTGCAGCGCCAGCGACTCCAACAACTGCAATCACTGTTCCAACTGGCACGGTGTCGCCTTCAGCAACCCGAATCTCAGTCAGAGTTCCAGAAATTGGCGATGGCACTTCGGTATCCACCTTGTCTGTCGAAACTTCAAATAGTGGTTCATCGGCAGCAACTGTGTCGCCAACTTTTTTAAACCAACGCGTGATGGTTCCCTCTGTGACAGTTTCTCCAAGTTGTGGAAGTGTGATATCAGCCATGATTCTCCTGTATTAGCGTGCGAGTTTTCTTAGGCATTGATGCTGCGGCCAGTCAACGACATCACAGTTTCACCGAATAACTCCGACAATGAAGGGTGCGGCATGATGAATTCAGATATTTCCTCAACTGTTGCTTCCCAGTTGACCGCTAGGTAACCACCCGATAACTGCTCGGTAACCCATGGACCAACCATATGTACGCCAAGTACTTGGCCAGCTGTTCCATCGGCATTCTTCTTCGCAATGATCTTGACCAAACCTTCAGCTTCTCCGATGATCATCGCTCGACTATTGGAACGAAATTGATGTTTTGCAACCACGACATCATGACCTTTTGCGCGCGCCTCTTCTTCGGACGGCCCAGACCAAGCAACTTCGGGATGACAATAAATTGCCCATGGCACACGGTCATACATCACTGGATATACCTTTTCGCCGCGCATGTGCTTGATTGCCAGGATCGCTTCGGCATATGCAACGTGTGCAAGTTGCGGAGTATTGATGAGGTCACCTACTGCGTAAACACCCGGTTCGCTCGTCAAACAAAAACCATCAACGTCCACAAAACCGCGATCAGTGATTTTCACGGCAGTGCCTGTTAACCCAAGATGATCAGTGAACGGTTTGCGTCCAACCGACACGATCACTGCATCGACATCGAGTCGCTCACCATCACCGAACAACACCGTGGTTCCACCATTGGACGTTGGTTCGTGACCATTTACTTTGACGCCAGTACGAATATCGATGTTCTTTTTTTTGAAACTCTTTACAACAACAGCGGCAACATCTGGGTCAAGACCAGGAAGGATCTTTGGCAGGCCCTCAAGAATCGTCACTGTTGAACCAAGGTCGGCAAATGTCGAGGCGAACTCACAGCCAATTGCTCCACCTCCAATTACTGCAATTCGTGCGGGGATTTTGTCGAGCATCAATACTTCATCCGACGTCATGATTGGTCCACCTGCGCTGAAGCCCGGAATCGTTCGTGGCACAGAACCAGCCGCTAACACAATGTTGCGACCCTGCAATTCTTGAGTACCACCGGCCGATAGTTGCACGGTCACAGTGCGGTTCGCACCAAGCGAACCAGTCCCGAGGATGTATGTAACTTTTTTTGACTTAGTGAGCCCGGTGAGTCCCTTGACGAGCGTATTCACGATTGTTTGCTTGCGATTTTGCGCAACACCGAAGTCGACACCAGTCGCTGTGGCAGTAATACCAAAATCTGCAGCGTGAATCACATGCCTATTTACTGCTGCTGTTTCTAGAAAAGCTTTGGCTGGAATACAACCACGGTTTAAACATGTTCCGCCGATTGTGTCGCGCTCAATAAGTGCAACAGTGAGGCCAGCAGACGCACCATAGAACGCAGCTGCGTAGCCTCCTGGGCCACCTCCAATAACAACGAGATCAAATTGCTCAGCCGTACTCATCACCTCCAACCAACCGTCATCATCAACGATAACGCTTGAGGGTCAGGGCGCAGTCGCCCATTGTCGTTGCTCTCCAGCACGAATATAGGCAACGGTACGCGTGCCTTCAGACACAGGGAATGCAACGGTGCAGGTAAGCATTTCAGTGAGTTTTGTGAGTGTGCATTCGGTGCCCGCACCAACCGGAAGCATCACTGGGTCGGACACTTCGCCCGATGCAAGCATCTTCCATCCTTCCATCGCTTGAGCCTCAGCAACCCCAACCATATTCACGTCCACCAATGTTCGATCTGCAGTGTCACGTAATGCCGTCACACTTACGGTCATATCGCCAAGCGTCACCGAGTCGCCCATGGCAAGCAACTGCACTTCAACTGGTTTTTGCGATGTCTGAAACAACTTTGCTGTGCCCGCAGCCAAAATCAACACGCCACATACCAATGCCCACAAAATTAATTTTCGGGTGCTCATACTTGTCACAGCCTAGGTCAATACCCTGTAATTCGTTTGAGTACTATGAGTCACATGCACGTGGTAAGAAGAGCAATTTGCGCTGGCGTTCTCGCCTTCACTGTCATTTCATGTGGAGCGGATTCATCCACCCAGACAACTGCTTCGATGAATCAGTCGCAGACAGCTCCAATCACTGATTTCAATGCGTTCCTCGTTGGTGGCGGTGAAATAAATTTGCAATCCGAATTGCAGAAGTCTCCTGTTGCTCTGTGGTTCTGGGCACCAGGTTGAACTACGTGCAATTATGAAGCACCCTCGGTCGAGGTGGCAAGCACACAACTCGCAGGCAAAGTACGCATCATCGGTGTGGCATGGAACGGATCAGAACAATCGATGCAGGAGTTTGTCTCAAAGCACCAACTCACATTTGCAAACATTAAAGACAACGACGGTTTAGTTTTTGCTCAGTTTGATGTTGCTTATCAACCTGCTTGGGTGTTTATCCAACAAGATGGAACATCCGAAACGAATTTGGGTGCAATGGACGAAGTAACGTTGTCGAAGATGCTTGAAAAATTGGGAGGATCCTGATGGGATTGAAAAATATTGTGAAGTCTGCCAATAAGGGTATTCGCGAATTGGATGCCGAGCGTCTAGTTGACAAATTTGCCGATCTAAAACTGACACCTCTCGGGGAAGTTGCCGTTCGCACAAAAGTAAAGGTCTGCGGCGAAGTAAAACGCATGACAATGAAGCCGAGGTCCGGAATTCCGTCAATGGAAATCGTGATCAATGATGGAACCGGTCAGGTCACAGTTATTTTTAGTGGCCGTCGCCACATTTCAGGGATCGAACATGGCGGCTGCCTAGCCGTAGAGGGTGTCGCCTATCGAGAACGGAACAGCATGGTTTTTCTCAATCCCGCATACACGCTGCTTCCTCATGGAGCAGAATAAAACTGAAGTTTTATTGGCTGACTAGCCAACCAATATTTTCTGTACAGCAGCTTCTGCGTCCTCAGAAATCAGCGCCATTACTTCGTCGCCTACGCGTAACACGGTTGCCTTGTCGGGCACCATGACTCGCTCGTCACGCACAATGGCCACAACAGTTGCACTACGCGGAAACTGAAGTTCGGACAAAGCTTTGTCTTTGGCTGGAGACGTTTCTGCCAGTGTTACCTCAATGAGTTCGGCTTTGCCGCCCTTGAGCTGCATTAAGCGTACAAACGCACCAACCGTCACGGCTTCTTGCACGAGACTCGTAATGAGATGTGGAGTCGACACCGAAACGTCTACGCCCCACATGTCATTGAACATCCAGTAGTTATTTGGATTGTTCACGCGAGCAACAACTCGTGGAACACCAAACTCTTGCTTTGCCAAAAGCGACACAACTAAGTTGTCTTCGTCATCGCCAGTTACCGAAGCAACCACATCGGCAAGAGTTACTCCAGCGGCTGCAAGAACTGTCACATCACACGCATCGCCTTGATACCACTTGACGCCAGTTGTCGTACTTGACTGCCCATACTCACGCACAACCGCGCGATCACTTTCCACGATCGTTACTTCATGTCCAGATTCAACAAGTTGTTGAGCAGTAAATCTGCCAACACTTCCACCACCAGCAATGACCACCTTCATGTTCAGTGACCCTTTCCGTTTGGTGCCGAAGCAAGACCCGCATCAAATTGACTGACTGCAGATATTTCTGCCGCAATGTATACGACATCGCCTTCTTGAATAATTGTGTCAGCATTTGGAATCATTGCCGAACCAAGTCGACGCACAGACACAACACGAGCCGACGCTGTCTCAATAGTCGTGACTCGCTGCCCAATCAAATGCTTTGGCATCTCGCGCTCGACGAGCACAACTGATGCACTTGGGTCTGTCCATTCAACAGCTGGCAACTCTGGCAAGATGCGGCGCAAAATGCGCTCGGAAGTCCACTTAACTGTCGCAACTGTTGCAATACCAAGTCGTTCATAAATTTCTGCGCGTTTCGGATCATAAATACGCGCAACAACTCGTTCGATACCAAACTCTTCTCGAGCAACGCGAGCAATCAAAATGTTTGAGTTGTCGCCGTTGGTTACTGATGCGAGTGCACCAGCTCGTTCGATACCGGCCTCGATCAATACATCACGATCAAAACCAATGCCAGTAATTTTCTGCCCGGTAAATACTTCACCAAGTCTTGAAAATGCTTCCGGCTTACGATCGACAACGGCCACGGTGTGACCGGCAGCAGTGAGCTCTCGACCCAATGTCGATCCAACCCGTCCGCACCCAACTATGACTACATGCACTTCGGTCTCCTAGTTACCTTGACAAACAAACAGCGTAGGCGAATTACTCGCCATAAGAGGCTCCCGTGTGGCAGGCTTCATATCGCTTATGGCTACATCTACTAAATCCAGTGCGGTTAAGCGGTTCCTCATCGGCAAACCAATCCCCACATCCGAAGACGCCCACCAACGACTGAGCAAGAAAATTGCTCTTCCGGTTTTTGCAAGTGATGCAATCTCCTCAACTGCGTATGCAACTGAAGAAATATTGATCGTCTTTTTGTCGCTTGGCGCAGTAGGTATGGCGGCCTACTCAATGCTTGTTCCGATTTCGCTCATTGTTATTGCACTTCTGACAATTGTGGTGATCAGCTATCGACAAACAATTTTTGCTTATCCAAACGGTGGAGGCTCATACATAGTCTCGAAGGAGAATCTCGGCGAATACCCCGGTCTCGTTGCCGGTGCCTCACTGCTGATTGATTATGTCTTGACTGTCTGCGTTTCCGTAGCAGGTGGTGTTGCGGCAATCATTTCGGCGTTCAATGGCCTTGCTCCACATCGTGTGCAGATCTGCATCGGCTTTGTTTTGTTGATGATGGTCGCCAACTTACGAGGACTCAAAGAGTCAGGCGCGTTATTTGCTCCACCGACATACCTTTACGTACTTTCCTTAATTTCGCTGATTGTGGTTGGTCTCTACAGAGTCTTTGTTCAACATCTGCCCCCAATTGAACACACGGGCGAAGCACAGCACCTTTTAGAGATGCAGGGTTCTGTCACAGTTTTCTATTTCCTGAAAGCATTTTCGTCTGGCGCAGTTGCACTCACTGGTGTCGAAGCGGTTTCCAATGGAGTCCCGGCGTTCAAGAAGCCAGAGTCACGAAATGCGAGCACAACACTGATCTGGATGGCAGTGATTCTCGGATCCTGCTTCTTTGGGCTCAGCATCTTGGCCCAACATCTTCAGCCAGTAAAAGACCATGAAGGCATCATTCCAAACACCGTGCTTGCTCAATTGGCTGAGCAGGTCTACGGTGGAAGAAACATATTTTTCTTTGTCACACAGTTTGCGACTTTTGCGATCTTGATTCTGGCAGCAAACACCTCGTATGCAGACTTTCCGCGACTGTCTTCTCTCATCGCTAAAGACAATTACCTGCCGCGACAGTTTTCTAATCGCGGAGATCGATTGGTTTTTTCGAACGGTGTGATTTTTCTCAGCTTGGCGTCAATCGGATTGCTTGTCGCATTTAAAGGCCAGATCAGCGCGTTGATTCCCTTGTACGCAGTTGGAGTATTCACAGGCTTCACGCTGAGCCAAGCTGGAATGGTTGTTCACCACTACAAGCATCGTGAAGCCAAATGGAAAGCCCACATGGCGGTTAACGCGGTTGGATCAGTCACAACCTTTTTTGTTGCAGGAATTTTTGTTGTTGTGAAATTCACCGACGGTGCCTGGATTCCAGCAATCTTGATTCCGATCATGATGATTGGCTTTAAGGGCATTCACCGCCACTACTCTCGCGTCAGATCATTTTTGCTGCCAGGTGACAACTATGTTGCACCATTTCATACACACTTCGTCATCGTGCTGGTTGGTTCGGTCAATCAGGGCACGATGCAAGCAGTCCGCTATGCACAGAGTTTGCGCCCAGACCGCCTCATTGCAATTTCTGTTATTGAAACTGCCGAAGATCGGAAAAAAATCGATGAGGCTTGGATCAAGTTCAACTTGTCTGATGTCGAGCTTCAGACAATTACATCCGAGTATCGAGATCTCACCGAGCCAATCCTTACCCGCATCAATGAACTTGACGCCGAATATGACGATGACCTGATTACGGTCGTCATCCCCGAGTTCGTCACCAGCGTTCGTTCACAGTGGCTCCACAACCAATCAGCACTTGCCATCAAGGCCCGTTTGTTGTTTAGGCCAAATACAGTTGTCACATCGGTACCTATCGTTATTCCTTAATTTTTTGCGTAGTCTGACTACATGAAAATTATTATCTCTGGAGCCAGTGGGCTCATCGGCAAAAGACTCGTTGAGCAACTGCAACAGCACGGTCACGACGTTGTGCGCCTTGTTCGTCGCGCTGCCAGTACTGGCGAAATCATGTGGGACCCAAAAGCTGGCGTACTCAGCGCATCGGCACTCGAGGGCGCCGATGCAGTGATCCATCTGTCAGGTGCGGGCATCGGTGACAAGCGCTGGACATCGTCTTATAAGCGCGAAATTCTGGAAAGCCGCACGATCACAACGAATTTGCTTGCAACCACCATTGCCAACATGAATCGCAAGCCATCCGTGTTCTTGTCTGGTTCGGCAATTGGTATCTATGGCCCCCGTGGCGACGAGCAACTCAACGAAGTCAGCACTAACGGCACAAGTTTTCTTGCCGACGTGTGCGAACAGTGGGAACGTGCAGCAAAGCCAGCGTCCGATGCAGGCATTCGCACCGTGTTGTTGCGCACAGGCATTGTGCTCACTACTAAAGGTGGAGCGCTCAAAAAGCAACTGCCACTCTTCCAACTTGGCCTTGGAGGAAAGTTTGGCAATGGCAAGCAGTGGCAAAGTTGGATCTCAATCGATGATGAAGTTGGTGCAATTGAACATTTGTTGACCGCCAACGTAAGTGGTGCAGTCAACCTCACTGCCCCAAACCCGGTGACCAACGCAGAGTTCACGAGCACGCTCGCACGAGTAGTGAAGCGCCCTGCTTTTCTTCCAATTCCGCCATTTGCACCAAAAGCAATACTTGGCGCAGAGCTTGCCGATGCTTTGTTGTTTACTGGACAGCGAGTCATTCCTGCGGCGCTCAATGCCAGTGGTTACCAATTCGTGCATCCAACGCTTGAAGTAGCGCTGCGCGCATTGCTCAAAAAATAAACTAGGCACATGTTGCTCCCCGCGCAGGTCGATGTCGTTGTCATCGGCGCCGGTCTGTCAGGTCTGGCAGCTGCACGACAAATTCAACTGAGTGGATTGAGTGTTGTGATACTCGAGGCATCTGATGGCGTTGGCGGACGTGTGCGCACCGACAACGTAGACGGGTTTTTACTCGACCGAGGATTTCAAGTCTTGCTCACTGCGTATCCAGAGCTCGCCACACAAGTCGATATGAATGCGCTCGACTTGCAAGCGTTCGACCCGGGTGCACTTGTTTGGATGAGGTCAAAAAAAGGTGGTGGTGGAAAAGGCCATGTTGTTTCAGATCCATTTCGCAAACCTTCAACGCTGTTTGCTACGACTTTTGCACCAATTGGTACGGTGATTGACAAATTGCGCATTGTGCTGTTGCGATTGCGCGTATTGCGCGGTGTCGCTCCCAAATTATTGCGCAACAAAGACATGTCAACACTTGATGCACTTCGCAGCGCAGGTTTTTCACAACGCATGATTGAGACGTTCTTCAAACCACTCTTTGGCGGTGTCCAACTGGACCCGCAATTAGCCACTTCGCGCCGCATGTTCGACATCATTTTTCGCTCACTGAGTGAAGGTCAAAGTGTGTTGCCATCTAAAGGCATGCAGGCTCTTCCCGAG
>Ga0209596_1003195_pt1 | contig 13039 bp, 10 predicted proteins | sample M_130807_MF_Meta_FD_187314 | JGI IMG/M metagenome (GOLD analysis project Ga0209596, IMG submission 187314) | Freshwater microbial communities from Lake Montjoie, Canada to study carbon cycling - M_130807_MF_MetaG (SPAdes) (version 2) | ecosystem: Environmental > Aquatic > Freshwater > Lake... | reverse complement strand
GCGATCAGTGCGTAGAGATTATCCGCATGCGCGCCAAATCCTCGAAAGGCAATAAGCGCGGCTATCAGGGCGGCGATGATCGCGGCAATTATTGTGAATTTGCCATTGGATCCCGAATGCGTTGAGGGATGAGTGTTCAATTCATTTGGTGGCTGTTTCGACATTGGATTTTTCCGGGATGAAGTTGACGCTGGATCCAAACTTTATAAGTTCTACCAACAACCAACGGGTTGTGTGCATGATTTGAATTCTTCTTTCTGTTCATCAGGGGTTCCAACGTAATTTGCCGCGTACAAAAACAATCGAATGCAAGTTTTTTACAACGTGCGTTGCCATCGTGTTGCTCAACATCTCATTCTGAGTCACAATACTTCCATGAAATTCATTCTCATGGTCGCCAGTTATTTTGCAATGGTTGTGTATTGCGCTGGCTCTGTGATTGCAAATAATCCAGTTGAAATGGCTACCAAAGTCCCCATTCGTGGCACCGCGCTCGAAATTGAGTTGCTACCCATCAACAATCCTGCGCATGCCAACGTGTTGTTGGGAAAGACTGAGGTGCCATGGGAACTTCTGGATGCGTTTGTATTTTCGCGCGACGCTGGCAGCGGGCCTATCGAAGCCGACGCCGTGGCGCGCCCCAGCAAGCCTTATATTTCCATGGACCGTGGATTTGGGCACGCGGGATTTCCAGCTATTTCCGTGAGCGACGAAAATGCCAGGCAATTTTGTGTTTGGCTGAGCGCCAAGACGGGCAAGAAGTTTCGCTTGCCAACTCAGAAAGAATTTCAAGCCGCCTGCGAGGCTGGCTCGAGTGATTCCGTTTCAATTGAAGAAATTGCGTGGCACAAAAAAAATTCTGGTGGCAAAACCCACCGAGTGGCAACGAGCAAGCCTATGACCAATGGTTTTTATGATCTCAAAGGTAACGCCGCGGAATGGGTGACTTGTGCGGATGGCAAGTGCGCCCTGGTTGGCGGCGCCTACAACGATACGATTGTGCGAGGGAATTGCGCCGAAATTTGCAACCCCACGCCCGCTTGGAACGCAACCGATCCACAAATTCCACCAAGTCGTTGGTGGCTTGCCGATGGATCATTCGCCGGATTTCGCGTTGCATGTGAAGTAGATTCGCCCGCATCAACACAGCCCGCCGCTTTGAATCCAAACGAGACCAAACCCAACACCGCTAAATGATTAGAGAAAACTATTGATGGACTTTCATATTTACCCGCACTTTCCAACTTCATACAGTAAATTATGATGCACACCAAGGAGCAACGCATGCAGCCAGACATCGAAAAAAGTTTGCAACGCAGACAATTCATCCACACTGCGGCCATGGCTGGCGTGGCTGCGATCGCGGCACCCGTATTGGGGCACGCACTCACGCAGGCTGCTGGCAGTGACAAAATCAAAGTTGCGCTGATTGGATGTGGCGGACGCGGAACTGGCGCCGCGGCGCAAGCGCTCCAAGCTGATCCAGGCGTTGTGATTTGGGTTATGGCCGACACATTTGCCGACCGAATTGAGAGCGCGCATGCTGAGTTGAAAAAGCGCCCCGAAGGTTCCCGTGTTCTTGTTCCGCCAGAGCGTCGCTTCACCGGGTTCGACGCGGCCAAGATGGCATGCGCCACCGATGTTGATGTGGTCATTCTTGCCAGCGCTCCGTACTTTCGCCCAATGCATTTGCGCGCCGCCGTTGACGCGGGAAAGAATATTTTCTGTGAAAAGCCAATGTTCACCGACGCCGCGGGCGCGAAAGTTGTGATCCAATGCATTGAGGACGCCCGCGCCAAAAAACTGCAGTTTATGAGCGGTTTTTGCTGGCGTTACTCATTGCCAGAGCGCGAGACATTCATGCGTATTCGTGGCGGAGACATTGGTGAAGTGTTAGCCATGCACAGCGATTATCTCACCAATCCATTGGGCATCAATCCGCGCAAGCCCGAGTGGAGCGACATGGAGTTTCAACTTCGCAATTGGCAGCACCATGTGTGGCTTTCGGGCGACATTATTGTTGAGCAGGCGATTCACAGCATTGACAAAATCAATTGGGCCTTTGGAAATGAACCGCCACTGCGTTGCACGGGCACGGGTGGGCGTGGCTTGCGCGAAAATATTCCCGAGCGCGGAGATGTGTACGACCATTTCGCGGTTGTGTACGAGTGGCCGCGCAATCGACGAGCCACTTTGATTTGTCGCCAACAAGATGATTGCTTCAACGAAAATGTCGACACTATTTTGGGCAGCAAAGGAAGCGCCTTCATCAATGGCTGGGGTCCAACGCACGAAATTATTGGCGAGCATCCTTGGAGCTATCCAGCGGATGGACCAAATCCAAACATGTATCAAACCGAGCACAACGAGTTCTACAAGGCGCTTCGCAGCGGCAAACGTATTGACGATGGAAACTTTGTGGTGAACTCATGCCGAATGGCTCTCATGGGAAGAATGGCCGCCTACACCGGTCAAGATGTCTCATGGGATCAAGTGGTCAACAGCCAAGAAAATCTTGGGCCTGACAAACTTGAAATGGGCAAGGCTCCGCAACCAATTATTCGAGTGCCAGGCAAAACAAAATTAATCTAGCATTTGATCATTGCAAATTCCAATAAAACACAGCTTATTTATAGGTGTTGCGGACGTTCTTTAATGTCCATCCACGACCGTATCGGTGGGCTTGATTGATACTTGCGAATGTGTGGGTTCATTTGGCGGCGCGGTTTATGTTGCTCACGGCTCAATCGTTTGAATTCCGCCATCGTTTGGCAAGCGTTCAATTGCAATCTTGACCAAGGGAAATTTTTTCGCAAAAAGTTTCAAATGCTCCACGTCCATCACGCATGCAATTGTGGCAATCGCATCGGCGGTGGTTGCGTCGTTTGCGATCACCATGGATTGCCGCGGCGAATCCATAGGACGACCATTCTTGGGATTGAGTATGTGGGAAAATGTTTTTCCATCAATATGCCCAGGTTGGCCGCGGTCACCGCTCACGCACAGCGCTTGGTTTGACAATGTCACTGTGTGGGATTGTTTGCCAATAAATTCTGGCTCAACTTGGATCACCCAGCCAATTGTTTGTGGCGGGGGATCGCTGGCCAACACATCGCCGCTTACATCAATCAAGGCCGATGCAATGTGATGGGCTCGCAGAACATTCATGGCCGCGTCCGCCGCAAGTCCTTGGCCAATCGCGCCAAAATCCAGTTGGATTCCATCCATATTAAATGCCACTGATTGGCTTTCTTGGTTCCACAACACATGAGCACCACCAGAATGTTTCAACGCGTCGACAAGTTGCGCGGCGTCTGGCATCGTTGATTTTGCAAATGCCACGCGCCACAACTTGGTCAAACGTCCAAGGGCTGGATCAAATACGCCATCGGATAAATGCATGAATTCAAGCGATAATTTGATGGCTTTGGCCAATCGGGCTTGCACCTTGGTGGATGGCCCTGCGACACGGGCAAGCGTGGAAATCTCCGAGTCATTTAAATAATCGCTCAATGCACGATCCCATGCGGCTATTTCGTCAAACGCCGCGCGCGCGGCGCGAGCACCTTGTGCTTCCGAGTCGGTGTACAAAGTGATCTGCGTCACCGCGCCCATATGCACTTCTTGAAAATGAAATCGTTTCAGTGGCACAGCCTGAGCAAGCGATCTTCTTGAGAGAAATATGGTCAGTCCGCCAATGAATACTGCGAACAGATTTCGAGCCAGCCACTTGGTCGCTCTTATTTTCTGACAACGTCGCGCAATTGCAATGATGTCACGACACACTTTGAAATCCTTGCCCAACTTACGGATTGAAAGTCACCTCGAGCAAGCTCACGTCGTCCACAAATTGCGGACCACCTTGGGCGTCTTGTCCCCAGATGACCATTTGCTCCAACGCATCAGGCTTGCTTTGGAATTGCCCAATCTTCGCGATGTACTCATCAAGAGATGTCATGCTTGCATCGGGCTTGGTGATCTCAAAGATTCCGTCGCTGTACACGAATAATTTTGAATTAGGTTTCAACGCAACTTCACTCGAGTCATATGGAATTCCCGTGGCTGCGCCAATCATCAAGCCTTGCGATGCCAGCTCAGTCAGCGATCCATCTGGACCCACTAAAACCGCGGGCGGATGGCCGCCTCCACACCATTTGATTGTCTTGGCATCGACATCCAAAATGCCATACCACAGCGTGAAGAACATGCTGTTGTGTTGCGCCATTGGATAAAGTTCATTCAAGCCCTCAAGCACGGCGGCGGGATCGCGCATGTCACAACCCGGAATCGCGCCACCGCGAATGGTGTTCATGGCGCTCACTCCAAGCAGCGCTGGACCAACTCCGTGTCCGCACACGTCCAGCAAGTAAATAGCCAAGCGTGATTCATCAAGCCAGTGGTATCCAAACGCGTCGCCTCCCAAACTTTCGCTAGGAACAAATTTCCATTTGGTGGTGGCCGCGCCTTCCGTCAATGGCAATGGCAAAAGCGAGCGCACATATTCCGCCGCGCGCTTGGCTTCTTCTTGCAAATGTTTTTCGCTGGCGGCCAAAGCCGCGTAGGCAGCGTTGCGCTCCAGCGCCGCCTTGAAACCATCGGAGTGGTGCTTGATGCGCGCGATCAATTCAACTGGATCAGGCAACTTCACCAAATAATCGTTGGCGCCCAATTCAAATGCCTTGGCTTTGGTCTGCGCTTCCTCGCGCGATGAAAGAACCACAAGCGGAGTCTCCCGAAGCTGCGCGTGCTTGCGATATTCGGTGACAAGTGTCAGGCCATCGATATTGGGCATGACCAAATCTTGCAAGATCACGGTGGGTTGAAGTTGAAGCGCGGTTTCAAGCGCTTTGGTCGCATCGCTGCAATAGTGAAATTCCCATTCAGTTTGCGACTGCAGCATTTTATGCACGGCGGCAGCGATAATGGCTTGGTCATCAACCAGAAGCACGACGGTTTTGAAATTGGTAAGTGAATGCGGGAGTGTTGAATTAGACATGGCGGGGCTTTAATTTCCTTGTAAGAGCGACTTGAATAGCGTGACCGATTTGATCTATTGCCAAAACTTGCTCTGCGGCGACGCATTGAACCGCGGCGCCGGGCATTCCCCAGACCACGCTGGTTGCGGCGTCTTGCGCGATCGTGGCCCATCCAGATTTTTTAAGCGCGAGCAATCCCGCGGCTCCATCTCGTCCCATGCCGGTGAGCAATGCGGCCACCCCAAATAATTTTGTGGTTGCCGCGGAAAGCATGAGTGAGTCAACACTTGGCCTGTGCAACGCATCCAATGGTTGATCTGATTCAACAAACACGCCACCAGAAGTCAATTGCAAATGTCGATCAGATGATGCCACAAATACGTTTCCAGCCGCGATGCGATCGCCAGCAGTGGCGGGTAGCACGTTCAATCCAGTTTCGTGAGCAAGCCATTTTCTAAATCCACCAATGAACGCGGTATCCAAGTGTTGCACTATCACCACTGCAAAATCGAATGGCGGTTTGAAAGAGCGCAGCACAGTGGCCAGGGCTTGAGGGCCACCAGTACTTGCTCCAAGCAGAACCACTGATGTGGCTGATGCAGCGGTGCTGGAATTCGTAATTGCAGAAAACGCGGGTCGTGAATGTTTGTTGGTGATTCCCTGATTGCGCCGAATCTGCTCAATTTTGGCTCTTAAACGATCGCCACCCGATCCATCGAGCGACTGCTCAAAGCGCGGAGTTTCCACCGCATCCAAAGCGCCAGCGCCAAGCGCTTCAAACACGCGGCTGGCATTTCCCTCAATCGTTGCCGTGACCACCAGAATTGCGCAAGGAGTCTTGCGCATGATTTCACGCGTGGCCGCCACGCCATCCATGTTGGGCATGATCAAATCCATCAAAATTAAATCGGGTCGATCAGCGGCGCACTTGGCCACGGCTTCAACGCCGTCTAGCGCCGTCCAAGCCAGGGTCACGTTAGGAATGCCGTTCACAATATGTGTCAATGCGTGCAATGCGATTTTTAAATCATTCACAACCGCAATTTTCACGCTGACGCCTCGCCAATCAAATCAGTGATTGTTTGAATGAAGGATTGATCTTGGAATGAACCCTTGGTGAGATAAGCGTTGGCGCCAGCTTCCATTCCAGCGGCGCGATCCTCGGCGCGGTCCTTATAGCTGACTATGGCCACTGGCAATGACGCGAAGCGCGGCTCACGGCGAAGAGCCTTCACAAATTCAATTCCGTTCATGCGTGGCATATCAACGTCTGTCACAAGTAAATCAAATTGTCCGGCTTTCAATTGAGTGAAGCCGTCAACTCCATCCACCGCGGTCTCCACGTCATAGCCCAAGCGCGCCAGCATTTGCCGCTCAACTTCACGCACGGTGATGGAATCATCCACCACCAAAACACGCTTGCGACCGGAGGAATTACGGCGCAAAGAGGCTATATCCAAACCGCGCACGCCACCCTCGCTCAGGCCGCGTCGAATGTTGATGAGCAAATCCTCCACGTCCATGATCAGAATCGCGTTGCCTTCGTCATCAATGGCGGCGGAACTAATGAATGGAGTTTTTCCAAGTCGTGGATCAAGTTTGCGTACCACCAAATCTTGTTCGCCCATGAATTGGTCAACCACCAATCCACACGGATTGTCAATATCGCCAAGCACCACCACGTTCACAATTTGCGATCCCTTTAAATCCACCGTGGATTCAGATACGCCAAATAGTTCGTTGGCGCGAATCAAACCAATGGAGCGCTCATCCAATTGAAATGTCAATCGACCTTCCACGCTTTGAAGCGAGGCCGCATCGACTTTGACTATGCGCTCAATACGCGCAAGTGGAAACGCGTAGCCTTCGCCGCCCACAAGAACGGTGACTGCGCGAATCACGCTTAACGTGATAGGTAAAGATAAAATAAATTCAGAGCCTTGACCTGGTTGCGATTCCAAACGCACAGTGCCGCCAATCTCGCGCACTGTTTGACTGACCACGTCCAAGCCAACCCCGCGGCCTGAAACTTCGGTGACTTGTGATGCGGTGGAGAAACCAGGTAAGAATAAAAACTCCAGCAGTTCCACCTTGTTCAAACCTGAGGCTATTTCAGCGGATTGCAAGCGTTTTTCGATCACTTTGGTGCGCACACGTTCGGGGTCGATTCCGCGGCCATCATCGCGAATGCGAACCTCCAACATGCCCGCGTGGTGCCGCGCTTGCAAGCGTAAATGAGCGGTCTCGGACTTTCCAGCCGCAAGCCTGTCCTGCGGACCTTCCACGCCATGGTCAATCGCATTGCGCAACATGTGATTCAGTGGCGCCTCCAATCGCGACAGCACATCGCGATCCACGGCCACATTTGATCCCTCGATATCAAACTGTACTTTCTTTCCCAGCTTCTTGGCAAGATCACGAATCATTCGCGGGTGGCCTGCCGTGACATCGCCAAAGGGACGCATGCGACTGCCAATGACCTCGTGATATAGTTTGGTTCCAACTTCCTCAGTGCGACGAAATACATTCTCTAAAAATTCAGCATGGCTTGCCAGGCTCGCCTCAATGCTGACCAAGCGCGCCAGTGAACTGCTAATTTCGACAGTGTCTTTTCGCTTCACAGCGGACTCGAATGAATCGCGCGCGAAGCGCAATTGCGATTTCATCTCGCGCAAGCCGCGGCGAATTTGCGGAAATCTTTTTCCCTCAACCATGCTTTCGCCAGCCAACCGCATCATGCGATCCAGATTTTCAGCGTTCACGCGCACGGTGCGAACCTCGGTCACGGCCGCGGCGACTGGCTTGGCGGTATTGCTTGTTTTCTCCGATGTTTGAAGCGGTTGTTCCGACGAACTTGCTTGTGGTTTTGCGGGCGCAAGTGTGGCGGCGGGTGGATTGCTTGGCGCCACCAAGCTTTCAGTTGCGGGCGCAATATGGAGCTCAGGAATTTCGGATTCCGTTGCGTCTGGCACTTTCAACTCGGGCTCAACCGATTTACTTTGTCCGCTTGACGCCTGCGCCGGTGCGCTAAGCGCGGTGATCAGCGCATTGATGTCAACGGCGTTGGCGGTTTTCCACGCTGGCAAATCCGCCTCTTGTATCGTGCCAAGTTGAGTCAACATATCCGTGCCCGCAAGTAACTGCTCCACTCGCTCAGGTCCGCACACTTCTATTTTTCTTTGAATGTTGACCAGGCAATCCTCCATGTGATGGGCCAAGTCAACCGCCAAGTCCAAACCAATCACTCGTGAAGCGCCCTTGATGGAATGCGCCGCACGCATCAGGCTTTCAATGGGATGCACATCGGCTGGGTTCTGCTCCAAACGAAGCAACCCGTCGTTCAGCGAAGCGCCATGCGACTGAATTTCACCACGGAACAATTCAAAAAGATCAAATCCTCCAAACGCGCTCATTGAATTGACCTCTCCATGATGGATTGAATTGCGCTGGGATCCAAAAGCACGGCGTCGCCATCATCCAATGGGATGATGCAATTTGTGCAGGAAGCGGCGTTTTTTGGAATGGTCGATGGCGCGTTGCGAAATTGTGACGGATCCACTTTGCGAATGGCGTCAACAGCGTCCACTTCAAAAGCCCAAGATGCATCTTCGCTACCGATCACAATCATGCGGCGCAATTTGGCGTTGGCGGTTTTATCCACTGGCATGTCAAGCACAACATGCAGCAACCCAGTCAACAAAATGGCGCCTTCATAGCAGCACAGTCCACGAAATGGCGGGCGGGTTCTGTGCGGAACTTTGCGCACCTTTGTGATTGGAAAAACATTCAACACGCTTTTGGCGGGCAACGCGAATCGTTCGCCACCAATTCGAAACAGCAATATGGTGTCTTCTTCACGCAGAGATTGCTCGCGTGTTTGCGCCAACGCATTTGTATTGAAAGCCAAGCTCGCCGGCTTGATTGGACGCGCCAAAAGTTGGGTCAATCCAATTTTAATTTCATTGAGATTGTCTGGCGGTGAATTAGTCAAGGCGTTGCTCCACAACAGTTCTAGCGGCGCGATCGCGGAATCGTTCCGCGCTCTTCGCGTCGCCGCGCAAGTCGGAAATAGCGGCGAGCGACAACAATGCGAGTGAGTTCAATGGCTCAAGGTACACGACCTTGGTGAAACTTCGCTCGGCTTCAGCCACATTGTTCTGGGCCATTTTGATGCAGCCAAATAGCACATGCGCTTGGCTGTCAGTTGGCTTTATGGCCACGTGCGCCATGAGCGCTTTTTCCGCCGCGGCCAAGTTGCCTGAATCCGCGGCAATTTGGGCTTGAGTGAAAAGATCAACTGGCGGCGGCAGAACAATCGCTTGCGAGCGCGCAACAGGCACAGACATGGATGATTTCACGGCGATGCTTTGTTTTGGCTGTGGTCGTTCTCCCGCAACAGGCGTTGACGATTGCGGAATCTTTTTGGATTTGAAAAAGACAAACGCATGTTCAATTTGACTTCGCTTCAGATCCGTATCCTCAAGACTTAAAGAGTCCGCGTGCCCAAGGAACACAAGTCCATTTGGATTTGTCATTTCGCCTAGAAGGCGACCGAGACGTTTCTTGGTTGGGGAGTTCAAATAAATCGCAACGTTGCGGCAAAAAACAAAATCATAAGTGCGTTGCGGTTGCCACGTGGACAAATCCGCGCGCACGGTGTTGATCATCGCCAAGCCACGTGGATCCAGTTGAAGTTGCCCTTGAGTGGTGGGGCGGAAAAAATCATTGGCCCACTTTGGAATCGGTGTCCGTTGCGCCAACGCGCTTGCGCGACCAGTGCGCGTGATGTCCAAGTGATCATCGCTATAGTCCAAAGCCAAAATTTGAAATTGATCCTTTGATAAACCACAGGAAAGAGCGGTGGCGGCGATGGAAAATGGCTCCGAACCAGTGGCGCAACCAAGGCTTGCCACATGGATCACCTTGGAATGATCCGATTTTAAAATCGCCTCACGCAGCACGTCAAATGCCGCGATATAGCGGAACAACCAAGTCTCAGGAGGAGCCACATGTTGATACAAGATCTGCGCCTCGCGGGGATCCAGATTCAGTCGCTCCACATATTTCGCGAGAGTGTTCAAGCCCAACAATCGCATCCGTTCATCGGCGAACAACTCTATGTATTTATGCGGCTCGGATTCCAGGGGTGTGTTCACCGCCAGCCACGCTGACAACTCATTCACGACACAAGCCGCCTATCCGTGGGTATCGCCACCGCGCTCGCGCCTTGCAAAAGAAGTTGATGTTGTTGCGCGATTCGCGCGGCGTCAAAAACTTGCACGCGACCCTCTGGAATATTCATCACCTCGCGCAGATGTTCAAACCCAGGCAAACCCGCGGAGGGATTCCACGCGCCGTTGTCGTCCAAATCGCGCAGGCCAATCGCTTGCTCCACGCGAAGACCAAATATTGCCGTGCGCGCGGTCGAGCTATCGCTGTTCAGGGGCACTTCGATCAACAATGTTCGCGATCCCACTTGCGGCTCAATAGCGGATTGACCCGTAAGAATTCCCGCGTCAAGCAATGGAATCAACGCGCCATGAAAGTCGAACAAGCCCAACATCCACGCGGGGCTAGAAGGCAAGGATTGGGCTGAAACCACAGGGCATACTTCGCGAATATGCCGAACATCCAGGGCGAAAAGTTTTTCCTTCACGGTCCAAATCAGCGTTCTCATAGGCAAATCATAGCCACTTCAACCGGGCTCTTTGACCGCTATGAAGCATCAGGATGCAATTTATGGATATCGCGAATGAGCGACAGTTTGGAGAAGAAAATATCCACCAACTCTGGATCAAAATGTTTTCCGGATTCGCCACGAATCGTGTCAAGAACTTTACGTTCGGCCCAAGCCTCCTTGTAGCAACGCTTGTTGGAGAGCGCGTCAAACACGTCGGCAATGGAGACAAATCTTGCAAATAAAGGAATGTCCTCGCCTTTTTTTCCGCCCAATCTAGGCTGATTCGTGATTGGGTCCAGCAATAAATTTCCATCTATGTCCACATATCCTGGATAGCCGCTGCCATCCCATCGCTCATGATGATTCAACGCGACTTCGAGTGAGGATTCATCAAATTCAGTCGATTGACCCACGAAGATGCGCGCTCCGTAGAGAACGTGTCGTTTCACGTTTTCAAATTCCGCCGCGTCCAACTTGGAAGGTTTTTTTAAAATCAGATTGTCCACACCAATCTTTCCGATGTCATGAAAGCGCGCCGCGATGCGGAGTCGATCACGATCACGTTCAAATGCCGGACCTACAGGGCCGCGTCGAGACGCCCATTCCTCAAACAACACGGTTGCGATTCCTGAAACGCGTTCAGTATGGTGCGGAGTTTCACTCGGATCCCAGGTCTCCGTCATGAGCAACACTTTGGTGATCACGCTTTCGGTCAATTGGGTTCGCTCAATGGCCGCGGTGGCAATGCTGGCAAAATGCGAAAGCAATTCTTTGTCCGAGTCGGTAAATCGTGGCCTTTTGCGATCATCGCTGTCCATTGCATTGAGCAATTGCAACACGCCAACGGTACGTCCATTACTAGAGCGCAGCGGCAGGGCCAAAACGCTTTCGGTTCGATATCCAGTCAGCTGATCAAAAGTTGCATCAAATTGAAATGGAGATCCTGGATCCAATGCGTAGGCATTGGCGATATTCACGCTTTCGCCGCTCTCACTCACCCAACCCGCGATTGATCGATCGTTTACAGGCAATACTTGGCTGGAGAATCGGAATCGAGAAGCATCCACCACACCAGGTCGCTTTGAAAGAGTGTCATTTTGCGCGTACTTAAAGCGCAGCAACTTATTTTCACGGATAAAAATTGTTCCCGCGTCCGCGCCAATCAATTTGCGCGCCTGGCTTAAAATTTTCTCCATCAAAATATGAATGTCCTGTACCTCGTTCAATTCATTGCCAACCTCAAGCAATCCACCCACGCGTTTTCGATACGTATCTGAATCCACCACGAGCGATTTTTGCAAGTGAGTCACCAAGCGCTCGCTGTCGGTCAATGAGTGAGCCCGATCGTTCAGGCGTTTCTGAAGCGCTGCGATTTCGGCCTCGGCCATTCGCTCTCTGCAATGAGCCATGCCCAATTTCGCCAATGTTCCAATTCGTGATCGAACTTCCTCGGGCTCGCTCAGCCGGGAAATAAAGTCCTCAGCGCTGGCCGCAAAAGCCGCCGCCCGAATCAGTGGATCGGGCAACGCCGCCATTGCCACGCAGGGAATATCCTTTGTGGTTTCGTTGTTGGCAAACGCACGCAGCAAATCAAAACCTTGCGGTCCAGCACCCGAAATTTCCACGGCCACAACGGAAGGCGCCAAACGGATCGCTCTTTCTATGCAATTTGCATCACGTGGAATAATTTCAAGTTGCGCGACATCGGAACTCAATGCCGTTCTTAAAAGATCCATAGCCCATACTTCATTGGTGATCAAAACAACAAGCGGTTTATCCAATGGATGCTGAGTGGGCACTTGTTTTGGATTGACTTGATCTTGCATGAAGTATTTATGGTACTGAAATACGCTTACACATCAGCGCTTTGAAGTGTAAATTAAAAGTAACAAAAAGTGGGACCGGTGGGAGTTGCACCCACACGTCAATTTCTTGACTGCGGATTTTAAGTCCGCTGCGTCTGCTGTTCCGCCACGATCCCATTGTTCACGTTGCCCAGCAAATCCAAACCAAGGATTTGTTCAACCAAATTCGCCGTGTGAAGATTCAAAGACTAGCCACCCTTGGTTGCATCGGAAAGTTGCGGTGAATGCCAACCGCCAGCGGGCATCAAGATTTCATTCGCTGGTTCCGGCCCCCATGTGCCTGGCTTGTACTTCATCACCGGCACGGCGTTGTCAAGGATATTTTCAACGATTCGCCAGCCTTCTTCAACAACATCTTGGCGCGCGAACAATGCTTGATCACCGCGAATGGCGTCGCCAATCAAACGCTCGTACGGAGTCATTTCGTCGGGTTGCGCGTCCACGGCCATCAATTCAATGGGCATTCCACCCATGACTTCGCCGTCAATCTTGGCCTGCATGTTGATGCCAATCTCAAT
>Ga0209596_1003191_pt1 | contig 13045 bp, 12 predicted proteins | sample M_130807_MF_Meta_FD_187314 | JGI IMG/M metagenome (GOLD analysis project Ga0209596, IMG submission 187314) | Freshwater microbial communities from Lake Montjoie, Canada to study carbon cycling - M_130807_MF_MetaG (SPAdes) (version 2) | ecosystem: Environmental > Aquatic > Freshwater > Lake... | reverse complement strand
GCCCATAGTTTGCGTACCAGTCGTAACTCGTGCAACCTGGCGATAGCAGAACTACATCGCCAGGTTTTGCCAAAGCATTTGCCGCTGTAACCGCTTCTCGCATTGAATTTGCCGTGCGAACTTCACAGACCTTAGAAAAAGCACTTTGAATTTCTTTTTGTGCGGCGCCAATAGCAACTACAGCCCGCATTCTCTTGGGCTGGGATGCCATCTCATCTAAATCAAGACCTTTGTTCTTGCCACCAGCAATCAGCACAATTGAGTCGAATGATCGCAACGCAACATTTGATGCGTGCGGACTCGTTGCCTTTGAATCGTTGTACCACGCGACCCCGCGGGAAGTCGCAACCAACTCGATTCGATGTGGGGCATTCACAAATTCAGCAAGCGCAATCGCCACATCACTTTTAGTTGCAAGACCAGACTCAATTGTTATCGCCGCTGCAGCAAGGGCATTAGTGATGTCGTGCGGCAAACATCGACGCATCTCAGAAACATTCATTATTTGCCCAGATGGCGCGACTAAGTATCCGTTGCTCAAGTGAAAGTCGCCAGACTCTGACCCGAAACTAACTACCCGAGCGCCGCTGTGTTTGGCAAATTCACAAATCGCTTCGTCATGTTGCGGTACTACTGCTACATCATCACTTTGAAGATGCGCCCACATTTGCGCCTTTGCAGATTTGTACGAATCAAATGATGAGTGCCAATCTAAATGGTCAGGGGCGAGATTAAGCCAGACCGATGCTTTAGTACGAAACTTTTTCGTATATGCCAACCTGAAACTTGAGCATTCAACCGCAAACGCTTGCGCATCGCTTTTTAAAGATGCAATAAGCGGAAGTTCAGTATTACCAACAGCCGTTGCGCGTAACCCAGCCGCTCTCAAAATCGCGGCCGCCATCAGCGTCGTCGTTGTCTTGCCATCAGTACCCGTGACAGCGACCATAGGTCTCGGATTCGGCGCGAGTTGTTCTAACTGATATGCAAGTTCAATTTCAGAGGCAATGAATTTATTTTGAGTTTTCGAAAACTTTATGACTTGATGTTCTTCTGGCACTCCTGGTGCTGGCGAAACCTGATCTACTTGACCAATAATTTCTTGTAGTTGTTGTGCATCTGGCTTTAATACGAATCGAGCACCAAGTTCTTTAGCTAACTGATTGTGCGCCGAAATAGCCGCAGCATCATTCGAATCGTCTGCAAGCACAACAGATTGACCGCGGGCAACAAGTTCTTTGGCCACTGCCCGACCGGCGATTGCTAAACCGTAGACAAGCGTTGTTGTCATCTCAGCGACGCAACCTGGCGAGATTCTGCATGTCCGTAAAGTCAGCAATGAAAATTGCAATCGCCGTCGCAACACAGATTGCAGAAATTATCCAAAAGCGAATAATTACTGTGGTCTCAGGCCAACCGAGTTGCTCGAAGTGGTGATGGATCGGTGAGTTGAGCAATAATCGTTTCTTGCGACCCGATGCTTTGAATACTCCCATCTGTACTGCAACTGAGCCGGCTTCGAATACATTGATGCCACAAATAATTGGTAACAATAAATGCGTATTAGTTGTTACAGCGAGTAGACCGAGTGCTGTACCGATTCCGAGCGCGCCGACATCTCCCATAAAAATTCGTGCTGGTGCAGCGTTCCACCACAAGAATCCACCGCACGCTCCACCTAAAGCCGCTGACAGAACTGCGAGGTCAAGCGGATTAATGACGTTGTGATACAAATTTGGATTTCTAAACGCCCAGTACCCGATTACGGTGAAAGCAACAAAGCCAAACGTCGCCGAACCAGCAGCGAGACCATCTAGACCGTCGGTGATGTTGACTGCATTTGATGTTCCCCAGACCATCAGCGCCGTCCAAATTACAAATAATGGCCAAGTGAATGTAATTCCTGGAAGATCAGATCTTGTAAATGAGAGTGTTTCACTAACACCTGTGGCCGCGTGCAACCACCAAGTCAAAACAAGACAAATGCCAAAGGTTATGTAGCCCTTCTTTTTCCAAAATATTCCACGATTGTGCTGGCGTTGAACTTTAAGAAAGTCATCTAGAAAACCGATCGTCGCCAATACGAAAACAGCAACCCAAATAATCATCGATTGATCAGAAAATGGAAGTCCATCTCTTAAGTGCGCAACCAACCATCCAAATGCGGCAGAAAATAGGATCGCGATTCCACCCATTGTCGGTGTGCCTTGCTTGCTCATGTGTTGAACCGGTCCACGATCTTCAGCACCAAGTATTGGTTGACCTTTACCGAGTCTCTTGAATATCGCCATCAACACACGAGTAGTTGCGAGCGAAGCGAACATTGCAACTCCTGCCGCCATCAGAATTGCAATCACAAAGCCACCTTTAATAGTTCTCGTGACACAGCGACATCGTTAAATTCGATTTCGTTTGTGCCTATTGTCTGAGTTGATTCATGACCTTTACCAGCGATTACCACAATGTCTCCGCTGCACGCCACCGAAAATGCCTGTGCTATCGCATCACGCCGATCAAGAATAACATAAATTGACTTTTTGAGAGCAGGGTTGCAACCATCTTCAATTTGTTTCGCGATAATAGACGCGTCTTCTAGGCGTGGATTGTCTGATGTGATGAAGACCACATCTGCTAATTCACTTGCTACTTTTCCCATTCTTGGTCGCTTCTGATGATCACGATCACCACCGCATCCAAACACAACGATCAAGCGGCCCGAGCCAAAGATCAATTTTCTTGTGGCATCTAAAACATTATGTAGAGCTTCAGGTGTGTGCGCGTAATCAACTACAACACCAAAATTCTGACCTACTGAAACAGATTCAAATCGTCCTGCGATTGCGTCCGCAGCAGCCAAACCTTTGGCAATGTCGCTTGCGGCGACACCGAGTTTGGCTGCTGCGTTCGCGGCAGCTAGCGCGTTCATTACATTGAAGTATCCACCTGTAACGAGTTGAATCTTTTCACTTCGCCAGATGAATGACAGATGATCAACTTCTGCAACAATTTGTGATGCATCGTTGATCCCAAAAGTTTCTAAATTAATTACGTTTTCTTGATTTAACGTCGCGATTAATTTTGCACCGTAAAGATCATCTCGGTTTACGATGCACGTGTCCGTATATTGCGGCGTGAATAATTTTGCTTTTGCAGAAAAATATGCATCAATTGTGTCGTGAAAATCTAAATGATCTTGACCGAGATTTGTAAATATAGTTGCAGCAAATCTTGTGCCTGCGACGCGATGCAACGACAAAGCATGCGACGACACCTCCATCACGACGGCTTTACTCCCTCGCTCAAACTCGATGGCTAATGATCTTTGCAAGTCTGTGGCTTCAGATGTTGTTCGTGTACCTGAAAGAGTCCCAAAAACTGCAGTGACTAGACCGTGCTGGCGCAATATTGATGCCAGTAAATGCGCAGTCGTTGTCTTGCCGTTAGTTCCTGTGATGCCAATCACTTTCAATTTCGAACTTGGACGATCAAAGAATTCAGCCGCAAAATATCCCATAGCGGTTCGAACATCATCAACAATTATTTGAGGAACTGCAACATTCAATTTTCGTTGAACAAGAACTGCTGCTGCCCCGTTGTTTATAGCGTCGACTGCAAATTCATGACCGTCCACAGTCTCACCAACTACGCAACAAAACAAACAACCAGTTGAAATGTTTTTTGAGTCATGCGTGATCTCAGTGACAAAAATATTTTGGTCACCATAAACTTCTCGAGCGACGACCTCATTTACTCCAGCAACAAGATCTTTCAGCTGACGTGGTCGAGCGGTCATGTCAGTGAGAAGCGCCGAGATCTGCAGGACGTGGCCCAACACATCCCGCGTCACCTTGAGTAGGACGAATATCGAGTTCATTGACCAGGGCTTGCCCGATGCGCGCGAACACTGGTGCAGCGGCTCTTCCGCCGAATCGGTCTTTTGCTGTTGGATCTGGTTCGTCAATTGAAACCAAAACTGTCATCTGAGGATTGCCTGCCGGCAAAAATCCGACGAATGAAGCGAAATACGAATTAGTTCCATCTTCTGCCGTATATTTTCCGTTCTTCTGCAATTTGTACGCGGTACCAGTTTTGCCAGCAACACTCATTCCTGAGAGTTGTGCGAGTCCGCCTGTTCCATAGCAAACCACATCGGTCATCATTTCTGTCATTACTTTCGCGGTGGCTTCGCTGACTACTTGGTGGGTCAAAGACTGCGGAGCGTCGGTGACTAGCCCCTTTGCGTCGACCGTTGCTTTTACTAATTTTGGTGCGACGTAAACACCTTTGTTGGCTATTGCATTTACTCCCGATATCAGTTGCAATCCGGTTGCGGTATACCCATAACCATAAGCGAAAGTAATTTTTTCGGTGCCTTGCCATTTATCTGCTGGCTTTAAAACACCGCGCGACTCGGCAGGATAATTGACTGGAGTTTTTGTTCCAAACCCAAAGGATTGAAGATAGTCATGATTATTTTTGCTATCAAGTAAACGTGAAATCAAAACCGTTCCGTTGTTTGACGAATCGACAATTATTTTTCGTACTGTCATGTCTTCGATTGGGTGAACATATCCATCCGAAACTTTGTACTCCCAGTCGGTACCTTTGTCGTAGATTTCTTGGTACGGCACTTTAAATGTCGTCGATGGCACTACTTTGCCTTCGTTGATTGCAGCAGCGATACTAAACACTTTTGCGACCGACCCAGGTTCGTAGGCTTCTACTGCGGCGAAGTTACCTGAATCACTTGTATATGTACCATCTGTATTTCGACGAATGTTTGACATCGCATAAATCTCGCCAGTTTTTGTATCCATCACAATTGCTGAGCCACCTCGCGCTTCAACAAACTGAACTTGCTGCGTGAGAATTGAGTCAACTTGAAATTGAATTGTTCGATTAATTGTCGTGATTAACCTGCCACCAGGTATCGCTTCGACAACATCGCTTGAGCCAGCAGCCATTGACTTACCACTGGCGTTTACCTCACGTGCGATGCGACCATCTTGGCCTGCAAGTAGTTCTTGATATTGCAACTCAAGACCCGAAATTCCGAGACCATCAATATCCGTTCGACCAATTAATCCACGCAAACCACTACTGGTCAACGCCCGACCAGATTCGCGATACGACGAAACACCTTTCAGCCCGAGAGCAACTATGACATCGGCAAGTCGTTGATCTGTTTGACGAGCAACATAAACGAAATTTGAACTTTGGTCTCGAAGTTTAATTGACAACTCAAGTTTCGCTTCATCTGTCATTTGCAAAATGCCACCGACAGCATTAGCGACACCGATTGGGTCGGTTACCGAGCGCGGATCCGCGAAAACTGTTCTTGTCGGTATTGGAAACGCCAATTCTTGTCCATTGCGATCCAAAATTGATCCACGTTCAGCACGAAGTGTTTGAACTCTCGTGCGTTGCGAAACGCTCGCGTCACGATACTCACTAGACCAAACTGTTTGCAGCATTGCAACTCGAACACCGAGACCAACCAGCAATAAAGCAACAATCGAAAACATAAAGCTCGTACGTTTTTGTACGGTTCCAGCTTTGAGATCTTTTGTAAATACGTCGAATCCTTTTGTAACGACAGCACCATTTCTATGAGAAATTTGAGCAACTTGCTTTCGGTGTTTATCGTTCGCGCGAATTTTGCGCTTTGAAAGAGCCTTACCTTTAGATTGTTTTATACGTATCGATCTGCCGAGACTTTCTGCACGACGTTCACGAATTGACTGGCTCACGGTGCTGAACCAGTACTCTCAAGCACAAGCTCATCGGAGTTGCGCGGTAATGCAATTGAATCATCCATGTCTCCGGTCGAAGCCAAGACCATTGTTACAACTTCAGCAGGAATCTCTTCAAACTTTGCCCCCGATCCGGGCCACATGCCCAACATGATCGCTTGGGCTCGCAAATAATCTGGGGCCCGCAATTCAGCTCGTTGCTGACGCAACTCGTTGTAATGCTGGCGCGCAAGCCGAACATCAGTGCTTACTTTGTCGAGTCTTAGCTGTTGCTCAGCGATAACCGTTTGGAAAATAACAATAAATCCAAAAAGCGAAGCGAGAGTAACTATTACTAAAGTTACTTTTGAAAATTTTGATCGTGTAACTGGTTGGACAACTCGTAGTTGTGGTTTTGCAGTATTCCGCGAGCGATTTTGTCGATTTATCGGGCGAGTTACTGGCCGAGTTGTCTGTCGCGTAACCGGCCGAGTTACTGGCCGAGTTGTTTGTCGCGTAACCGGCCGAGTTGCTGGTCGAGTTACTTGTCGAGTTATCGCACGCGTCCCTGTTTGTGTTACCGGTCGCGATACAGGATCTGGGCGATGCTGACGAATCGTTTCTTGGCGACGAGAATATGCCGCAGACATCTCAGCCTCCAGCCACTGCGAGGGCTTTTTCAATAACTCGCAAACGAGCCGACTTAGCGCGGCGATTTTGGGTTTGCTCTTGATCGCTTGGGTATTGAGCGATTCGCACTCGGCTAACACGGCGTGTGCCAAGTTGTGACTCGTGAATAAATGGTGATCCAATTTTGGGTTCATCAGCATCTTTTTCGGAAGATCTAAAAACTTGTTTAACGATTCGATTTTCGCCCGAGTGGTAAGTCAAAACCGCTACTCGCCCACCAACTTTTGTGGCATCAATTGCAATTTGTAATGTTCTCGCAAGAATCTCAAGTTCTTTATTAACTTCAATGCGGATTGCTTGAAATGTTCGCTTCGCAGGGTGCCCACCAGTGCGACGAGCCGGCGCAGGAATAGCCGCGACAATGACTTCAGCAAGGTGTGTGGTTGTACTGATCGGTCGTGCAGCAACAATCGCCCGAGCTATTCGCCGCGCAAATCGCTCATCTGCGTTCTGTGTGATTATGCCAGCAAGTTCTGATTCTTGATAACTATTCACGACATCGGCGGCACTCAGTTCACTGCGTTGATCCATTCGCATATCTAACGGACCATCATTTCGATAAGAAAACCCGCGCTCCGCAATATCAAGTTGTGGCGAAGAAACCCCAAGATCAAATAGGGCTCCAGATATTTCTTTGACTGATAGCTCTTCAAGAACTGCATTCAACGCATCAAAGCGAACTCGACGAACAGTTAACCGACCACGCAGTGACGCATCGTTAGCAATCATTCGCTCAGCATTTGCAATAGCATCCGCATCTTGGTCTAATCCCAAAATTTGGATAGATGGGTTAGCTTTCAAAATTGCCTTGGCATGTCCGCCAAGGCCGAAAGTTGCATCAACTACAACGCCGGGGGGTACCGTTGTAAAACATTGAGCAATTTCATTTAACATCACAGGCTCATGCGTATTGATCTGTGAATTAAATTTGGAATTTAGTTCTGAACTTTTTTCACTCGTCATGGCAGTCTTGCAACCTGCAACTAGTCACCACGATCGCTTCGCTTATCAGCAGCCCCCCGACCAACGGTGCCTCCGGGATTTCTCCCCGGATAGCGAGACAGTAGCGAGCGGAGTTGGGTGCTATCCATCTTGTTAGTCGGAAGACTGCTGATAATCGAAACTCATGCAACTTGTGACTGCTGCAAAAAAGTTTGTTGCGTGACCTCCCTTCGTTCGCTACTCTGCGCCAGCAAGTTCTTGGGCACCGGAATCACTGATGCGCTGATGGCGCTCTGGATCCCAAATTTCGACTCTGTCAAAAGAGCCGCTGACAACTACACGCGAATTAAGTTGAAGCCCTGCATAAGTGCGCAATTTTTCATCGATATTGATGCGACCTTGAGTGTCGACAGTTACTTCAATCATGTTTGAAGCCAAAGCTCGCTGCTGTTTGCGATCCATCTCACCACGACGAACTTTGTCCATCGCATCGTTGGCTACAGATAAGAACGCTTCAGTGGTGAGAACGTCAACACATTTGTCGCGACCCAGGGCGAGATAGCACTTTGGCTCAAGGCGTGGACGAAAAGCGGCTGGCAGAGCGATGCGACCCTTTGGATCCAATTGACGCTCGTGTGCACCTACAAACACTGATCCTCCGCTTTGTCCCAAAACCCATTATCTAAAAGGCTTTGGAGCTCCCTCCGCGACCTGCAGAGAGTATAACCCACTTTCCCCCACCAGAGTGGATTTAGCCCCACTTTCCCCCACAAATTTTTGGGCGACAGACTGTAAATCCCGTAAAACACTGGTTACTAGTTATTTAGGTAGTTTTTTAGCTAGCCAGATAGTCAGCTAGCCAGCTAGCCAGCTAGAGCGATTCAGCCAAATGAATCAACGAATTGGCGATCTCATTAAGGCCGCCCGAAACCCCGGTTTGAATTGAATTGAAGTCCGATCCGATGAAATTTACGGCGCCAGATAGCTTTTCAAAATCTAAATATTTTTCGTAAGCCTCGACCGACCAGCGACTGTGTAGCACGCATTGAAACCTTGCCATCTCTCTAGTCCGTCGCTGAGAAATACCCACTAATTTTTTGCCATGCAGTGTCACTTCGCCTGGCCCAAGCCCAGCAAAACAAACTAAATCTGAAATTTCATTTCGCTCAAGACCGCCACGGTGAACTATTAATTGATCACGCGAAGCAACATCATTTTCAGTAAGCGCAGCGGCCCACAACTCTCCAACCCACCACATTGATCTTCCAATATCGTCGCTCCATAAAACATCATCACGCTGAATCACAAGATCGATCCATAAGTGGTCATTGACACCAAGAAAAACGACACCGCCACCACTACGTCGGCGAACTACGCTCACCCGATCATCATTGCAAGCTTGCTGATTGACAATGTCGAATGATTGTTTTGAACCTAAAACAATTGCAGACTCAGAGATTGAAGCGCGCCAGATTGATCGCTCTGCGGGTAACTCTCGAGAGTGCACCGACTCAGCCGAGTCGCGGATGTGATGTATCTGCCAAGACTTCATCAGAAAATTCCTAAGAAAGCTTCTATAAAAACTTTATGACGCGTATGCGAGATACTGTTTCCACGCTTCAGGAATTCTGCCTACTGATACGGTTATCCAGGCAAGTTCGCGCGGTGTATGCGGTTTATTCGCCAGCATCATTCCTGCTTCGTCAGGAGTCCGGTCTCGTTTTTTCAGATTACAACCTCGACACGCAGCGGTGACATTCTCCCAAACATGCTTGCCACCTCGAGACCGTGGCATGACATGATCAATGCTGTCGGCGAATGCACCACAATATTGACAGCAATGATTATCTCGCGCAAATATTGCCCGCCTCGACATTGCAGTGCGTCGATGATATGGCACTTTGACGACATATCGCAGTCTGATAACTAATGGTCCTGGCATCACAAAAGTTTCTGCATGAATTTGTGTTCCGTCGTTTTCAACTATTTCGGCTTTGTCTGAGAGCACTAGGCAAATCGCGCGACGCGCAGGAACAATTGATAGGGGTTCAAAAGTTGCATTGAGTACCAGTGCACTTCTCATTGCAGTTCTTTCAGCCAACGCAAATAACTCAATACATCGGCTACTTCCAATTCATGACCGCGCTCGCCGTATTGTGTCAAGACTCTAAAACGAATGTATTCACGTGTCGGCACTGGTAAAAACGGCGCTCGGGCCCACCAACGCCGTGGCGTCAAACGAGATAACTGTGTTAAGGCTGTGATCCACAAACTTGGGCGACAAAGCAGTGCAATAAAAATCGACGCACCTGACCGCATGCCCGATATAACTTTCATTAGTTAGTTGGGTTTGGGCTCTTTAGGTAATCCAAGCACCATCTCGCCGATGATATTGCGCTGAACTTGTGAAGAGCCCGCATAAATTGTGCCCGCACGCGCATTTAAAAATGTCATCGCCCAACTCATCGAACTATTTGCTGCGCCACCGTCGTCAGTCTGAAACGACGAGATCGGCTTGCGTCCGACTGGCACAAGACCGTCTGCGCCGAGAATATCCATCGCCAGTTCAGTCACTATCTTGTGATACTCGCTCCAATATAACTTTGAGATTGCGCCATCTGGCCCTGGCTGATGACCAGCGACAAACTTTGTGAGCGTGCGCAAACCGAGATACTTCATAATTTGAACTCGCCCGTAGCACTCGCTTAAGCGTTGACGAATTCTCGGGTCACTTGCAACACCGCGCTCTTGAGCTAGAGCAAGAAGTCGATCGAATTCGGCTTGAAAGCGAATTGACAATGTTGCTGCTGCCTCACCGCGCTCATAACCAAGTAACGACATCGCTACTGCCCAACCGTTATTCAACCCGCCGATGATATTTTCTTTTGGACATACGGCATCGGTGTAGAACACTTCGTTGAACTCACTCTCACCTGAAATCATCTTGATTGGTCGAACTTCGACTCCCGGCTGACGCATGTCAACCAATAAAAACGAGATGCCTTTATGTTTTGGCGCATCAGGGTTTGTGCGAGCGAGCGTAAAAATATGCGTCGCATGTTGACCAGATGATGTCCAAATTTTTTGGCCATTTAATATAAATTGTTCACCATCAAGTGTTGCTTTGAGCGCAACGTTGCCGAGATCTGATCCAGCGTTTGGTTCGCTGTATCCCTGACACCAAAGATCTTGACCCGAAATAATTCGTGGTAAATAATGTCGTTTTTGTTCTTCGGTACCCCAGATCAACAAAGTATTGCCAAGCATCTGAATACCAAATACATCGTTATACGATCCGGTCGGAACACCTGCGTGTGCAAATTCTTCGGCAACAATCACTTGCTCTAACGCCGAGAGCCCACCACCGCCGTATTCAACGGGCCAACCTGGTGCAAGATATGGGCTCGATGCCAATACTTGTCGCCACTGCTTCATAAATTCATCTGCCGCTTTGCCTTCAAGCGAACCGATACCCTTCCAAGTTGCGGGAAGTTTCTCCGCCAAAAATGCTTGAACTTTTTCGCGATATTCTTCGGCCTGAGGCTCGTAGACGGGTTTCATGAATCACATCCTAGATTGCGAGCTACTGCTGCTGCCCCAACGAGCGGCGATAACTGACCGAGTCCAGCCCTGTAAACAGTGAAGTCACGAATAAATGCAATTTTGGCTGTGCGATTTAACTCGTTTTGTACCGCCTCAAAAAATGGGTCGCCGAAACCGAGAGCAACAGATCCAGCAATTACTGCACTACGCAAATCAATAATCGCGCCAACGCTTGTGAGTGCGCGCGCCACAAGTCGACCCGTATTTTCAATTACGTCAAGACTCGCCTCGGCTGCAGGTTTGCCAGTGATCGCTTCAATAGATCGACCAGATGCGTGCGCCTCAAGACAGCCGTGCGAACCGCACGCACACAACCGACCTTCGGGTTCAACAATCACGTGACCGATATGGCCCGCATTACCAATTCGCCCGTTAAGTACCTTTCCACCCGAAATGATTCCACCACCAACACCAGTTGACACAACCATGCCGATGACATCAGTTTGGCCGGCTACCGCACCGCACCAAACTTCACCTTGCACTAGTGCTTTCGCATCATTATCGATATAAACCGGCATCTGTGTGAGTTCTTTTAATTTAGACCGCAACGGAAAATCGCGCCACTCAGAAATATGCAAAGTTGAAACTAGTTCACCATCTGGGCTCATCGGTCCGCCGCATCCGACACCACAACCAACAAGCTCAACATCAGTCGAAGCGAGTTGCGATTGTATTAAGTCACTTAGTGCTTGCCATACATTTATCTGTGGCGTGACGGCGCGCCCGTGCGAAAGAACCTCACCGGTTAAAGAAACAACTCCAACTGAAAGTTTCGTACCACCGATGTCAACTGCGAAATAACCGCGCGAAGTCACCCGAAAATATCTTTAGCGCTCGCGCGTAAACTTTTCGCGCATCCGTTGGGCATTTGCGCGAGATGCTCGCAAAGATTCAGTGACATCAGCCAGACCAACTTTTGACATTGCACGCAATTGACGCTCAACAATTAATGCACACGCAAGCATTGCTAGAAAGCCGACAAACGCAAGAGCAAAATGAACTTGTAAACCAAGAATTGTCAAAACCATTGATACGACAATGCCGATACCTGCCCACCATGCGGTGCGCGCCGAATGTCGGTACAGGCCTTTAGAAGAAACAGCTTGAGCGAATTTTTCATCTTCTTTAAGATCGTGCTCAATTTGGGCAAGAATTTGTTTTTCATTGTCGGATAACGGCACATGACCTCCACTGTCGCTTTGCAATTCGTTTGTATCTTAAATCTCTACCCCGATTGTAGGTGAGGTTTATTGCGATTTAGGGTCGCTCGGGCCCCACTTTGAAGAACTTGGGTCACGCTCTTGACCAAGTGTGCTGGCAGGTTTTATGGCTGAATCACCGAACCGATCGCGAATCTCATCGATTGCAGACGTGGTGGTGCTCCAGGCTGCATCTAAATTATTGGCAGATTCATCGCCAGAAGAAATGTCGAACAAACTCATTTGCTGTTCAGGGGCAACAAGATTTCTCGCACTAACACCGAGCAGTCGAATACCGGCTTTCAAGTCAATACTTCGCAACAACGGCTCAAGCAATCGAACTATTGCTGGTGCCGTTGAGATCGGCATGTCAACACTTATAGATCTTGTCACCAACTGAAAATCAGAGTATTTAATTTTCAGCGAAATGGTTCGCGCGCCAACACCAGAATTACGACATCTTGTAGCCACAGAATCTGCAAGTCTCACAAGATGATCATGTGCATTCTCAAATTCCGTGATGTCGCTCGAAAAAGTCTCTTCGTGTCCGATTGATTTGGCATCGCGATCAGGTTCAACACCTCGATCATCAACACCTTGTGCGAGCATCGCCAGATGACGCCCTTGTGAATCACCGAGAACTGCAATCAAAACTTTTAAGTCGAATACGGCAAGATCTCCAACTGTTTTGATTCCGAGGCCTTGAAGTTTTTTAAGCGTCACTGGCCCGACACCCCAGAGCGCGTCGACTTCGAGCGGATACAAAAACTCAAGTTCGCGAGTCGGCACGACTTCATAAACTCCATGTCCTGCGACAACTCCTTGTCGTGACGCCTTGGGCTTTGCAACAACAGATGCAAGTTTTGCCAAAAACTTATT
>Ga0209596_1003188_pt1 | contig 13052 bp, 11 predicted proteins | sample M_130807_MF_Meta_FD_187314 | JGI IMG/M metagenome (GOLD analysis project Ga0209596, IMG submission 187314) | Freshwater microbial communities from Lake Montjoie, Canada to study carbon cycling - M_130807_MF_MetaG (SPAdes) (version 2) | ecosystem: Environmental > Aquatic > Freshwater > Lake... | reverse complement strand
AACGCATGCTCGTCGCACAGCCGCCGGTGGAAGGCTCGCTCATCGTGCTGCCGGAAATGTTCGCGACGGGATTCAGCGTGGATGTCTCGAAGACGATGCACGGCGATTCGCGCGGGACGGAAAATTTCCTCCGCACGCTCGCACTGCGGCACCGCTGCACAGTGACCGGCGGCGTGGTAAATCCCGGCGCAGGCGGACTCGGCCGCAACGAGTCCGTGACGTTCGCCGCCGACGGCACGCTGCTCGCGCGCTACGTGAAGCAGCAGCCGTTCAGCGGGGCGGGGGAGGACAAGGTGCATGAGGCGGGCAACGAGGCGGTCGTGTTCCGCCTCGGCGAATTCACCGCCGCGCCGCTCATCTGCTACGATCTGCGCTTTCCGGAAAGGTTCCGGGCGGCGGCGCGCCTCGGCGCAGATCTTTTCATCGAGATCGCCGCGTGGCCGGTGAAGCGCATCGAGCACTGGCTCACGCTGCTGCGGGCGCGCGCGATCGAGAACCTGGCATTTGTGATTGGCGTGAACCGCACGGGGCAGCGAGCCGCGCTTCGAATATTGCGGGCGCAGCGTGGTTGTGAATCCGCACGGTGAGATCATCGCGGATGCAGGCACGGACGAGACGATCCTCAACGCGCAAATCTTGCACACCGATGTCGCTGCATGGCGTGCGGAGTTTCCCGCGCTGCGGGATGCGCGGTGGCCGGCGGTCTGAGCGTTGGCGGTGCCGCAAGGAGCCGGGGCACCCTCGCCCCGAGGCTGACATACGGGGTGGGGGCGCGCCTGCTCCTTGCTTTTTGCGCTATTCCTCCGGCAGCGGCTTGCCCTTTGTCTCGGGGGCGAAGAACGAGGCGATGAGGCCGATGAGGAAGATGGAGCACATGGTCATGGCCGCATAACGGAGCGGGAGTGCCGGGTCCTGCTTGGCGTAGCCGCCGAAGACATCGGCGGTGAGCTTTGCCGAGAAGAAGCTGCCGGCGGCGGCGGCGAAGCGGCCGAGATTGTAGCAGAAGCTAGTGCCGGTGCTGCGCAGTCGGCTGGGGAAAAGCTCGGGCAGATAGATGGCGAAGCCGGCGAAGACGCTGAGCTGCGCGGCACCCATGAGGAACATCATCCAACGCGCGGCGATGGGTGAGGACATGTTCTGATAGACGAGGAACGTGGCGATGAGCGCGGCGGTGAAGCCAACGATGAAGGCGAGCTTCCGGCCAATCTGCGCGATGCGTGTGAAGATCATCATGCCGACGGCGGCGCCGAGCATGTTCCAGAGGTAGGCGATGGTGATGGCCCAATCGACTTCGCCCTTTACCTGATCAGCGGCGACGATTTTCTCGAAGTGCTGCTTGAAGACGACCTTTTGCAAATCCACGGCATATTCGCCGATGGCCCAGAGGCCGATGACACCGGTGCTGGCGATGATCGCACCGAAGAAAAGATTCTTCCTCCACCGCCCGTCGGCCAAGAGCGAGGCATACGGGGAAAAGATGCCTCCCTTTTTCAGCAGTCCCTGCTCCTTCAGGCGCAGCCAGGATGCGGGTTCCTTCAGATGACCGCGGGTGAAGATGATCATGAACGCGGGCACAGCGCCGATGAGGAACATCCAGCGCCAGCCGGAGCCGGCGGCGATGGTGTGGTTTCTTTCCAGCGCATCAATGCCCATCTTCGCAAAGCCTGCGGAGATATTGCCGATGGTGGAGAGGATTTGCAGCAGACCGAGGGCCTGTGTGCGCGCGCCGTCCGGCACGGTCTCCGCGATGAGCGCGACGGCAAGGCCGAACACGCCGCCGACTCCGACGCCGGTGAGGAAACGGAAGATGGTGAAGTCCAACTGCGTGCGGCTGAAGTAGCTCAGGCCGGTGAATGCGGAGTAAATGAGGATGGTCACCGTGAGCATCTTCGCGCGGCCAAATTTGTCGCCGAGCGAACCAAAGATCATGCCGCCGATTCCCCATCCGATGAGGAAGCACGCCGTGACGACTTTCCCAAATGCCTGCAACGCCGGGTCGCTCGCGGGGAGCTTCATGAGTTCCACGAGCGCGGGGACTCGCGCGAGGGAAAAGAGGCGCTGATCGAGGCAGTCGAAGAACCACGCTGCAGAGGCAACGATGAGGACGAACCAGTGGTAGCCTGTGAGCTGCTTCCACCAAGGGAGGCTGGGGTTTTGGGACATGGCGCGCGGAGAGTGGCGATGTGTGCGGCGTGCGGCTAGGAAAAATATGTGACTGGTGACCGGTGAACGGTGACTGGTGTTGCAGCCAGCGCGCAACGGGACTCACAAGGCACCATCCGTGCGCACGCGGATTCGGAATCAGTCACTTTTCACCAGTCACCTGTCACAACTCCACATCCGCGTCGCACTTTCCGCAACCGCCACGCGTCCTACTTCCGCTTCCCGCGCTTCGGCACCTTCAGCGATTTGAATTTCCGCGTGAGGTTCGTGAGCGATTCCTCGATGCCCATCCGCTCCAGCGACGTCGCGCCGACGAAGCCGACGGCGGTCGTGTTTTGGATCACGCGCTCGGCGTCTTCAGGCGTATTGATCGGGCCGCCGTGGCAGAGGAAGAAGATATCCTTCCGCACGCGCGTCGCGGCATCGATGATCTCCTGCGTGCGCTTGATCGTGAAGTCCCAGCTCTTCACCGCGCTCTTCACGCCGATGCTCCCGCCGACCGTCGTGCCGACATGCGCGATGATCGCATCCGCGCCGGCCTTCGCCATTTCCACGGCCTCTTCGGGCGAGCCGACATACACGACGGAAAAAAGATCCATGCGCCGTGCGAGGGCGACCATTTCGAATTCCTTCTTCACGCTCATGCCAGTCTCCTCGAGCACGCCGCGGAAGTGGCCGTCCACGATCGTGTGCGTGGGAAAATTGTTCACACCGGAGAAGCCCATCTCCTTCACCTTGCCGAGCCAGTGCCACATGCGCCGGCGCGGGTCGGTCGCGTGAACGCCGCAGATGACGGGGCATTCCTCGACGACAGGCAGCACTTCGAATTCGCCGATCTCCATCGCGATGGCATTCGCATCGCCGTAAGCCATCATGCCCGCCGTGGAGCCGTGGCCCATCATGCGGAAGCGGCCGCTATTATAAATGATGATGAGGTCAGCGCCGCCGCGCTCGATGAACTTCGCCGAGATGCCCGTGCCCGCGCCGCCCGCGATGATGGCATTGCCCTTTTTCAGCGTGGCGCGCAGGCGAGCGCAGACTTCTTTGCGGGTGTATGGATTTCCTTTTCCGGTCCAGGGATTCGGGATGTTTGTGTGCGGTGTGTGGTGAAAGTGGGCGCGGATCTTAGCAGCCGCGCAGCGTGTGGGATGCACGGGGGAAGGGGATGAGTGCTCAGTGCTCACTATTTTGCTCCGCGCACAGGTGCCTTTCTGAGAACTGAGAACTGAGCATTTTTCCGCCTCACTTCACCCACCCGTGCTGCTGCAGCCAGAACACCAGATCTTTCCCCCACGGATGCACATCGCCCGCAGGCACGCCGTTCTTGCCCGGACTGAGGCCGATGCCGTGCGGGCCTTTTTCATAGACGTGGAAATCGAAGGCGATCCCGTTTTTCCGCAGCGCCTGCACGAAGCGGAAGCTGTTTTCCGGCAGCACGGCCTTGTCCTCGCCGGTCGTCCACACGAAGCACGGAGGTGTGTTCTTCGTCACCTGTTTGTCGTTTGTGAGCAGCTCGACGAGATCGGCGGCGGGATCTTTGCCGAGCAGATTGTTCTTTGAACCGCCGTGCGTCACGCCGTCTTCCATGCTGATCACGCCGTAGCAGATCACGCCGAAATCCGGGCGGCAGCTCGTGCGATCCACTGCGTCCGTGGCGTCTGCTTTTCCCGAGTCGAAATGCGTCACCGATGTCGTCGCGAGATGCCCGCCCGCGCTGCTGCCCATCACTCCGATGCGCGCGGGATCCACGGCCCACTTCGCGGCGTTCGTGCGGACGAGACGGATCGCGCGCTGTACGTCGTGCATCATCACGGGATGCCGGTAGCCCTTCGAGCCGAGTCGGTATTTCAGCACGAAACACGCGACCCCTTTTCCTGCGAGAAACTCCGCGTAGCCCTGCCCCTCATGGGCTGCGAGTCCGCCGTAGCCACCGCCAGGACAGATGACGATCGCTGTTCCGTTCGCCGTGCCCGCTGCGGGGAGGAAAGCCGTGAGCGTCGGGATGTCGTGGTCCGCCTTGCCGAGCGCGCCCGGTGCGTCGCCTTCCCAAAGGCGGATGGGTTCGGCGGATGCCGTGGCGATGAGCACGGCGCTGGCGAGAGAGAGGATGAGCGTGGTGATTTTCATGGGTTGGAGTGTGGGGAAAAATTCCGCGATCGTGTGGGTGCTGGTGCGGAGGTCAGGAGTGTGAGCGTGAGCGATTTCCGGGAGCGTGTCATGCACTTTGGCGGAGGCTGTGGATAGGCATGGTTGATCCGCCCTTGGATTGCCGGATGGCTCTCCGGCGGTGTCTGGCACGCTTGGGTTGCATTCGGGACAGGCTGGACGGCTGTCCTACATTTACTTCGCTTCCTTCTTCAGCCGCTTCTTCTCGGCCTTCTTGCCGTCGCCAGAATTCTCCGCGCCCTTGCCGTCCGCGCCGCCGATGCCCGCGTGATCGGGGAGCATTTTTGCGAGCTTCGCCTTTTGCTCCGCGTATTTCGGATCGGTCGCGAGCCTCTCCCACTCGTTCGGATTGGCTTTCTCGTCGTAAAATTCCTCGTCACCATTCGCATAGCGGATGAGCCGCCAGTCCTCGGTGCGCACGGTGTGGTTCTTGAAGCGATACGTCGTGAAGCCCGGCGCACTCCGCTCGGCCTTTGGATCGTTGAACAGCGGGCGGATGCTCTTTTCCTCGACATGCTTCGGCACGGCGATGCCGGCGAGATCGCAGAGTGTCGGATAAGATGGTTATGAAATCCACGGTGCGCTCGGAGACGGTGCCGGGCACGACCCAGATGAGCGGCGAGCGCGTGGTTTCCTCCCACAGCGCAAATTTCCGCCAGTGGTGTTTTGCGCCGAGGTGCCAGCCGTGGTCGCTCCTGAAGCAGATGATCGTGTTGTCCTTGTAGGCAGATTTTTCCAGCGCATCGAGCAGGCGGCCGATGTTCTCACGTCCGTGTAGGCGATGGCGGCGAGGTAGCCATGGATGGCTTCCTTCCAGCGTCCGGATTTCAAAATGGCCGCGTGATCGCCCTCGGGATTGGCCATTTTCACGCCGGCGGGCGGGAAGTCGCCGAGGTCGTTTTCGAGATACGGCGGCAGCACAATTTTGTCCGCCGGAAACATGTCATAATATTTCTTCGGGACGTTCCAGGGCATGTGCGGCTTGTGCAGTCCCACGGCGAGAAAGAACGGCCTGTCGTACTTTTCGCCGTGCTGCTCGATGCCGTAATTCGTGATGTGGTAGTCGGGCAATGCGTCGCCTTCGCAGTCGAGCGGTGCGAACTTGATCCCGCTCACGCCGCCGTCGGTATCAATCTTCGACTGCTTCTTCGCCTTGCCGTCCTGCGTGCGCTCTTTCGCACCGAGGTAGCCGTCCCAGTCGCGCAAGTTGACCACGGCAATAAAGAGGACGTTCGGCTTCTTCGTATCCGCGGCGCGCGTGTTCGCGCACAGTGCGAGTGAAAGGACGAGGACGGCGAGGCAGGCGAGGGGACGGATTATCATGGGAGAGCGGGTGCGGAAGTGACAGCGGCGGACGATTAGATTCGGACAGCCGTGGTGAAATCCAAGACGATGCCCACAAGTCGGGGAGCGGTGCTTCACCGTTGCTCCCATGCGTCACTCAAGTGCGATGATTCCGCACGGCTTTTGATCCCGCCCGGTGCAGCGCGAAATCGTAACGCGCGCTCGACCTCGCGGATGTTGTGTGCATTCTCTCGCGCTCCAATTTCAAAAAAGAACACCTCATGCCATACAAGACCTGCACCGTTCCCGCCGGCGAAAAAGTGACCATCCAAGGCGGCAAGCTGACCGTCCCCGATCATCCGATCATCCCGTTCATCCGCGGCGACGGCACCGGGCCGGACATCTGGGCTGCGAGCGTGCGCGTTTTCGATGCGGCGGTGGAAAAGGCGTACGGCGGCACCCGCAAGATCTCCTGGATGGAAGTCTTCGCAGGCGAGGAATCGTTCAAGAGATTCAATTCGTGGCTGCCCGATGACACCGTCACTGCGTTCAAGGAATTTCTCGTCGGCATCAAGGGGCCGCTCACGACGCCGGTCGGCGGCGGCATCCGCTCGCTGAATGTCGCGCTGCGCCAGATGCTCGATCTCTATGTGTGCCTGCGCCCCGTGCAGTGGTTCACCGGCGTGCCTTCCCCGGTGAAGCATCCGGAGAAAGTGGAGATGGTGATTTTCCGTGAGAACACCGAGGACATTTACGCCGGGATCGATTTCGAGGCCGGCGGCGAGCAGGCCATGAAGACCCTCGAATTCCTCGCTCAGAATTTCCCGAAGGAATACAAGAAGATCCGTTTCGCACATGACGCGGCGGAGACCGTCGGCATCGGCATCAAGGCCGTATCGAAGCCCGGCACCGAGCGGCTCGTGCGTGCTGCGCTGAAATACGCCATCGAGCAGAAGCGCAAGAGCCTCACGATCGTCCACAAGGGCAACATCATGAAATTTACCGAGGGCGCGTTCCGCGACTGGGCGTACGAACTCGCGAAGAATGAATTCGGCGCGGTGGAAATTGACGGCGGCCCGTGGTGCAAAATCCCCGAGGGCAAGCCGGGCGCGGGCATTGTGATCAAGGACGCCATCGCCGACATCGCGCTCCAGCAGGTGCTCACGCGCCCGACGGATTTCGACGTGATCGCGACGCTGAACCTCAACGGCGACTACCTCAGCGACGCGCTTGCCGCGCAGGTCGGCGGCATCGGCATCGCGCCCGGCGGAAATATCAATTACATCAGCGGCCACGCGATCTTCGAGGCCACGCACGGCACCGCGCCGAAGTACGCGGGCAAGGATCAGGTGAACCCCGGCAGCGTGGTCCTCAGCGGCGAGATGATGCTCCGTTACCTCGGCTGGAACGAAGCCGCGAATCTCATCATCAAGGGCATCAACGGCGCGATCGGCGGAAAGAAAGTGACGTATGATTTTGCGCGGCTCATGGACGGAGCGACCGAGATCAAGTGCTCGGAATTCGGCACTGCGATGATCGAGAAGATGTGAATGTGGAGCCGACAACCTGTCGGCTGGCAGGATGGGCGGAGGCGGCAGGGTGGCGCGGAGCATGAGGCGTCCCTCTCCCGAGGCGCGCCGATATCCGCGTCCGCCTTTTATCCTAAATCCGGCGATGGGAAGTCACGCAAAGGCGCAAAGGCGCAAAGAAAAAGAAGATGGCAACAGGCAGGCTTTCTCCCGCCGGGTGATTGCGGATCAGCGCGCATCACTTTGCGTCTTTGCGCCTTTGCGTGACTTCTGCTCCTCTCATCGCCGGATTTAGATATGTTCCTGATGAGCCGTGCCGACAGATTGTCGGCACCACATTTGCCGCTGGGCCTGCGGACCGGATTGTCCGCGTCACTCTGCGCTGAGAAAATTCCGCAGGATCGTGAGGCCGACGGCCTGGCTTTTCTCCGGATGAAACTGCACGCCCGCGACATGATCCCGCGCCGCCGCCGCCGCGAATATCTCGCCATACGTGCTGCGCGCGATGACGGCCTGCGCGTCGTCCGTCGCCGGGTAGAAGCTGTGGACGAAATACACGAACGGATTCGCGGGTAGCCCGGCCCAGAGCGCGTGCGGCGCGAGGTCGAGCGAGTTCCAGCCGATCTGCGGCACCTTCATGCCCGGCGTGGAAAAGCGGCGCACTTTTCCGCGGAAAAATCCGAAGCCGCGCACGCCGGGCGATTCTTCGCTTTCTTCAAAGAGCATCTGGTAGCCGACGCAGATGCCGAGAAAAGGAACGCCGCTGTCGAGAACTTCGCGCATCACATGCCAAAGCCCGCGCTCCTCGAGCCCGCGCACGCAGTCGCCAAATGCGCCGACGCCGGGCAGCACGACTTTTTCCGCGCGCGAAATCTCCGCGGGATCGGCGGTCAGCCGCACGTCCGCGCCGAGCGATTTCAGCGCGTTGAAGACGCTGCGCACGTTGCCGGAGCCGTAGTCAATTAAAGCAACCATCAGAATCCCAACTCACAAACTAATGACCCTCTCTTGCTCTATCTCAAGGTTCGCGGGCTTGGGTTTGTCCTTCTCATGCTCGGTCAGCATCCCCTTCGTGCTCGGGATGCCGGTCACGCGCGGATCAATCTGGCATGCCGCGTCCGTCGCCTTTGCGAGGCCCTTGAAGATCGCCTCGGCCATGTGGTGCGCGTCACGACCGTAGAGGATCTCGATGTGCAGATTGCACCCCGCATGGACGCTGAATGCGCGCATGAATTCCTCGACGAGCTGGAATGCAAAGCCGCCGATGCTCGCGACGCTCTGAGGCGCGCGATACTCGAGAAAGGGACGCCCGCTGAAATCCACGACGACGCGCGCGAGCGTTTCATCCATCGGCAGGTAGGCGAAGCCGTAGCGGCGGATGCCCGACTTGTCGCCGAGCGCCTTGGCGAACGCCTGCCCGAGCGCGATGCCGGTGTCCTCGACGGTGTGGTGCAGGTCCACTTCGATGTCGCCATCGGCCTTCACATCCAAATCCATGAGGCTGTGCCGCGCGAAGAGCGTGAGCATGTGGTCGAAGAACGGAATCTTCGTCCCGACGGTGCTCTTGCCGCTGCCCTCGATGGTGAGCTTGATTTGGATTTCGGTCTCGCCGGTCTTGCGATGGATTTGTGCGGAGCGTGGCATGGTGTGCTGTTATTCGGGCGGGTTCTCGGCGTTGGCGCGCTTTTTCGCGAGCATCTTTCCGGCAATCGCGCCGAAGGCCACGAGGGCTGCGAGCACGATGAGGATGATCGGGTTTTTGTAAAATGGAGTCTCCTCGACTGCCACCGGCGGCGCTGCGGGGGCGGGAGCCGGCGTGGCCGCGGGCTTGGGCGTCGGCGTGGGCGTCGGCGTCGGCGTGGGCGTCGCTACCGGGACCGGGGTCTCGGGCTTGGGGGTGGCAGCTGCCTTTCGCGCGTCCGCGAGCCTTCCGGTCAGTCGCTTTGCAAATTCGTTTGCCGACCACGAGGTAGTCGCATCTTTCAGCGCCCGTTCCGCCGCATCGAGGCTGCCGCTGGCGAGCGCGGCGGCGGCCTTCTGCGTGGCGAGCGCGGACTCGTGCATCTTTTCGGTTGGCAATCCGTTCAGCCGCGTCGTCTCCGACGCCACGAACGACGCGAGCGAGGCGAGGCTCTTCTCGTTCGCGGGCTGGAGCGGGAGCCACTTCACGCCCGATTTTTCGATTGCCGAGACTGCCGCCTCCGTCGCGGCGCGTTCCTTTTTGATCAACGCGTCGAGCTGCGCGTGTTCCTGGCCTTTGGATGTCGCGAGGCGTTTGTTCTCATCCTCGCTGCGCCGCTTCATCTGCGCCTGCCGTTGCTCGAGTGCGATCCTGAGCGATGAGAGGATTCGCCGTCCGAGTTCCACGGCTTCGGGATAGGTCGCTGCGCCGGAGAAGCCTTTTTCCATCTGCGCGAAGATCGTCATCGCATCGGTGAGTTGCCCTGCGGACGACGCGAGTTTCATGCGGTTGAAAAGGATGCGGCCTGCGATCTGCACGCGTTCCTCCTGCATTTGTTCCTTCGTGAGCCACTTGCCTTCGAGCTTCACCTCGCCGGCTTCCACGCGCTTCGCCTCGGCTGTGAACTGGTCGATCCGCTGCTGCGCCGCCGCGGCATGTTTGCTCTTCGGAAAGGTCGTCACGAAACCGCCGAACGCGGCGGTCGTGCGTTCGTATTCGTCAGGGTTCAGCGACTCGCTTCCCGGCGCGACGGCTGCGAGCGCGGCCCACGCCTCCTCGTCGGGCTGCACTTTCTCGATGCTCGCGATCTCGTCGCGCTTGATCACGCGCTCGTCCTTGATCGTTGCCGTCACCTGCACGTTCAAAGTCACCTCCGCATCGGTCTCACTGAGAATCTTGCCTTCGACCTTGTCCCCGGATTTCAGGATGACGGTGTCCGCATGGATCGCCGCGCAAAGGCAGAAAAATGCGGACACGGTGGTGTTGATGATTCGTCTTGCTGGCATGGAAGCCAGTGAACGAAACAGACGCCGCCACGGTATAAAAGAGAAAATGGGAGGCGCGGGCGGAGCGCTGGCGTCCTCGCCGGCCGCGTCACACCGCTGCAGGCGCACTTCTTCCCTCTCGATTGCGAACGAAAAATGAGTGATGCTTCGCATCTTGATTTCGTGGCCGGCGGTGACGCCGGGGCTCCGCTTTGCTCGGCGTCCTTGCCATCCTGCGGGCGTGCCGCTAGGGTGCGCGCCCTTTTCCAAAAATATGAGCCGCGAACCGTCGAAACATCCTGGGTCACTTCACCGCCGTTGGTCACGCCAAGTCGTGGACGGCGCCGAGCGCGCCGCGAGCCGCGCGATGCTGCACGCGGTCGGATTTGCACGGGAGGATTTCAAGAAGTCGCAGGTCGGCATCGCGAGCACCTGGAGCATGGTCACGCCCTGCAATATGCACATTGACGGCCTCGCGCGGCAGGCCGAGGCGGGCGTGAATTCCGTCGGCGGCAAGGGCGTCATCTTCGGCACGATTACGATTTCCGACGGCATCTCGATGGGCACCGAGGGCATGAAATACTCGCTCGTCTCGCGCGAGGTCATTGCCGACAGCATTGAGACCGTGATGGGTTGCGAGCAGTTCGACGGCCTTGTCGCGATCGGCGGCTGCGACAAAAACATGCCCGGCTGCCTCATGGCGATGGCGCGCTTGGATCGGCCTGCGGTGTTTGTTTACGGCGGCACGATTTTGCCCGGCTGCATCACCGGCATCCTCGCGGAAAAGCGCCTCAATCGCGAACGCGCCGCGCTCCTCGGCGACAAGCCGCTCGACATTGTCTCGTGCTTCGAGGCCGTGGGCAAACACGCCGCCGGTCAGCTCGACGAACGCGAACTCGCGCTCATCGAGGAAAACGCAATCCCCGGCGCGGGTTCGTGCGGCGGAATGTACACCGCAAACACGATGGCGAGCGCCATCGAAGCCCTCGGAATGTCGCTGCCGAACAGCTCCGCGCAAAACGCCGTATCGAAGGAAAAGGCGATGGACGCGCGCGCCGCTGGAGTCGCCGTGGTCGAGATGATTAAGCGCGGCATCCGCCCGAGCGACATCCTTTCGCGCGAGTCTTTTGAAAATGCGATCGCCGTTGTCATCGCACTCGGCGGCAGCACGAACGCCGTGCTCCACCTCCTCGCGATGGCGCATTCCGCGAATGTGAAACTCGAACTCGATGACTTCACGAAGATCGGCAAAAAGATCCCCGTGCTCGCGGACCTGAAACCGAGCGGGCGCTTCCTCATGTCGGAACTCGTCGCCATCGGCGGCCAGACCCCGCTCATGAAGATGATGCTCGACGAGGGCCTGCTGCACGGCGGCTGCATGACCGTCACCGGCAAGACGCTCGCGGAAAATCTCAAGCGCGTGAAAGCCTACCCGAAGGGCCAGGAAATCATCCGCCCGTTCTCCAACCCGATCAAAAAGGACAGCCACCTCGTCATCCTCTACGGCAACCTCGCGCCTACCGGCGCAGTCGCGAAAATCTCCGGCAAGGAAGGTGAAAAATTCGAAGGCAAGGCCATCGTTTTCGAGAACGAACTCGATGCGATGAAGTCCATCCTCGATGGCAGCGTGAAGAAGGGGCACGTCATCGTCATTCGCCACGAAGGCCCCGTCGGCGGTCCCGGAATGCGCGAGATGCTTTCGCCCACGAGCGCAGTCATGGGCAAGGGGCTCGGCAAGGATGTCGCGCTCATCACGGACGGACGTTTCTCCGGCGGCTCGCACGGCTTCGTCGTCGGCCACATCACGCCCGAGGCCGCGCTCGGCGGTCCGCTCGCCGTCGTGAAAAATGGCGACCCGATCATCATTGATGCCGGCAAGCGCGCACTCACGCTCGACCTCCCGAAAGGCGAACTCGAAAAGCGTCTCGCAAAGTGGAAAGCTCCCGTCTCGCGCTACACGCGCGGCGTCCTCGCGAAATACGCGAAGACAGTCGGCACGGCGAGCAAGGGCGCGGTGACGGACTGAATGTGGGGCCGACAATCTGTCGGCCCGAATCACGCGGAATTCGAAACGGGCTGAAGCCTCGCATAGCGCGCGGCGCCAGCATTACCTGTAGCCGCGCTTGTGAAAGCGCGGGCTGACTCCGTTACGCGCTCTACATCCACGCCGGAATGCCCGCGCCCGCGAAGATCGAGGAGCAGTGGAAGGCGTTCTCCGCGACGCCGTGAATGGATTTCCCCGAGAAGAAAAAGTGACGCGCTCGCGCTCGCCGTGAGCCACTTCCGTAGCTGCCGACGGCAGGAGGCGGGCTGATCGAAATCGCGGGTGACGAACGACGAAAGCGTCCGGCATTCCGCCGTTCGGCTCAGTTCTTATCCACGCTATATTTCCCCGGCCCGATGAAGATCATCGAGAAGAACACCAGCCCGAGTTCCCATGCGTGCGAGGCGCTGCCGAGGTGGCCGAACTCCTTGAACGGATGATGCCACGCAAAAATTCCCGCAATCGCCATCGTGAAGGCGACGAGCAGGCACGCCGGACGGAACGCGAATCCGATGATGAAAAGCACGATGCCCGCGGTCTCGGCCATCGTCGCCATGAAGCCCCAGAACACCGGCCAAAATGTGATGCCGACCGACGACATCGCGCTGCCAATCCCGCGCCAGCCATCAATGCCCCCGGTGAGTTTTGCCCAGCCGTGCGCCCACAGGAAAAGCGCGCCGAGCGTGAGGCGCAGCATGAGGAGTCCGGCGTCGCGATTACGTGAAAGGAATGCCCACATGCCGCGATTTTCTAACGTGCCGCGACCGCGCTCGGCGAGATGAATGTGCAGGGCGGCGGATGAGAACGGTCCGCGGGGTAGTGAAGAAAGTTCTCAGATTCGAAAGGTTCGACTACTGAGCACTGAGCACTGAGCACTGATCGCCGCTCACGCCGGCACGCCTGCGATCACATTTCGCCTG
>Ga0209596_1003180_pt1 | contig 13069 bp, 14 predicted proteins | sample M_130807_MF_Meta_FD_187314 | JGI IMG/M metagenome (GOLD analysis project Ga0209596, IMG submission 187314) | Freshwater microbial communities from Lake Montjoie, Canada to study carbon cycling - M_130807_MF_MetaG (SPAdes) (version 2) | ecosystem: Environmental > Aquatic > Freshwater > Lake... | reverse complement strand
ACTTTTCACGGGGCATGTGAGCTATTTCAGCTGTGTGTTGGATTCCGGCGTTATTACATAAAATATCTACTGGGCCGCTAGCTAATATCGCAGCAACTAATGCCTCGGTTGCAGAGCTATCGCGAAGGTCACTCACATGCGATTCAACGCTCGATGCCCCTGCTGCAGTAACTGCCACCTCAGCTTTTTTAATAGTTTCAGCATCGGCTAAGCCGTGCAAAATAATATCGGCACCTTCGCGAGCAAGGGCTGTAGCAATACCAAGACCTATGCCCTGGAAAGAACCGGTGATAAATGCGCGCTTACCTTTTAGACTCATGTGCGATCTCCATAAATTATCTGTGCAACCTTTTCAGCTCCACTAGCTTCCGTGAACATGTCGTAATGATTGCAATCTGGAAGAAACTCTAGCTTCAACATTGGGTATTGTGGAAGCACTGCATCTAGAACGGCCATGGGATACAGGCCGTTCTCTTCATTCTGCAGGCCTCGTTCGGCTTTAATAAACAGACACTGCTTAGTTAGGCCTTTGAGCGAGCGCACGATTAAATCATCACCGAATAAATCACGGGAGTCGGCCTCAACAGCTGCCGGATTTGTCGATGCTTTCATATTCGGTGCATCACCCCGTAGGTCGTAATCAACGTATTCATCCATGACCGCCGACCAACCTTTAGCAAAAGCTGGTTGAGGCTTCCAATATTCACGATAGGCCTCTTTTGATTCAAAGACCATGGCTAAGCGGGCAAGTGCTGGACCAAGAACAAATGGCATGACTTGTTCAATCGTCATCCCAGGTGGCAGCGGCAGTGGAACTCCACCATCAGCAAAAATAACCTCGCCAACTAATTCTGGATACAGACCAACTAGCGCGGCTGCAACAAAGCCACCCATTGAGTGTCCAATTACATCGGGTCTATTCCAACCAAAGTGTTTAAAAACAGCTGCCATGTCTCCTGCATGTTGAGCCATGCCAAATGGTCCGGGGAGAGTATTTGAATCACCACGACCGCGAAGATCCACGGCAAATGGTGCTTTGCCACGAGCAATTAATGAATCGGCAAAGAGTTGGAAGGCACGGTTTGATGAAGTCACCCCGTGAATCAAAAGGACCGGCTCGCCTTCGCCATCTCCATATTGAAAAACAGCGAGCGAGCCGCCGGTGACTGGAACGAGGGTGAGCTTAGATGGGAGTGACATAGGCTGATTCTGCACCTTTTCCCGTCAGAATGTTATCAAACTGTAGCCATTGCGGTCATTGGCCGCTTCACCGAGGAGATATATTTCTCCTAACTAAGCCATCCCTCAATTTGGCCAAAATTACAAACAAGGAGAACACTCTATGAGCAAGCGCTCACTAGCACGTGTGGGAGTAGCAGTACTTTCACTTGCCGTCATCATGCCAAGCATGGCGCCAGCACAAGCTGCAAACGATATTAAAATTGGTGTTATCACCTCAACATCCGGTCCACTTGGATCATACGGCCTTGCATATAACGATGGTTTTGCATGGGGACTTAACTATTACACCGGTGGCAAGATGTCGATCAACGGTTCAAAGCTCGTTGTAACATCTAAAGATGATGGAGCAGATCCTGCATCTGCAACTGCATCATTTAAAGACATGGTCGGTAACGGAACTAAAATTATCGTCGGTACCGCATCATCAGGAGTTGCACTGACTCTTGCACCCCTTGCTGCACAGAACAAGATTCTGTACATATCTGGTCCAGCAAAGAACGATGCAGTTACATCGGCTACGAACAAGTATGTGTTCCGTTCAGGAAACTCATCAACTCAGGATTTAGCACCACTTGCCGGCATTAAGCCAATTAGCGGCAAGAAAGTTGTTCTCTTCGTTGAAGAAAATGCATTCGGTGAGGGAAACATTGCCGCTGCCACAGCTTTAATGGGGCCAAAAGGTGCCACATTTGAAACCATCAAGGTTCCAACATCAACATCAGATTTCACGCCATTTGCCAAGAAAGCACTTGATGCAAAGGGCACATACATCTTCATCGCATGGTCAAATGCACTAACTGCTGGTGCCATGCTCACATCCCTTAAGGTTCAGGGTGTATTTGCAAAGTCAAAGCCAATTACTGGTCTTGCCGGAGCAGCCACATACAACATCTACGGAACTCTTTTCGAGGGTGCCGGGGCGATCATGACAAATAGTTACTTCCCTGGTGTTGGTAAGTCATCAGCAGCCAACGATATGACTACATGGTTTACTGCCAACAAGAAGACACAGGATCTATTTACCTCAACAGGTGCTGATGCTGCAAAGATGATTGTTCAAGCACTCAAGGGCAATTCAGATCAGAACGTTGACACAATGATCGCCAACCTAGAGGGCTACTCATGGGTCGGCGTCAAGGGTTTGATGACTGTAAGTCGATCAACTCACCTTCTTATCCAGCCAATGTTCCTTGTTGGTCTGACTAAGACTGCTACAGGTTATGTTCCTGTGTTGCAGAAGACGATCTCAGGCGTGGGCAACTAACACACCATATTTACGTCAAAGAGCCCCAGTGTAGAAATACACTGGGGTTCTTTCGCGTATATTGAGCCTAATATTTTAAGGAGAATGAATTGAATTCGGCGCTACGAGTCACCGACCTATCACTTGATATTGGTGGGGCCAAGATTCTTGATGGTATTTCCCTCTCCGTTTTACACAACGAAACTCTTGGAATAATTGGCCCAAATGGTGCTGGAAAGACATCTTTATTTAATCTTCTCAGCGCAATCCGTAAACCTACTCGCGGTCAGATATTTATCGGCGAACAAGATGTAACGGATATGACACCTCACGAGCGAGCAAATGCAGGTATTGCGCGTACGTTCCAAACCTCCAGTGTCTTTGCAAATCTAACCTGTCTAGAAAATGTCCGTATTTCAGCCCAAGCCTCCAGTGGTAAGTCAATGAACTTAACTAAGAACGCCTACAAATTTACCGAGGTCGTTGCACAGGCCCATGATTGTTTAGAAAAAGTCGGCCTTGCATCCTATGCAATGCAGCGTGCTGGTGCGCTCTCTCACGGTGATAAACGTCGTCTCGAGATCGCTATAGTTTTAGCCTCTAACTCGCAGATTGTCCTACTCGATGAGCCTATGGCCGGCATGAGTGTAGAAAATGTTCCAGAGCTCGTTGAGATTATCCGCTCTCTGGCAACGGTGCATAAAAAAACAGTCCTAATAGTTGAACATCATATGGAGGTCATCTTGGGGTTGGCCGATCGAATTGCAGTTTTAAATTATGGAGAACTTCTTGTCTGCGATACCCCTCAAAATGTAATTAATAATCCAATGGTGCAGTCGGCATATATTGGAGAGGCGCTATGAACGCACTACGAATTAGCGATCTGCATGTAAAGATCAATGAGTCACATATCTTGCATGGGGTTACATTCGATGTACCGGCCCATAAAGTTACAGCTCTACTTGGGCGAAATGGAGTTGGAAAATCAACCACGCTCAAAGGAATTCTTGGTCTCTATCCTGGAACTGGTTCGGTCCAGTTAAATGGGCGAGAAATTATTGGTGTTCCAACATTTAAAATAGTTCAAGCTGGCATTGCCTATGTACCTGAAGATCGAGAGATCTTTTCATCACTTTCGGTGAGGGAAAACCTAGCGCTTGCGTCTCGGTCAAAAGAAAATGGCGCCGCCTTTGCAACGATTTTCGAGCTATTTCCAGAGTTAGATACTCGAGCCACCCAAATTGCAGGCTCACTCTCAGGCGGTCAACAACAGATGGTGGCCATCGCACGCGCACTATTGAATAAGAATGAAGTACTGCTAATCGATGAACCAACGAAGGGGCTTGCACCTAAGCTGGTTACCGAAGTTGCTAGCGCTCTTTCAAAGGTCGCGAACGAGACAACAATGTTGCTGGTCGAACAGAATTTAGCGCTAGTCAAGCGCATTGCCCACCATGTTGTTGTGATGGATCAAGGCCGAGTAGTTTTCCAAGGCGGACCTGAAAACTTAAATGATCCGGCTTGGGTACATCAGATGCTAGGTGTGAGCGGAGGGCATAAATAAATGGAGACGTTTATTTTAATCGGTATAACCGGTATCGGTCTTGGTGCACTCTATTTTCTCATCGCCTCTGGCTTATCACTTATCTATGGCCTTATGGGTGTTCTTAACTTCGCTCATGGTAGCTTCTTAACCGTTGGGGCCTTCGTTGGTTTTTGGGTCGCTAGCAAGATGGGTTTTGAAACTTCGATGCCAGAGTTTATTCTGGCAATGCTCGTTGGAGGTTTGGCCGCCGGTTTATTTGCCCTCCTTATCGAACAGTTACTTATTACTCGTTTGTATGAGCGCCATATAGATCAGGCCCTGGTCACCGTCGGTGTATCACTTGTGGTTGGCGCTGTACTTGGTGGTTGGTTTGGTAATGATCTTCGCATGTTCCCAACGCCAATGTGGTTTTTGACCGCTATCGATGTTGGTGGAGCTAAGATTCCCGCCGATCGAATTGTCTACATCACAACTGCCATTCTTCTACTAGTAGGCAATTGGGCACTCCTTAAATTCACTCGAATAGGATTAATTATTCGCGCCGGTGTTGAAAATCGCAATATGGTCAATGCACTTGGAATTAATGTACGCCGAGCATTTAGTACTGTATTTTTCCTCGGTGGCTTTGCAGCTGGTGTTGGCGGGGTTTTAGTCTCTGTCTACTCTAACGGCGTTTCACCACTCATCGCAGGTACGTATCTCATCTACGGTTTCATCGTTGTTGTCATCGGCGGCATGGGCTCGGTTCCTGGAAGTTTCTTAGCTGCCATGATGATTGGTGTCATTCGCCAGTTCGCAAATTACTATGCAACTGGCCTTGGTGACTTTGTCGTCGTTATTTTGCTCGCCGTTGTTCTATTGATTAGACCTCAAGGTCTTCTAGGTAAGGTGCGTGCATAATGTTGCGTTGGAAATACTCGCGCCCCCTTCTTGCTCTCTTACTTGCACTCTTAGCCCTTGCACCAATACTTGGGGCTAATCCTCTCAGCAGACCTGGGCTGCAGCAAACCATGGCAGTTGCATTTATATGGGGCGGCTTAGCCCTTACCTACGACCTGCTCTTTGGTTTTACTGGTCTTTTATCCTTTGGCCATGCACTCTATTTTGCTACCGGTGTGTACGTTAGCTGCATCTTAATTAATCATGAAGTCGTTGTCTGGTGGCTTGCCGCTCTCATTTCAATAGCCGTTAGCGCACTCCTTGCTCTCTTGGTAGGTGCTGCATCTCTTCGAACAACTGGAATCACATTTGCAATGGTGACATTGGCTTTTGGCGAAGCTGGCCATGTAATCATTCAACGTAACTTCTTTAATTTAACTGGTGGAGAAAATGGAATTGCCCTTAACGCCGATCGCATTCCAAGTTTCTTTATAAGCGTTGCAAATACTAAGTTCATCTACTGGGCTGCATTGGCCGCACTCATCTTTACTTACGCTGTAATCTGGTGGGTCACCGAGAGTTCTGCAGGTCGGGTATTTGCCGCTCTTCGAGATAACGAACTGCGCGTGCAAGTCTTAGGTCTAAATACTCAGCGCTATAAGCTTTTGGCCTTTGTAATCAGCGCTGCCCTTGCAGCACTCCTTGGCGCAGTTATGTTGATTGCCGCAGGAAGTGCCGCGCCACGCTTTGCCGATGCAGGCGTCACGATCAGCCTCTTACTTATGGTGGTTCTAGGTGGTGCGGTCACGCGCTGGGGCGCAGTTATTGGCGGAATCTTTTACTCGATTGCAACAACACGCATGCAGGATTTAACACAGCAAGAATCCTTTAAGACGATACCTAAGTGGATCGGTGGCCCAATTGCCGAACCTGCCTTGGTTTTAGGTCTTCTCTTTATCTTCGTTGTCATGTTTGCACCAGGTGGTTTATCTGGGGCTTACTATCGCCTTCGTTTACGGGCAATCATTAAAAAATCTCAATGAGCACCGAACTCTGGCGACCGCACGATACGAGTGATACGGCAGTTGCTCGGTTACAAAAAGAACTTGGATTAAATTCATATACCGAGTTGCACAAGTGGTCGATTGAGAATCCTGGGCTATTTTGGTCTAAAGCATGGGATGACTGCCAAATAATTGGTAATAAAGGAAGTAGTTTTTATTCACCTGGCAAGGATTTTATATCTTCACGATTTTTTAGCGATGCAACTTTAAATGTTGCCGAAAATCTCTTGCATAAAGGCCGAGATGGCGATACTGCAATTGTTTCAATTCTGGAAGATGGAACACGAACCGAGACGACATGGGGCCAGCTTCGTGCCCAGGTAGGTGCAACTACAGCTGCAATGAAGTCAGCCGGCATCGTTAAAGGTGATCGTGTTGCGGCCTGGGTTCCAAATGTTACTGAAACAATCATTTACGCCCTCGGAGCTTTAAGCATCGGGGCGATTGTTTCAACGGCATCACCTGATTTTGCGCCAGGAGCCGTACAAGATCGCTTCGGTCAGATAGAGCCCACAATGTTATTGGCCGCTGATTCCTATCAATACAACGGTAAAGTTTTTGATTGTTCTAGCAAGATCCCAGAGATTCAATCTCTTCTACCAAAGCTCACCACAACTATTCGTATCAGTGAGTTCGCGTCGTGGATTGCGCCATTTATGGGTGCTCCTCTGGACTTTACTCCCCTTCCTTTTGATCACCCGGGTTTTATTCTTTTCTCATCGGGTACAACTGGCAAACCAAAGTGCATTATCCATAGTGGTGCCGGAGCCATGCTTAAAGCTATGGCTGAGTTGTTATACCAACTTGAACTCCATGCCGCAGAAAAGATATTTTACTTCACAACGTGCGGTTGGATGATGTGGAACTGGTTAACGATGGCCCTTGGTCGAGGTGCCACTGTCGTCTTATTCGATGGTGCGCCGATGTTCCCAACACCATCTCGCGTATTTGATATTGCCCAGGAAGAAAAATTGGATTTCCTAGGACTATCTGCAAAGTTCATTGATTCAACCCACAAGCAAGGCATAGTGCCGGCCCAAACTCATGACCTATCAAGCATTAAAACAATTGCATCGACTGGTTCGGTTCTATCCCCTGAAAGCTTTAGCTATGTGTATGAAAGTATTAAACGTGACGTGCATTTGGCTTCTATGTCGGGTGGAACCGATATCTGTGGCAGTTTTCTATCAGGTGTTCCAACGCAACCGGTTTATCGCGGCGAACTACAAGGCGCATGCCTTGGAATGGCGACCGATGTATTTAATGTTCAGGGTGAATCAGCAGCCATCGATGAAAAGGGTGAACTAGTTTGTACCGTTCCATTTCCATCAAAGCCACTGGGTTTTTGGGCAGATACCAATAATGAAAGATATCTTGCATCCTACTTTGAAGGCTTTCCTGGAGTGTGGACGCACGGTGATTTTGCCGCAAAATCGGCAACTGGTGGATTTACTTTATTTGGCCGCAGCGATGCAACGCTTAACTCAAAGGGCGTTCGTATCGGCACCGCTGAAATTTACCGAGTAGTAGAGGTTTTTCCAGAAGTTCTGGAAGCCATGGCAGTCTCCCAAGATTGGGAGGGTGATACTCGGGTTATTTTATTTATTGTCCTAAAGCCAGGAATGAGTTACACACAAGATACTGAAAAAGCAATCAGATCGGCGCTTCGAACACAAGCTAGCCCTCGTCACGTACCTGATCTCATTGTGGTCGCCCCTGCTCTACCGCGAACTAAATCAAATAAATTAGTAGAGCTTGCCGTTGCCGATGTAGTTAATGGACGTGAAGTTCGCAATCGAGATTCACTCGCAAATCCAGAGGCCCTTGATTGGTTTAGTAACCTCAATGCTTGAAGCGCAAACGCTCATAATCGCAGGATGTCTTTTCCTCGGTGCGATTTTGTACACATCAGTCGGTCATGCTGGGGCTTCGGCCTACATCGCCGTTATGACCCTGTTTGATCTGCCTCCCCTTGTAATCAAGCCAACGGCATTAACTCTCAATATCTTCGTCTCCTCTTATACAAGTTTTCGTTACATGCGCAGCAACTTCTTCAATAAATCTCTATTTAAATATCTAATTATTGGATCAATCCCTGCGGCATTTGTAGGTGGGCATATTAATTTGCCGAGCCACATTTACAAACCTATTCTCGGGATACTACTTCTCATCTCTGGAGTCCGTTTCCTTGTTCAAGCACTTCAAGTCGATCAACCTCAACGCAGTATTAACTCGGGTTTAGCGGTACTAATTGGTGCGTGCGTGGGCCTGCTCTCTGGAATCACTGGAACAGGCGGCGGAATCTTCTTATCTCCAATGATCATTTGGTTGGGCTGGGTAAGTGTTAAGCAGGCTAGCGGCACTGTCGCCGGTTTTATTTTTGTAAACTCAATTGCAGGACTGCTCGGTAATCTGCAATCAGCCAAATCCCTCCCCGCAGAGCTTCCCATCTTCGTAGTAGCAGTTCTATTAGGTGCCTTCATTGGTACCCGCTTTGGTATCTCTAAGTTTTCTAGCACTGGGATAAAACGTGCTTTAGGTCTCGTTTTACTCATTGCAGGTGCGAAATTCATTTTTGCTTCCTAGATTAAGCGCGTAGGCTTAGCTACATGAATACATTATTTGATCCCCTGACAATTGGCTCGGTAACTTTTCAGAATCGCGTATGGGTCTCGCCTATGTGTCAATATTCAGCGACCGATGGTTTTGTTGGTGAGTGGCACCGTGCGCACTTGAATGCCTTCGCAACTGGCGCACCTGGATTGATAATGGTTGAGGCAACTGGAGTTGTGCCTGAGGGTCGAATATCAATAGCGTGTCCAACAATTGATGATGATACACACGCTGCGGCTTTTAAGCCGATGATCGATTTTGCACATTCACAAAATGTAAAGATTGGCATTCAGTTAGCTCATGCGGGCCGGAAAGGGGCAACTATGCGCCCTTGGGATGATCATCGAATGGCGACTGTCGATGAGGGCGGTTGGCAGAGTGTTTCTTCATCGGCCATTGCCTTCCATGGCTATCCCGAACCTCGCGCCTTAACAATTGATGAGATTCACCAGCTCACCCTTGATTTTGCTGCAGCTGCTAAACGCGCAGTGGAAGTTGGTTTTGATGTCATTGAAATACATGCAGCCCACGGTTATTTAATGCACCAGTTCTATTCCCCTCTGGCTAATACACGAAACGATGAATATGGCGGCAGCTTTGAAAATCGAGTTCGCTTCCTGCTTGAAACCGTTACCGCAGTGCGTTCGGTTATTGGCGCAGCCACTGCCCTTTTCGTGCGTATCTCTGCAACTGACTGGGTTGATGATGGCTGGAACTTAGTTGATTCGGTCGAATTGTGTACTCAACTCAAAGCACTCGGCGTCGATTTGATTGATGTTTCAACTGGTGGCAACGTCCACAATGCACCTATTAAAGCGACACCAGGTTTCCAAGTTCCATTTGCTGCAGCGATTCGCGCAGAAGCCGCGATCATGACTGCAGCCGTTGGTCTCATAACCGAGCCTGAACAGGCTCAATACATTATCGAAACGGGTGAGGCCGATGCAGTCTTTCTTGCACGAGCAATGATCCGTAACCCTCGCTGGGCGCTGAACGCCGCCGAAAAACTTGGAGTAAAAATCGCATGGCCGCACCAACTAGAGCGCGGACAAACTATTTAATTCTGGCAACAAGAACGGACGAGGATTTCTCCTCGCCCGCCTCAAAGTAGCGCTTACTTTTTGCGGCGCTTGATTCCTTGTGCTTCGTAGTACTGACGCCAAATTCCACGGTGAATTGGAATTCGAATCGGCAGTGACTTAACTCCAGGGATTACTGGGATCAAAATCAAGCCCAGTGAGAGCACGCCCATAATCACCATTATGTAAGCATCGGCATTTGCACCAATTGGCTTTGACTCTTCATTATTAAATGGAGGGATTTGATACCAGAATGAGTAGAGCCATAACCAAGCCTGTCCTGGATAGCGACCTGTCTCATTCATCATTCCCCATGTGCCGCCCTGCAAATTCGCAGCTGTTCCAGCATCATCTAAGTACGAGCCATCTCCGAAGAAAAGAATCTGTTTTGTATTATCGGTTTGGAAGAAGCCGCCTTGTGACAGGAGTGCTGCATCTAAGGCTCCACCCTTTGCCATATCGGTCAGGCTTTGAGCAAGTGCTGGTACGGGACCATATGCACCGGCCGGGACATCACTTAACTTTCCCTCAACTTTAGTAATTGCATCGTCGTAGGCAGTAGCCCACTCCTGTTTCTGAGTCGGGGTTGCTGACTTCCACGTAGCAAGGGCGCTTGCAATATCCGTTGACAATACTTGCGTACTCAGTGGATCAATAACAAAGTCATTGACTGAATCGATTGGGCGGGTAACCCCTGCCCACTTTTGTAACCACAGAGGTCCCAAATTAAGGCCATCAGAGGCGCTGTTATATGGAGGGCCATAAGTTGCTGTTCCACTCGTGCCGGCAAGCTCTTGGACCGCTGTGGCATAGAAATTATCTGCGTTACTAACTGCCCATCCTTTAAATGTCAGCGGTGGCTCATCGGGTGAGCCCATAAAAAGGGAAAGTACAATCGTTAAAATAACTACAAAAACGAGAGCGATTGTGCCCTCTTTGATAATGTCATAACGTTTGGTTGGACCTTTCCAAGGTGCTGCATCAAAGCTCTCTTTAGCATCTGTTTTCATCGTCCTACCTCACTTACTGAACTTTCGTGGGCATCAATTGGAGGAACAACACCACGCTTTCTCACCATCAAAACATGTACAAAGGTAATCACTCCTAAAATCAGGGGCAGAAATGCAACATGGAGAAGGAGCATTTGACCTAAATTCGTAACCGTGAACCAAGCGCCGACGCCAACGGAGTTAAAGCCATCTTTTGCTTCAAATGAAATCCACTGAGAGTCAAAGTTAGTTTGAACTAAGTAGCCGGTAAAGGCCGTTGCGATTGAGGCGATAAAGGCCACGGCTCCTGTAGCCCAGGTTGCAAAACGATTTCCACGCCATGCAGCCATCCAGAACTTGCCCCACAAGTGAACAACCATGAAGACGAAGAATAATTGAACGCTCCAGAAGTGAAGACTATTTACAAATTTCCCGTTATCCGATGTGTGATACCAAGCCGGACCTTGAAAAGCCAAAATGATTCCAGAGAAAATAATCATTGCTAACGCCGCCAGTGTTAGAACACCAAAAACATAGATCCACGATGCAACGTATGCCGGTTGATCATCGGGTAATAGTTTCTCGATCGGAAGTTCTTTCTGCCATTTATTGCGCAGCTTTGCCGTCCACATTTCGCTCATTTTTTATGCCCATCCTTATCTTTTGGAAATGGGATCAAGACCGCACAGGCGAAAATGGTAAGCATTAATAAGATAACAACGAGATTTGTTACTGAAATTTGAAACCATCCTGATTTCAAATACGTTGCAGGATGGTTCATGAAATCTGCAATCCAGCCAGTCATAGTTATTCCCTCCGATTAAGCAGAACTTACTGCTCCTATGGAGTAACGGTAAGTGGCTACCTGTGAATCTTCCATCAAAGGGCCGAGGGGTGCCACTCCCTGAGATTTAGTGAATCTGTATTAGCTCTAGAAGTAGGCCTTCAACTCGCCTCTTTATTTCATCACGAATGACTCTCACCGAATCGATACTTTGACCGGCTGGATCTTCTAGTACCCAATCCTCATATCGCTTTCCTGGATAGAACGGACATGCATCACCGCAGCCCATTGTTATTACAACATCGGATGCTTGCACAGCCTCTGGAGTTAATACTTTTGGCAGGTTGTTTGCGATATCAATGCCAACTTCTGCCATTGCTGCAATCGCAACGGGATTAATCGATTCTTTCGGCGCAGAACCAGCCGATAAAACATCTACCTGACCTTTGCCGAGGTGTTGCATAAAACCGGCCGCCATTTGTGAGCGGCCGGCGTTATGAACACAAACAAATAGAACTGAAGGCTTAGCGCTCACTACTCAATCCCTTGGCTATTCCAAGCCCGATTACTGCTCCGATTAACTCTGCAATAACAAAACCCGGTACCGAGTTAATCTCGATACCAGTAAATGTATCGCTGAAAGCACGCGCGAAGGTTACGGCAGGGTTAGCAAAAGTTGTCGAGGCGGTAAAGAAATAGGCAGAGCCGATCCAGCCAGCAACTGCAAGTGGGACGAATCGTCCCTCATGTTGCTTGCCAACCATTTGGATAACCAGAATCAAACCTGCCGTTGCAATTACTTCGCTTAATAGAAGGTTAGAGCTCGTTTTTGCATGAGTTGATGCACCTACTGCAGGTAAATCAAACATTACGTTAGCTAGAACTACACCAATGAATGCACCGATAACTTGAGTAACGACATAACTCAATGCAGTTAATCCTGAGATTCCTTTATTAATCAAGGTCACAAGTGTTACTGCAGGGTTGAAATGAGCCCCACTAATCGGTCCTAGCATTTGAATAAGGACTGCCAGAATTAGGAATGTTGCCAGGGCAACGATTAATAGTTGAAGACCAACATCTTTAGTTAAGTTGGTCGCCATTATGCCCGAGCCAACAATTGCCATTGCGAGAATTGCAGTACCTACGAGTTCGGCTAGAAATGTACGTAATTTCATTTATGAGACTCCAATAATGTCGACGACGAATATTAATGTTTCATTGGGACCGATTGGTCCAGAGCCATTAGGACCATAGCCCAGATCGGCTGGAATCACGAGTAATCGACGCCCGCCAACTTTTGCACCAGGTAGGCCTTGTTGCCAGCCGGCAATTACGTTAGCAAGTGGGAAAGTTGCTGGCTGTCCGCCAGTCCAAGAGGATTCGATTACCTTGCCAGTTGACCATGCCATCAATGTGTAGTGAACTGTCAAAGTTGAAGTTGCAACAACTTCTGCTCCAGTTCCAACAATCACGTCTTGTGTCTGCAGAGTTGTTGGAGGTGTGCCAGTTGGCGCCGCAATAGTAGGCGCTGCCCCTGCATCTCCAGTTACTGCTGGAAGTCCTGCCGCTGCTGTATCTGCCACTTTATCTTTTCCTCCGCATGCAGTTAGGGATGTAATCGACAGCG
>Ga0209596_1003179_pt1 | contig 13071 bp, 13 predicted proteins | sample M_130807_MF_Meta_FD_187314 | JGI IMG/M metagenome (GOLD analysis project Ga0209596, IMG submission 187314) | Freshwater microbial communities from Lake Montjoie, Canada to study carbon cycling - M_130807_MF_MetaG (SPAdes) (version 2) | ecosystem: Environmental > Aquatic > Freshwater > Lake... | reverse complement strand
CATCGCTTAGTACGTGGACTCGATTATTACAATCGCACCGTGTATGAGTGGGTCACGAATCGCTTAGGTAGCCAAGGGACCATTGCGGGCGGCGGCAGATACGATTATTTAATTGAACGACTCGGGGGTGACAAAACACCTGCCTGTGGTTTCGGTATTGGACTAGAGCGTATCATTTTACTTTTAGAAGACATGGGTGTGGTTATCCAAAACGAACCCAATATTTATCTTGTGAATTTAGGTGATGCAGCCGAAAGACACGCGTTGAAATTATCAGAAACCTTAAGATCCCAAGGATTGAAAGTCGTTTTAAATTCAGGCGGTAGTAGCTTTAAGTCACAAATGAAACGCGCCGATAAAAGTGGTGCGGCTTTTGCTGTCATCTTAGGTGATGATGAAATGAAAGAAAGCGTTGCACAAGTGAAATCATTAAGAGAAGAAAATATGCAATCGACTGTTAAGTTTGATGAATTAGCCGCATTCTTTTTGAAAAAATAATCATGAAAAAAATACTTGAGGTGAAGCATTTGAAAATTTCGCCCATCAATGAACCCCATAAAATTTTAGTCAATGATATTTCATTTGATTTATATCCAGGACGTACCACTTGTATTGTCGGCGAATCGGGCAGTGGTAAAAGTCTCACAGCCCTTTCCATCATGAAGCTTTTGTCAGCTCAACTCAAACAAACAGGCGACATTTCTTTTGAGGGTCAAAATATTTCTCAACTATCCAATGTTGAGATGCGACATTATCGCGGCAAATCGATGGCCATGATTTTTCAAGAACCTATGACATCACTCAATCCTGTGATCTCCATTGGGGATCAGATCAAAGAAGCATTAGAAGTGCATCTTGATTTAGATAAGAATAGTCTAAATAAAAAAGTAGCCTCTCTTTTAAAAGAAGTAGGTATACCGGAGGATCGTGTTTCAAGTTATCCAGACGAACTCTCAGGCGGTCAAAGACAGCGCATCATGATTGCGATGAGTATTGCCTGTGAACCTTCTATTCTGATCGCAGATGAGCCTACCACCGCTTTGGATGTGACCGTTCAAGCTCAAATCTTAAAGCTCCTTCGAAACTTAAAAGAAAAAAGACATATGGCGATGCTTTTTATAACGCACGATTTTGGTGTCGTGGAAGAAATCGCAGATGATGTGATTGTCATGTATCAAGGCCAGATTGTTGAAAAGGGAAGTGTGAAAGAAGTATTAAAAAAACCAAAGCATGCTTACACCAAGGCTTTACTTCAATGTGTGCCAGATGCGAAGGGTATTAAGAAATTAAAACCCATTCAACACCACGCGTTAATTTAAATAGTACAAAATTATGGCAAAAAAAATAGATAAAAATGAAATGCTACTAGAAGCGAAAGGCCTTTATAAAACCTATACGCAGACTTCAGGATTCTTTGAAAAAAAACAAAGAATCATTAAAGCGCTAAACAATGTCAGCTTATCGATTAAAAAAGGTCAAACTTTAGCAGTTGTGGGCGAATCAGGCAGTGGTAAATCATCGCTAGCCCGATGTCTGTTACAATTGCAAGCCATTGATCAAGGTGAACTATTCTTTAAAGGGCAAAATATGACGTCCCTGAATAAGTTAGATAGCAAATCCTTAAAACGAGACATACAAATGGTGTTCCAGGATCCTTATGCATCCTTAAATCCTCGTATGAAAATCGAAGAGATTTTAGAAGAGGGCTTAGTAATTCATGAATTGGGAAATAAAAAAGCGCGTCAAGTAAAAGTGCGCGACATGATAAAAAAAGTTGGTTTATCTGTGGCTGATTTGAATAAATACCCGCATCAATTTTCAGGTGGCCAAAGACAGAGAATTGGTATTGCGAGAGCTTTGATTGTGGAGCCTCAACTTGTGATTTGTGATGAGCCTGTTTCAGCTTTGGATGTATCGATCCAAGCACAAATTTTATTGTTGTTAAAAGACTTACAAAAAGAATTCAATTTAAGTTATTTATTTATTAGTCATGATTTACGTGTAGTGCGACACATGGCAGATGAAATAATAGTGATGCATCAAGGTAAAATTGTGGAACAAGGCCCCACAAAAGGTATCTATGAAAAACCAAAAGCGAATTACACACGAGAACTCTTAAATGCAATACCGGGAAAGCATTTTAATTTTAAAGTAAGTTAATTTTTTTAAAGGAAATAAAAAGCTATGGCACTCGATTTAGACGAACAAGAACAGTTAGACGAACTTAAAGCATATTGGAAAAAATATGGTAACTACATCACTAAAGGTGCCATTGCATTTTTCGTGTTGTATGGCTTATTTCAGGGCTGGGGTTACTACCAAATCAAGCAATCATTAGGTGCTTCTGAACTTTATCAAAGTATTGTGGTATTAGACGAAAAAAATACCAAAGACATCATACAAAAATCACAAAACTTAATTGATGATTATAGTGGTACACCGTATGCAGGGCGCGCTGCTATTTTATTCGCTAAAGCAAGCTACGCTGAAGGATTAAAAGATAAAGCCAAAGAAAAATTAGAATGGGCATCAACGCATGCAAAAGAATCTGGAACTGAATCCATTGCGCTCATTCAATTAGGTCAAATTTTAGTTGAAGAAAAAAAATATGATGAAGCTTTAAAAAAGGCAAACGATGTTGATAATGAAGGCTATCTAGGTTTAGCGAATGATTTAAAGGGTGACATATTAAATGCGATGGGCAAAAAAGATGAAGCTAAGAAAGCATACCTTGAAGCACTCAAACGATTTGGACCTAAAGATCCTTACGCAAGATTCACACAAGAAAAACTAGAAACACTCGGAGTGTAACTGTTTGATTTTTTTTCGTTATCTTCTTTTCACACTTTTATCTATAGCGCTTGTAGCTTGTGGCCCTGTTAAGGACTTTAAAGATCAACTGACTGAGGCAATAGTAGGCCAAGATCCGATTGATCCACCTAATGATCTTAAAGAATTCAAAGCTAAACTTAACCCAAAAATTTTATGGTCTTTAAAATTAGGTGGCAGCGAAACGTTTGAATTTTCCCCTAGTATTATTGGTGAGGAGGTTTATGCGGCTTCTTCTGACGGAAGTCTCGCTAAAATTGATTTAAGGATAGGTAAAGTAATCTGGAAAATTAATACAGGTGAGAAGTTATCAGGTGGCGTGGGTGTGGGTCCCAATGAAGTGACAGTCGGTACATCAAATGGCTTACTCGTAGCATATGACTTAAACGCTAAGTTACTTTGGAAAACAAGATTATCGAGTCAAGTATTAAGTGCACCATTGATTCACGAAGGTCTAGTAATTGTAAGAACATCAGACAATCTTATACATGGTGTCAATGTAAAAGATGGATTAAAGAAATGGACTTTTTCAAGAGTAGGCCCACCTTTAAGTTTGCGTTCAAGTGTTGGCGTGGTTGCAAGTGATGGTGTCATTTATGCAGGATTTCCAGGTGGCAAATTAGCCGCAATTCTAGAAGATAACGGCACACTTCTTTGGGAAATTTCAGTCGCTCAACCTAAAGGTGTTACTGAAATTGAACGCGCATCAGATATCACAAGCTCACCCGTGATTGATAGACTAAATATTTATACGGTGGCTTATCAAGGAAAAATTTCTGCAGTAGATCGTGTAAATGCAGGAACACTATGGAGCCGTGATATTTCAAGTTATACAGGTATGAGTATTGATGGAGCAAGGATCTATTTATCGCATACTGGCGGTGCCGTTTATTCGTTAGCGATCGAGTCAGGCAAAACCTACTGGCGGCAAGGGGACCTCTTAAACCGCAGGCTTTCGACGCCGCTTAGCATGGGTGATTATGTGGCTGTGGGTGACTTAGAAGGATACATCCATATCTTAGATAAAGAGACGGGGGCTTTCTTAGGCCGTATTCGTTTAGATGACGAGCCTGTCATGCGTCGGCTCGTTGAATTTGAAACAGGTAAATTTCTAGCACAAACACGTAACGGCGGATTGTACGCCATCGCGATTCAATAATCATGTTACCCACCATAGCACTTGTCGGCCGACCTAATGTTGGCAAATCCACTTTATTTAATCGTTTAACTAAATCTCGTGATGCACTTGTTGCAGACCTTCCAGGCTTAACGCGTGATCGTCATTATGGGCGGGGCTTGGGTGGTGATATGCCCTATATTGTGATCGACACAGGCGGGTTTGAGCCTTTAATCGAAAAAGGCATTCAAAAAGAAATGGCAAAACAAACACTGCTTGCTATTGATGAAGCCGATGTTGTTTTTTTTATTGTAGATGGAAGACAGGGTGTGACACCTCATGATCGCGTGATTGCTGAATTGTTACGTAAAATGAATCGCAACATTTATCTGCTTGTGAATAAAACAGAAGGCATGCAAAGAGGTATTGCAACAGCCGAATTTTTTGAATTAGGCTTAGGTGATCCTTTAGGTATTTCATCGGCACATGGCGAAGGTGTGCGAGACATGATTCAGATAGCATTGGAGCCTTTCAAAAAAGAAGATATTGAGCTGGATGCTGCTAATCAGAAGATTCCAAAAATAGCCATTGTAGGCCGTCCTAATGTGGGTAAATCGACACTCGTCAATGCTTTTCTAGGTGAAGATCGCGTCATTGCTTTTGATGAGCCTGGAACAACGCGTGATTCTATTCAAATCGATATTGAACGTAATGATAAAAATTACACGCTTATAGATACAGCCGGAATTCGCAAAAAAGGTAAAGTCTTTGAGGCAGTTGAAAAATTCTCCGTGATTAAAACTTTACAAGCCATTGAAGAAGCCAATGTCGCGATTTTAGTGGTAGATGCAGAAGAGGGTATCACTGAACAAGATGCTCACGTAGGAGCATATATCTTGGAAGCAGGTCGTGCGCTTGTCGTCGCTATTAATAAATGGGATCGTCTAAAAGAAGATGAAAGAGACATTGTGAAGCAAGATATTCAGAGAAAGCTTCAGTTTTTAAAATTTGCAGAATTTCAATACGTCTCAGCGCTCAAGAAAAAAGGCCTCACTGAAATATTAAAATCAGTGGATGAAGCTTATCGTGGGGCTTTCCTTAAAATGTCTACGCCTAAATTAACACGTGTTCTCATTGATATATTGCAACAACATCAGCCACCGATTTCAAAGGGCATTCGTCCTAAATTACGCTATGCACACCAAGGGGGGTCTAATCCGCCTGTCATTGTGATTCATGGTAACCATGTGAATGCGATCAAAGATAGTTATATGCGTTATTTAGAAGGGGCTTTTAGACAGGCATTTCAAATCATTGGCACACCTTTAAGAGTGCAGTTTAAGCAAGGTGAGAACCCTTACCTTGATGAAGAAAAAAGAAAGCCTAAAGAAGGTGTCGTATCGATGCGTCGACGTAAGAATGCATTACGTAAAAAACTCACAGATAAAAATAAGGCCGAAGCCAAGAAACGCTAGTCTTTATCCCAGAATTTCCACCAATCTTGTTTCTTGGTATCTTTACCCTTCGTAAACATTGAGCTATTCGGATAATTCTGTTTAAGAATTCTTAAATTATCTTCTTTGAAATCATTCATACCTAGGTTGTCATAAGCGCTAATCATAATTACAAGCGCTTCCTCCACGAAATTGGAATCAGGGTAAGTTTCAATCACATATTTAGCACGGTTTAATGCTGCAACATAAGCTTTAACTTTCATGTAATGACGTGCAATATGAAGTTCATGGTCTGCTAATTTATTTTTTAGATAGATCATGCGCTCAGTTGCATCTCTGCCGTAACGCGTGTCTGGATAAAGCGTTAACAATTCTTTAAATGCAAGAAAAGATTTTCTTAGCGTTTCTGGATCCCGATCGCTAATATCTTGAAATGTAGCCTTATTAATAAAACCACGCTCTTTAAAGTAAGCAACACCTTTCAGGTAATATGCATAATCAAGACTAGGATGGTTGGGATGAATTTTAATGAATCGCTCGACAGCAGAAACACAAGATTGCGCTTCTTCTTTTTTATAATAAGCATAGGCTATATCAAGCTCGGCTTGCACACCATATTTACTATTAGGGTAACGCGACTTTAACTTTTCTAGGTAACCAATAGCTTTTGCATACTCTTTTGACTCCATTTGTTCAGAAGCTTTTCCATAAATACGTTCAGCAGATAAGCCTTTTGTGTCATCAAGTTCGGTGGGCGCTCCAAAAATTGCACAAGACTCTAGAAAAATCATCATAATAACGACTATAGCTATACGCATACGCACCTTTAACCATAAAAATATACGAAGAATTATAGCATTATGAATCATGATGAAAGACTATTGATCGTGCCGGAAAGTCAGGCTGGCTTAAGGGTAGATGTTGCGTTGCAACAACTTCTTCCAGAATTTTCACGCTCAAAATTACAAGAGTGGATTAAAGATGAATTTGTACTTGTGAATCAATCTTATGTTTCTTCGAAACACAAGGTTTATACAGGAGACGAAATTAAAGTTATCGTCCAATTAAATCCAGAAAACAATGCATTTTTACCTGAGGCTATTCCACTCAATATTATTTTTGAAGACGAGACATTACTTGTCATTAATAAACCCGCAGGCATGGTAGTCCACCCTGCGATAGGTAATTGGTCTGGCACACTCCTTAATGCGCTTCTTCATCATTTACCCGATATTGCACATGTGCCTCGCTGCGGCATTGTGCATCGATTAGATAAGGAAACAAGTGGGCTTTTAGTGGTGGCTAAAACTTTAAATGCACAAACACATTTAGTGCAGCAACTTCAAGCCAGAACAGTCAAAAGAGAATATCGCGCCATTGTCTGGGGACAGTTATGGAAAAATGGCACAGTGAATCAGCCCGTTGGACGACACCCGTCGATTCGAACGCGGATGGCTATCCATTTATCAGGAAAGCCTGCCGTGACTCATTATGAAATTTTAGAACGATTTGGTGTACATACTTACTTAAGATGTAATCTTGAGACGGGCCGCACTCATCAAATCCGAGTACATATGCAATATTTAAAAGCGCCCATAGTCGGTGACCCTGTGTATGGTCTAAAAAGTATTATGCCAATTAAATCGATGAGTGATGAATTACGCCAGCATGTATTAGGTTTTAATCGTCAAGCACTCCATGCGATACGCTTAGGTTTAATTCATCCGTTAAGTAAGGAGCCCTTGGAATGGTCGATTGATTTACCAGATGATATGAAAGCCTTGCTTGAAATCATTCGAGCAGAGCAGTTTGATGAAGCGGGCCCTCTAGAAGGTTTAAGGTTTGATAATTATCTTGATGAGGTCGGTGACGATAGTGATGACGTCATTTTGGAGGATGATGAGTAATTTTTTTATTCCCAATTGGCCAGCACCTTCGCACATTAAATCAATACAAACATTAAGAGCGGGTGGAAAAAGTGAAGGCAAATATAATAGTTTTAATTTAGCCACACATGTCAATGATGACAATAATTCTGTCAATTCTAATCGTGAATTATTAGATCAATTTTTACCGAGTTCACCGTATTGGCTCAATCAAACGCATAGTATTGATGTGATAGAACTTCCATCATCTTCATTAAATGGAGACGCCTCTTATACCAAAGATAAAAATACGGTATGCGTCGTTCAAACAGCAGACTGTTTGCCCTTGTTAATCACAAATAAAAAAGGAACAGTGGTTGCATCAATTCATGCAGGGTGGCGAGGTCTTTTAAATGGCGTAATTGAAAATACGACTCATAAAATGAATATGTCGCCTAATGAATTACTGGTTTGGCTGGGACCTGCAATCAGTCAAAAACATTTTGAGGTGGGCTTTGACGTAAAACATAGTTTTTGTGAAAAAGATCAACAAGCTGAAAAAGCTTTTCGTGCTATTTCAGATCAAAAATGGTTAGCTGATATTTATCATCTAGCGAAATTGCGCCTTAAGGCATCAGGTGTGACGGAAATTTATGGTGGAAGTGTGAAGGATGACTATTGTACTTTTGCTAATGAAGTCGATTATTTTTCATATCGACGAGATGGTGAAACGGGTCGCATGGCCTCCCTCATTTGGATTGAATCATAAAGCCATCCAATCATTTTCAAGTTTCGCTATAATCCTTAAATCATTGATTTTAAGTTAACTTCATGCACACACTTCTTTGGATTCTTTTTTCCTGTTTTATAGGTGGTTTATTAAGTGTCACCACAGCAGCGCTTGTTACACTAAATACTAGAACACACCTTATCTCACATTTAGTTAGTTACGCAGTAGGGGCCATGTTAGGTGCCGTCTTCTTAGAAATATTACCCCATGCTTTTAAGCTTACAAATAATATAAAAGCCACAACTTTTGTCGTTTTATTCGGTATTCTTTTATTTTTTGTGCTTGAAAAATTATTACTATGGCGTCACTGCCATGGTGACCATTGTGAAGTCCATGATGTTCATCATGAAGACCATACTTCAAAAAATCATCAACATATCCATGATGATCGTCGAAGCGGCAGCATGATTATGGTGGGTGATTTATTTCATAATTTTGTAGATGGTATTTTAATTGGCTCAGCATTTATGGTGAACACTAGTTTAGGGATTGTGACAGCTTTGGCTATTATTGCGCATGAGATTCCTCAGGAAGTCGGTAATTTTTTAATTCTGCTTCATTCAGGCTATAAGAAAAAAGAAGCCTTTATTTTTAATCTGCTTGCAAGCTTTTCCACTGTGCTAGGTGGTCTACTCGCTTATTTTATTTTAGAATCCATGATGAATTGGATACCTTTTATTTTAGCGCTCGCAGCATCCAGTATGATTTATGTATCGATTGCCGATTTAATCCCAGGACTTCATAAAAAAACAGAATTACGTTCTACGATATTTCAAGTCACACTGATTGTATTAGGTGTGGCATCGGTAGCCATCACACAGTTGATTGTTGAGGGTTAATGGCATCCCATATTCCTAAAGTAGGTTTTGTATCGTTAGGTTGTCCTAAAGCAGGCTCTGATTCTGAGCGAATTCTGACGCAACTTCGTGCAGAAGGTTATGACATTTCAAAGTCATATCAAGATGCTGATTTAGTCGTTGTGAATACCTGTGGCTTTATTGACTCAGCCGTTAAAGAATCGATGGATGCGATAGGCGAAGCCGCTAAAAAAAATGGCAAAGTGATTGTGACCGGTTGCCTGGGTGCCAAAAAAGAAATCATTGAAAAAGAGTATCCAAATTTACTCGCCATCACAGGACCACATGCATTAAATGAGGTAATGACAGCTGTTCATGCTAATTTAAAAAAACCACATGATCCTTTTAGTGATTTAGTGCCTCCTCAAGGTGTTCGTTTAACGCCTAAACATTACGCCTACTTAAAAATTTCAGAAGGCTGCAATCATCGATGTTCGTTTTGTATTATTCCCTCTATGCGAGGGGACCTCGTCAGTCGTTCGATTGATGATGTGATGACTGAAGCCGAAACTTTAGTGAACAGTGGTGTATCTGAAATTTTAGTGATTTCACAAGATACAAGTGCATATGGCGTTGATGTTAAATATCGCAGTGGCTTTTGGCATGGGCGTCCTGTCAAAACAAAACTCTATGATTTAGCTGAGGCTCTGGGATCTTTAGGTGTTTGGATCCGAATGCACTATGTGTATCCATACCCTCATGTCGATGACATCATTCCCTTGATGGCCGAAGGTTTGATCTTGCCATATCTTGATGTGCCTTTCCAACATGCAAGTCCTCGTATTTTAAAACTGATGAAGCGACCCGCGAGCTCAGAAAATAATCTCTTAAGCATCAATCGATGGAGAGAAGTGTGTCCCGATATAACCATACGAAGTACTTTTATTGTAGGCTTTCCTGGAGAAACAGAATCTGAATTTGAAGCGCTATTAGATTTTCTTGAAGACGCGCAATTAGATCGTGTCGGATGCTTTAGATATTCTCCTGTAGATGGGGCGAGCGCAAATCTTTTAGAAGGACAAATTCCAGAAGATATTAAAGAGGAGCGGTTACAAAGATTTATGGAAACGCAAGCACGAATCAGCCACAAAAAACTACAAGCTAAAGTAGGTCAAATACTTACTGTTCTGGTCGATAGCCATGAAGGTGATTACGCGATCTCAAGATCAATGGCGGACGCACCTGATATTGACGGTAAAGTATATTTACGAGATGGCAAGCTTTTAAAGGCAGGCGATTTCGTCGATGTTAAAATTGAGTCCTATGACCAACATGATTTATTTGCAGGCCCTAATGTTTAAGAAGAAGAGTCTATGACCGTTGTAACACGTTTCGCTCCTAGTCCCACAGGTTATCTCCATATTGGAGGTGCTAGAACTGCATTATTTTCTTGGGCATATGCCAAAAGGCACCAAGGCCGATTTATCTTACGTATTGAAGATACCGATTTAGATAGATCCACACCTGAAGCGGTTCAAGCCATTATGGATGGTATGAGTTGGCTTCATCTTGATTACGATGAAGGCCCTATCTATCAAACACATCGCATGGCAGTTTACAAAAAATATATTGATAAGTTAATCAAAGAAGATAAGGCTTATCTTTGCTATTCGTCTAAAGAAGAATTAGATGTGTTACGTGAATCTCAAATGAAGTCAGGCTTAAAGCCAAAGTACGATGGCAAATGGCGACCCGAGCCTGGTAAAGAGCTACCTTTAATGCCAGAGGGCATTCAGCCTGTGGTGCGTTTTAAAAATCCAACAACAGGTGTTGTTACCTGGCGTGATCTAGTGAAAGGCGATATTACCATTGCCAATGAAGAGCTTGATGATCTAGTCATTGCAAGAGGAGATGGCACGCCTACTTATAATTTCTGTGTGGTCATTGATGATTGGGAAATGAAAGTCACCCATGTGATTCGAGGCGACGATCACATTAATAATACACCGCGTCAAATTAATCTTTTAAAAGCATTAAATGCAAATGTTCCAGCTTACGCACACCTGTCTATGATTTTGGGAAATGATGGTCAAAAACTATCTAAAAGACATGGTGCTGTGAGTGTCATGCAATATTTTGATGAAGGTTATTTACCAGAAGCCATTCTCAATTACTTAGCACGCCTTGGATGGAGTCATGGCGATGAAGAAATTTTTACCATGACAGACTTCTGTCAATGGTTTGATTTGGACCATATTACTTCTTCATCAGCACAATTTAATACTGAAAAATTAGATTGGCTTAATAGCCATTACATCAAAACGTTGCCACTTGATCGTGTCAGTGAAGCTATAACGCCCTATTTGAAAAAACTGATTCATACGCCAATTGATGCTCAACTTTTAAATGCATCGATTGAGATTCATCGCGAACGTGCAAATCATTTAACAAGCCTTGCTCGGGATATTACTTATATATTTGAATATCAAAAACCGAATCCAGAAGATTTTGAAAAGCATATCAATGATGAAGCATTGCTTCTTATAAAGTCTTTTCAAGCTTCTTTAATTAAGATTGATTGGACGAAAGAAGGCATTCATAATGCTATGAATGAAGTCGTGACATCACATGCCATTAAATTTCCAAAACTTGCGATGCCACTTCGAGTCCTTTTAACAGGTATCGCGCAATCCCCAAGTATTGATGCTGTGATGGCGATCTTAGGGCGCGACGAAACCATGAAACGTTTAAACCTTTACTTATAACTTTATTTGGAATCCTCTATGGAAAAAAAGAGCGTGCATTTACAAGATGAGTTTTTAAATCAACTCAGAAAAGAACATGTGTCGGTATCTATCTACCTGATGAACGGTATTAAGTTACAAGGCAATATCGAATCATTTGATCAATACGCTATCCTATTAAAAAATACAGTCAGTCAGTTGGTTTATAAACATGCCATTTCAACGATTGTGCCTATGCGCAATGTCAATATCGAGCCTCCAGCAGATGACGATTAATGTTTGAACGTCCCAATGAAGGTAAGTCTGCTTGTGTAATCAGTATTAATTTTGGTGGTACTGACTTCGAAGAAAGTGTCGAAGAAATTAAAGAGCTCGTATTAAGTGCTGACATGAAAATTGTCAGCACAGTCAACATCAAAAGATCAGCGCCAGATCCTAAATATTTTTTAGGTTCAGGTAAAGTTGAAGAAATTAAATTCATTATTCAAGAGTCAAAAGCCGATACCGTAATTTTTAATCACAACTTAAGCCCATCCCAAGAGCGAAACTTAGAAAAATATCTGAGTACACGCATCTTAGATCGCACAGCACTTATTCTTTTTATTTTCTCTAAGCGCGCTAAAAGTAATGAAGGTAAGTTGCAAGTTGAATTAGCACAGCTCGATCATTTATCAACCCGTCTCATTAAGGGTTGGAGTCACTTAGAACGACAAAAAGGCGGTATTGGTGTGAGAGGTGGTCCTGGTGAAAAGCAATTAGAACTTGACCGCCGCATGTTAAGACTGCGCATTAAGCAGCTGAAAGAAAAGCTAGATAAATTAAAACGACAGCGCACAATGCAGCGAAAAAAAAGAAGTCGCTCAAGTGTGCTTAATATTTCAATTGTAGGTTATACCAATGCGGGTAAATCAACACTCTTTAATCAACTCACGCGCGCGAATGCATTAGCGATGAATCAACTATTTGCAACACTCGATACGACCTCTCGAAAGCTTTTTATTGAAGAGGGCGTGGAATGCGTCATTTCAGATACCGTTGGATTTATAAAAGCGTTACCGACCGCCTTGATTGAGGCTTTTAAATCGACCCTTGAAGAGTCCAGAGAAGCTGATTTATTGATCCATGTCGTGAATATGGCTAACCCCAATCATAGCGAACAAATTAAAGCGGTAGATAAGATCTTAGAGGAGATTAAAGCTAACGCTATACCTCAAATTCTTGTTTTAAATCAGATTGATAGACTTGATATAAGGGCAAATCATGAAAGAGATGAATATGGTAGAATTTCGACTATTCAGTTATCAGCAAAGACAGGTGAGGGGATTGAACTTTTAAAAGAGGCTATTCTCCAACTACATGTTGCAAAGCAAGTACCTGAAACCGAAATATTTGAAGAAAATCCCCTTAATTATTAGATAGATAGTATAAATTTATGGCAAAAACCCCTGGGCAAAATAATAACAAAGAAGAAGAAG
>Ga0209596_1003178_pt1 | contig 13072 bp, 14 predicted proteins | sample M_130807_MF_Meta_FD_187314 | JGI IMG/M metagenome (GOLD analysis project Ga0209596, IMG submission 187314) | Freshwater microbial communities from Lake Montjoie, Canada to study carbon cycling - M_130807_MF_MetaG (SPAdes) (version 2) | ecosystem: Environmental > Aquatic > Freshwater > Lake... | reverse complement strand
TTGATTTAAACCAGCTGGGCCATATAAGGGAACATTCTGTTTCTTCGCAAGGGTTGGCCCATCGCCCAGGTGATCACCGTGAGCATGCGTAACTAAAATAACATCAACCTTACCCAGTTCATCGAGGTTTTTCCATTTTGCCGGCGTAGTCGGATTTTGCGTAAGCCAAGGGTCAACCAAAATCACTTTGCCCTCTGGACTAGTAATACGAAAAGCAGATTGTCCCAGCCACAATACTTCAGTAGCTTGTGCTGCCATAGCAGAATTTAAACAGATGGCGGCAATCAAGCCGCAAGTTGTCCTTACACTAGCAAGTAGGTATTTAAAAGTCATCGTCTTCTCCTTCTGATTTTTTATATCGCGTGTTGAGGCCCATTGCTGATCGCTACAAGCCTACTTGATTGTTGAATTATGGCCTACGTAGCGGTATTTGACTGACCCGCTTTCGGGGTTTTTTTCTTGGCTTTCTTATCAGCCTTTTTCTTGGCTTTTTTATCTTTCTTCGCTTGCTTGGTACTTTTTTCTGCCGCAGCAGCTGCAGGAGCATTTGGGCTGGCCATCGGCGCGGCGCTCGGGGCGGGCGCTGCAGCAGGAGCAACCGGCGCTGCCGGCGCGGCAGCCTGGGCAAAGACAGTTACTGAGGGTATGGCTAGCGCAGCAGCAATACAGCTTGAAAGTACTACTTGGGATAAACGTTGCACCATTTAAATCTCCTCATCAAATACAATTAATAGCTTAATCATACTCTTTGGAAGAATTGTTATGGAGCAGTTTCCTACCGATATTTATACCGAGCCAAGCGACGTTAGTGTCGATACACTAAAAAACCTCGGCCCCTTAACCCGTCTTGCCGGAATTTGGGAGGGCACCATGGGGATGGATGTGAAGCCCAAAGCTGCGGGGCCTAAACAACAAGCCTATGTTGAACATATCGAACTTCAACCTATCGATCCCCAAACGAATGGACCCCAATTGCTGTATGGCTTGCGATATCACACGTTTATTACGAAGCCCGATAATATAAAAATGTATCACGATCAAGTGGGCTACTGGTTGTGGGATCCCAAAACGCAGTTAGTGATGCAAACCCTCACGATTCCGCGTGGACAAATTGCTATGGCCTCGAATACGGTTGATCCCAATGTAGATCAATTTAAATTGAGCGCCTATCAAAATGATCCTACTTCAGGTATTTCATCGAATCCATTTCTTGAATATGCATTTAAAACGACTGAATACCATATCGAAGTTATTTTTAATGCTGCGGGCACGTGGTCGTATCAACTCGATACGATTCTGATGATTAAAGGGCAAACTGAACCGTTTCACCACACTGATGTCAACACGCTGCATAAAATTGGCGAACCCACACCCAATGGTTTAGCAGCACATTTATATTCCGCTCAATTGGCTTAAAGCATCAAAGTATTGAATTCATTAATCTTGAAAGGTTTTCTATGAAAATGTGGCAATGTATCGTTTGTGGCTTTATTTATGATGAAGCCCTAGGCTTGCCTGAGGATGGGTTGGCACCCGGTACTGTTTGGGCTGATGTGCCCGATAGCTGGGCATGCCCAGATTGCGGGGTAGCAAAATCTGATTTTGAAATGGTCCAAATTGGTTAAGGTCGAGGCACCAATAGTCATCATTGGTAGTGGACTAGCAGGTTACACCGTCATTCGCGAAATTCGCAAATTAAATAAAGAGGTACCCGTCACTTTAATCACGCGTGAGCCAGCTTACTTTTATTCGAAGCCGATGCTCTCGACTGCTATAGCCGGAAAAAAAGAGCCCATGCAATTAATTACTGGCTCATGTGAAGAAATGGCAGCGCAATTAGGTATTACTATTTTGGCGCATACTGAGGTCACCGCAATCGACATCAAAACCCAATGCATTACTAGCTCTTCAGGCAGTATTACTTATGCAAAATTAGTTTTAGCTTTAGGTGCTGATCAAATACGTTTACCTTTGCAAGGAAATGCGGCAGATCAAGTAATTTCAGTAAATGACTTAGAAGAATACCGCTCTTTCCGCGAGCGCATAACTAATAAAAAACGTATCGCAATTTTAGGCGCAGGTTTAATTGGCACTGAGTTTGCTAATGATTTAATTGCTGGGGGTTATTCCGTAGATGTGATTGATTTAGCTAGCCAGCCGCTCGGGCGCCTACTACCAAGTAGCGCTGCTGAAGAGCTAAAAAGAGCATTAACTCAGGCTGGCGTGAGCTGGCATTTTGAAACCACCATTGAAACTATCTCCCATGATCAAGATGCCCTAGTAGTGCAATTAAAAAATGGCGTGCGATTACAAAGCGATGTGGTTCTATCAGCAGTAGGTTTGCGACCGCGCACAACTTTAGCAAAGTTAGCTGGCCTCAGTATTAACCAGGGTATTCAGGTTAATCGTCGACTTGAAACTTCTGCACCTGAAGTATATGCATTGGGCGATTGCGCTGAAGTCGATGGCTTAGTTCTGCCGTATGTCATGCCGCTTATGCAAGCTGCGCGCGCCTTAGCTCCCAATTTATTGGGACAAGAAGCGACTGTGCTTTACCCAGCAATGCCGGTGATGGTAAAAACACCTGCTATGCCAATCGTGGTCTCCCCCCCTGCAAAAGATGCCGTGGGCACCTGGGAGTCGATCGCCCAAGAAGGTGGTATGAAAGCCTGCTTTAAAAGTGTCACTGGCGAGCTACTGGGCTTTGCCTTAGTTGGTACCGCAACAACTGAGCGCGCCGCCTTAGCTAAATTACTACCGCCTGTTTTAATTTAGTAGATCAGCAAATAAAAAACCCACCGACAGATTTCTGCGGTGGGTTTTTTTAAATTCAATCTTTAAAGACTTAACAACTTAGGTAATGATTGCCACAAACCAACCTTGATTATGGGATTGGGCGCTCATTAAAAATAACATTGGGATTGATAACACGGTATTAATACGTGAAGTTAACATCGCTACGCGAGCCGATTTTGCCTTTACATCAGGCTCAACTGCCACAATACCTAGGGCCCGTTTTTGATTAGGCCAAATAATGAACCAAACATTAAAGGCCATAATTAAAGCAATCCACATTCCCAAACCAATAGCGCGGAAAGCGGGCTGCAAAGTAAACGCTTGATGCGCATAACCGCTAATAATGGCGACTAGTAAACCAGTTACTACAGTAGCTAAAGCAGCCCAGCGAAACCAGAATAAAGCTGCGGGGGCAATCACTTTACTAATGGCTGGCTTTTGCTCATCAGGAATTTTGGGCATCGAAGGAATTTGGACAAAATTAAAGTACCACAACAAACCAATCCACATTACCCCAGAGGTGACATGTAACCAACGAAAGGTAAACAAGGTCCAACCATTACCAGCAAAGCCGCCTAATGCAAAAATAATAATGAGCAAAAGGATAAAGCCGGCTAGTACCGTACGCCCTAATGAAGTCAGAATTGAAGCCATCTTAAATTCTCCTGTTTATAAACAATCGGTTTGATTCGCAGTAACTATAAACGATTCAGAGAAGAGCACCACCCGCACGCAAACTCCGGAAATCCGCTATTCTCAATTAAAATAACTACTTACGCCTTTCTAACCATCATTATCCTTCTTAAAAATGAGCCCTAAACGCCTGTTTATTCAGGAAGTTGTGACACGCGATGGCTTTCAGGCTGAATCTCAGTTCGTGCCAACGGCTGAAAAAATCCAGCTCATTAATCGGCTGAGCAATGCCGGTTACGCAAAAATTGAAGTGACCTCATTTACGAGCCCCAAAGCAATTCCCATGTTGGCAGATGCTGAACAAGTGATGCAAGGCATCACGCGTCGACCAGAAGTGGAGTACACCGCCCTCATTCCAAACTTAAAAGGCGCGCAACGCGCCGCTGAAGTGCAGGTTGACGAGTTTAATTTGGTGATGTCGGTAAGTGAGGCTCATAACCAAGCTAATTTGCGCATGAGTCGGACAGATTCTGCTGCTGCACTAAATGCGGTCATTGCATTTGCCAACCAAGTAGGTATAGCGAGTAACGTCTCTTTATCCACTAGCTTTGGTTGCCCTATCGCAGGAACAATCGGTCTTCAAGACCTGATGCATTGGATTGATTACTTTGCTAACTTAGGGGTACGCGGTCTAACGATATGTGACACCACAGGAATGGCGAACCCAGCGCAAGTCAAAGCCGTTTGCTGCATGGTGCAAGATAAGTATCCGCATATCCAATGGACCTTACACTTTCACAATACGCGTGGCATGGGTCTAGCAAATGCTTTAGCAGCGGTAGAGGCCGGCATAGTGCGCTTTGATTCATCTCTAGGCGGCTTGGGAGGTTGTCCTTACGCACCAGGTGCTACCGGTAATATTTGCACCGAAGAATTAGTGCATATGTTTGATTTAATGGGCTACGCTACCAATATCAATTTAGACCTACTGCTGGAATGCTCGAGTGACTTACAAACCCTCATTGGGCGAAGACTGCCTAGCCAGTTACTGATGGCCGGTAAGGTTGATCGGCTGCATGTAGCACCACAGCAATAGTTGTTTTATTGGGCCACCCAACCACCATCCATATTCCAAGCGGCACCCCTAACTTCTGAGGCATCTGGTCCACAGAGGAAGACAGCTAGCGCACCCAACTGCTCTGGCTTAACAAACTCTCCTGAAGGCTGCTTCTCAGAGACCAAAGCAATTTTGGCGGCTTCATTAGAAATATGTTCACGTTCAGCGCGCGCATCAACCTGCTTTTGCACCAACGGAGTCAGCACCCAACCTGGGCAAATCGCATTGCAAGTAATGCCAGTGCGCGCATTTTCTAAGGCGGTTACTTTAGTAAGCCCAATAATTCCATGTTTAGCTGCAACATAAGCTGACTTTTCAGCTGATCCTACTAAGCCATGGACTGAAGCAATATTAATAATCCGACCCCAGTTACGTTTTTTCATCGCTGGTAAAGCAAAGTGGCTTGCATAAAAGGCTGAGCTAAGATTAATCGCAATAACGGCTTCCCATCTTTCTACCGGAAAATCTTCAATTTTATCGACATGCTGAATACCGGCATTGTTGACTAAAATATCGAGCGACCCAAAACGTTTTTCAACTGTCAAAATCAAGTCTTCAATTTCTTTAGGCTTACTCATATCAGCACCGTGATAATCTACTTCTACTCCAAAGGCCTTAACCTCTGCTAGGGCAGCTTCTTTTTCACCAAAGCCATTCATCATGACGTGAACACCTTGCTGTGCCAAGGCCTTAGCTATAGCCAATCCAATCCCACTAGTTGAGCCAGTCACTAAAGCAATTTTCCCGCTTAAAAAAGACATCATTATTCTCGCAATTCGATATAAAGAATAGCAATGGTACAGGACTTAAAAAAACTTAAATTTTGCCTAAGGCGCGGAGAATTTTTTCCGAGGTAATGGGCTGGTCAAATACCTTAACGTTAAATGGCATTAAGGCATCGTTAATGCCATTCATTACCGCCGCTGGTGCGCCAGCAGTCCCAGCTTCACCAGCGCCTTTGGCGCCCAATTGGGAAGAGGCAGTAGGTGTTTGGACATGTGCCACTTCAATATCGGGCATTTCATTTGCCATTGGCACCAAATAATCGGCCATATTCCCATTGCGTAACAAACCGCTGTCATCATAAAGACACTCTTCATAGAGTACGCCACCGATGCCTTGCACAATTGCCCCGCGAACTTGCTCGTCAACCAACATGGGGTTCAATACCCGCCCACAATCTTCAACTGCCCAATGCTTAAGCAAAGTAACAAACCCAGTGTCGATATCTACTTCAACGTAAGAGGCTTGCACGCCATTAGTAAAGATAAAAGGATAATCCCGTTGTGCGTAATGGCGGGTCACCATTAAGTCCACTTTAAAATCATTTGGTAGGGTATCGGTACGGAAGTAACCAATGCGCCCGATTTCTGAAAATGGTAGCACTGCTTGGCCGGTAGCTTTATCAATAATTTGACTCCGTCGCACCAGCAATTCAGCGGTATCACGCTGCAAGATGGCGCCAGCTAAACGCAAAATATTTTCTTGTAAAGCCTGCGCAGCTAACAACACTGCTTCGCCACCAATACCCGCTCCCCGAGATGCCCAGGTGCCACCCCCATAAGGAGTTACAGCAGTATCACCCGTAATAATCCGCACATCTGCAATCGATACTCCAACGGCATCAGCAGCAATTTGTGCATATATACCCTCGGTACCTTGACCTTGCTCACCAACACCCACCATAATGCTCACCACTCCTGATGGGTCGAGTCTAGCCGTAGCACCATCTTGCGAAGCAATGCGGGCGCCGCCAACCCCATAAAATGCTGCACTGGGATTAGTTAATTCAATTAAGGTAGCAAAACCGATGCCCCGATAAATGCCTTTTTTTCGGAGCGCGGCCTGCTCTTGGCGCAAGTCGGTGTAATTCATCATTTTTTCAATGGTGCGCAAACATTGTTCATGCGAAAGAATTTCTAATTTAATTCCTGAGGCTCCCGAACAAGGATAGGCGTCATCCGGAATGACATTGCGCTGCCGAAAAACTAAAGGATCCATTTGTAATTTTTCTGCTGCTAAATCAACCAAACCTTCTGTGACAGCGCAAGCGATAGGATGACCCACACCGCGGTATTGGCAAGTGGGGGTTTTGTTTTGAAACACCACCTTCAGTTGGGCACGGTAATGTTGGTGCTTATAAGGGCCGCCAACTAAGTTAACGACTTGATTGCCTTCAATTGCACTGGTGCGCGGGAACATTGAATAGGGGCCGATCGCCGTGAGATCGTCAATTTCGAAAGCCAAAATATCGCCTTGCTGATTGACTGCGATACGGCCTTTCACCTGATGTTCACGAGCATGAATATCGCTGGTAAATGACTCTAGACGGTCCGCCACAAATTTAATGGGGCGCCCTAATAAAATAGCTAAACCCACTGTTGCAAAATCATCGGGATAGGCGTGCACTTTAATTCCAAATGAACCGCCAACATCTTTACAAATGACATGCACATCCGATTCAGCTAAACCAAATTGCCGGCAATAGAGATCTTGCATCATGTGCGGAGCTTGCTGCGAATGGTAGACCGTTAAGCGACCATCGCCGGGGTTGTAATCTGCAATTTGACAACGGGGCTCAAGCGTAACCCCGGTATGACGTCCAAACCCAAAAGTAGCTTCAGCCACAATTTCTGCAGTCGCAAACTGCGCATCGACCTGTCCTACATCTAGCGTGCGACTAAAACACAGGTTATCGCCTAACTCCGGATGAATCAAAGGAGTTTCAGGATCTAAAGCAGTCAGCATAGAGACCACGGCGGGTAACTCCTCCCATTCCACCTCAATGAGTTGTAAAGCATCTTCGGCTTGCGCGCGGGTATCTGCTACCACTGCTACTACAGGTTCCCCTTGCCAACAAGCGCGCTCAATCGCTAAAGCATGTTGCGGAGCCGACTTCATCCCAGCAAGATGACTTAAAGTGGCAACCCAAGGCTTGCAGATGGTCGCCATCTGGACGCCATCAACCACTGCTAAAACGCCTGGCATATTGCGCGCTGCGGCAGTATGAATTTGCATAATTCGCATATGCGCTACCGGCGAGCGCCAATAGACCACATGACCCATACGCGGAAACTGCAGATCATCAACATAAGTACCTTGGCCTTCTAATAAGCGTTTGGCGCTATGGCGAGGCTCACTCTCGCCAATGTAACGTTGGTCGGCGGTAACAGGATCGAGTACTAATCCTGCAAGATCATTGGGTTTGTTCACGCTGTGCCTCCAGTACATCCATGATGGCATCCACAATAGAATGGTAGCCAGTACAACGACAATAATTGCCAGAAATCCATTCGCGCACTTGCTCACGCGTAGCCTGGGGTTGCTGCTCAATCAATTCAGCAGCCGACAACAACATGCCCGAAGAGCAAAACCCACATTGCATGGCATTGCGACGCATAAAAGCATCTTGTAATTCAGTTAATACGCCTTGTGCGGTTAAGCCCTCTACGGTCTCAACCACTTTGCCGTTGGCTTGTACTGCTAAATATAAGCAACCACGCACAATTTGTCCGTCTACCCGCACGGTACATGCGCCACAGGCGCCCTGTTCGCATCCCAAGTGAGGACCCTTCAAGCCTAAATCTTCCCTTAAAAAATCAACCAGGTGACGGCGTGGCTCGATTTCAGCCTGGACTCTGTTTCCATTCACAATCATTTCAATCGGGATTTTTGGATTCATTCTTATTTCCTTAATTAACTCTGGCGCAAGACGCTTTAATTTAATCAGCCAACATTTTTTTTAAAGCGCGCTCCAGCAGTACGCCTACCAAATGACTCTTGGCTGCTGCACTGTTGGTTATATCCTCCATGGTTTCAATCTCCGCACGTGCCGCTGCAACAGCTGCAGTAATTAATTCAGCATTGACCACTTGACCATTGACTAGATTTTGCGCTTGTACCGCAGCTACAGGCGTAGTAGCTACAGAGAAAAAAACAAAGTTACAGTCACTAAGAGCTTGACTAGTTTTTTTTGCTACCGCAGCTAAGCCTGCCACAGCATAGTCGCCATGGCGCCGTGCCAATTCTTGAAAAGAGAAAACGTCTTTTGCGTTTGCCAAGGGAATTTCGGTACCCATTAAAATTTCATCTGGTGCCAAGGCAGTGGTATAAAGATCGACAAAAAAATCGCGCGCTGGAATCCGACGCTCGCCCTGCAAACCGCGTACGACCATTGTTGCATTCACCGCAATACTACAAGCTGGCCACTCTGCCGCTGGATCTCCATACACTAATGAACCACCCCAAGTACCCAAGTTACGAATGGCCCGATGCGCAATGTGCGGGGCTGCTGCTTGCAAAATTGGCGCGTATTTCTTAATTAGGGGAGCGTTTTCAATTTCAGTATGCGTTACCAAAGCCCCAACCCATAAATGCTCGCCACTTAATTCAATGCCTTTTAATTCGGCAAGTTCAGTAATGTCAATTAATATCTGCGGCTCGGATAAGCGCATGTTTAAGGTGGCCAATAATGTTTGGCCGCCAGCCATTAAACGTGCATCATCGCCGTGCTCACGCATTAAAGCCAAAACCTCAGGAATCGATTGCGCTTTAATGTAATCAAATGCTGCTGCCTTCATACTGCTCCCCCAGCGGTAATTTCACTAGCGTGTGGATTTAATTCTTTAGCAAAAGCTTCAAAAAAATCGTCGGCAATTTTTTTTGCTGACGCGCTAATAAGTCGGCCACCAATTTGTCCTAACTTTCCACCAATTGAGGCCTCCGTCGTAAAGCGCACTAAAGTACCTCCCTCTGCACTAATTAATTCAACCCGCGAGCGCCCTTTAGCAAAACCAGCTGCGCCACCCGATCCTTCAAACGCCATCGAACACGATTTTTCTTCAATCACATCAGAAAGCAAAAGCTTGCCAGCGAACCGCGCTCGAACGGGGCCAATCTTAAACATTACCTTCGCATGGACTTCTTCAGGTGAAATGCGCTCAATTGTCTCGCAACCGGGTATAGCCTTCCCTAGGACTGCGACGTCATTTAAGCCCCGCCAAACAACAGGTACAGATGCGGCAATAAACTGCTCGCCATTGAGTTCCATTCAATCTCCTCGGGTTTATACGAATAGAGTCTTATCAACCAAGTGGTCAACAATGATCCATTATTGAACTTTTGGTCAATAAGACCAAATGAGGATAAACCCTTAAAGCCATGGAATTGCTCGCAAACGTAGTTTTAGACAGGCCCCCTGCTCTGCGGCGGCGGATGAACACGGTTGACCGTCAAAAACAAATTATCGATGGCGCAATTCAATTTTTTGCTCGCTATGGTATGGATGGTCAATTACGTAACCTTACTGAAGAACTGGGTATTACCCACACCCTCCTCTACCATTACTTTCCCACCAAAGATGCGCTGATTCAAAAGGTCTATCAAGAGGTTTTTGAGCGGCGCTGGAAAACCGAGTGGGAAGATTTATTAGACGATAAAACGCAGCCGCCCGAGGCCAAGTTAAATGCCTTCTATCTCGATTATTCTGCCAGCGTTCTCACTTACGACTTTGTGCGCATTCTGATTTATTCGGGCTTAAGCGACCACGCCATTAGCGACCGCTTTTTCGAATCTTTACGCTCGCGTTTAATCCCGCGCCTCATCCGGGAAACGCGTAAATATTGCCAACGCAGTACCCGCGCTAAGCCAAGTAACCGTGAACTAGAGCTCTTGATGGGCTTACATGGCGGTATTTTTTATATCGGCATTCGGCGCTGGATCTATGGTCAAGCGATTTATAGCCCGGTATCGCCAGATACAGATGAGGCCATTATTCAAGATCGAATTTATTCGTATCTTTTATCAGCACAAAATCTCTTTACATCTTCAGCGAGGTCATGATGGCGCAATTAATTCTGAATCATTTTTCTATTCGTAGTTTAGAAATTGACAAAACAGTGGCTTTTTATTCTCAAGTTTTAGATTTAAAAAAAGGCCCGCGTCCAGATTTTCCTTTTCCCGGTGTTTGGCTTTATAGCGGTGCAGATAATGATTACAACAATTCAGTTCTACACCTCATCGCTATCGATAAGAATGATCCTGATGGCTTAAAAAAATATTTAGGGGATCGTGATTTTTCCTCTCTACAAGGCTCTGGGGCAATTGATCATATTGCTTTTTTAGCCGCAGGCTTAGGGGCTATGTTGAGCAAATTAAAAACCCTAGCGGTACCCTACCGAGAACGAACTGTGCCACTTTTAAAACTGCATCAAATTTTTCTCGATGACCCCAATGGTATTGTCATTGAGCTCAATTATCCAGCGGCTGAAAAAGCGGCTTTAGACGCAAAAGGCTAAACTAGTAATGGCAAGAATAGTCGTCGCTGGTGGCTCTCTAGGTGGACTTTTTGTCGCTAATATGTTGTTGCGTCAAGGCCACGATGTAACGATCTTAGAAAAGGCCTTGGGCTCACTCGATGGCCGTGGTGCGGGGATCGTAACTCACGATGCTTTGGCTGAAGCTCTCATTATTGCAGGCGTTCCAGCAAGTGAATCGCTTGGAGTGCAGGTTGAGAAACGGGTCACCTTAAGTGCCGCAGGCGATTGCCTGGATGAAATCGTCTTGCCACAAATCTTAACTTCGTGGAGCAGACTTTACCACCTCCTTAAAAATCAATTCCCCTCCGAGCGATATTTGCAAGGTAAAACGATTATTGGTCTTACGCAAACCGACAGTGCCGTCAATATCACTTGCGAAGATAAGAGTGAATATACTGCTGAACTGCTCATTGCTTCCGATGGCATTCGCTCGGGGGTTCGCGCCCAACTTGCGCCATTGGTACAACCTGAATATGCTGGTTACATTGCGTGGCGCGGCGTTTGTGATGAAAGCGTGTTGTCAAATTACACGCGTGCGAGTCTTTTTAATTACTTTGGCTTTTGTTTACCTAGTGGTGAACAAATGCTCGGCTATCCTGTGGCGGGCTCGGGTAACGATACTCGCGCCGGTAAGCGCCGTTATAACTTTGTCTGGTATCGGCCAGCTGAAGCAACTACCGAGCTGAATGAATTACTTACTGATACCGATGGTATTACCTATCCACTCGGTATTCCTCCTGCCAAAGTTGCATGGCGCCATATAGCTCGGATGCGGGAAACCGCGCGGGCTATTTTGGCACCGCAATTTGCAGAGGTCATTGAAAAAACCCCACAACCCTTTTTGCAGGCTATTTACGACGTCTATTCGCGTCAAATTACTTTTAATCGCGTCGCGCTGATGGGTGATGCCGCCTTTGTTGGTCGCCCTCATGTTGGCATGGGGGTTACCAAGGCTGGTGATGAAGCACGGGTGATTGCTAGTTGTATTACCAGCTTTGGAGCAACTCCGAAAGCCTTACTAGCCTATGAAAATTCCCGCCTTACCCTTGGTCAACAGGTTGTCAAGCGGGCGCAGTACCTGGGATGCTATATGCAAGCTCAAGGCAAACAAGGTAATACAGCAGATCTGCCTGCCAATACTGTCAAGCGCAACGCGAATACGGTAATGTCTGAGACTGCTGTCGATATTAGTCAATTATTAGCAGAAGGTAAGGCTGTACCACTAGAATTTCAGCATTCAGTTAAGATTTAAAAATTAGTATTTCATTTCAATATAAAACGTTTTTATGAAGGAGACACCATGAGCCGCAAACCAAACCCAAACCCCCAGCGCCGCAAACTTCTCATCGGAGGTGCAGCCGTCGCTTCAACGCCATTTTGGTTCAATATTGCTAAAGCGCAAACCGCGCCAATTAAGATCGGTTTCCCTACACCGCTAACTGGGGCTTTTTCAGCAGAAGCACAAGATCAGGCCCGGGCCGCCGAATTGGCCATTAAAGAATTTAATGAGGCTGGCGGCTTTAATGGTCGCAAAGCAGAATTATTGGTGCGCGACGACAAATTAAACCCTGGTGAAGCAGCTACTCGTACTTTAGAGTTAATTGAAAAAGATAAAGTCGATTATGTGGTTGGCTCTTTATCTGCTGCCACACAGCTCTCAATTAATGCGGTTTGCAAAGAACGTAAAGTCATTTTTAACTCGATTAGCCAATCTGATGCAATTAATGAAGTAAAAGATTGGAGCATCTACACTTTTCACGAAGCGCTTAACCCCACCATGACTGCTGGTGCAGTCGCGCGCTATGCAATTCCCCGCTTTGGTAAAAAAATTGTTTTTCTCACTGCTGACTATGCTTACGGCCATGAAATGGTGCGCGCTTTTGAGCGGGCTGGCAAAAAGATGGGGGCCACTACCTTGGCTGACATTCGTCACCCGCTAGGCGCCGCTGATTATTCCGCATTTTTACCACGCATTAAAGCTTTAAATCCGGATATTTTGGTGCTCTGTAACTTTGGACGTGACCTGGTTAACTCCGCCAAGCAATGTACCGACTTTGGCTTAAAGAACAGCATGAAAATTGTGACTCCGGTGTTGCTCTATACCGCGCGTCAAGCAGGCGGACCAGAGGCCTTCGAAGGCATCATGGGTGGCACTTCCTATTACTGGGGCCTAGAAGATCGTATTCCAAGTGCCAAAATATTTAACGAT
>Ga0209596_1003177_pt1 | contig 13072 bp, 7 predicted proteins | sample M_130807_MF_Meta_FD_187314 | JGI IMG/M metagenome (GOLD analysis project Ga0209596, IMG submission 187314) | Freshwater microbial communities from Lake Montjoie, Canada to study carbon cycling - M_130807_MF_MetaG (SPAdes) (version 2) | ecosystem: Environmental > Aquatic > Freshwater > Lake... | reverse complement strand
AATTTCAGGATAAAATTTTAAAAACTTTTTCAACCATTTTGTCGATTTAGACAAAGCCATTTCTAATTGCAATAAGCCATCTGCCGATTTTTTCATCATAAATAAAATGGCACTACGATAATAGATAAACAGAATTTTCCCTTGGGTAGATATATAAGCCAATTCGGTTTGCTCAAGTGCTACCTGTAATTGACCACTAGATACCAAACATTTAATTAAATACTCCCACCCTGAAATTTGCTTTGGTTTGTTTTTTACTACAGTTCCAAAATAATAAGCAGCTTCCTTGTGTTGGTCCATATTCATATAACATTCACCCATCAAAATGTAATACTCATTTATATGCTTATGTATACAAATCGCATGCTCCAATTGCTTGATGGCCATTTCCCATTTCGATTCCAACATATAGGTGATTGCAATTTTTTGATACAACCTACTGTCCTCTGCATTTAAATGCACCGCTTTTTTGTAATGGAACCTTGCTTGCGCATAATTCTTCATTCGATGATAGCAATGGCCAATTGCTTCATATATCACATCTTCAGGGCGCGATAATTCTAATACTTTTTCTAAAGCTTCGATCGCCTCCTTATATTTTCGTAATCTTAAAAAAGCATCTCCCATATTACGATACGCATAATCAAATTTCTCATCAATAACGATGGCAAATTGATAAGCATCAATGGCCTTCTCATGTAATTTAAGTCCCTGATATGCTGCAGCCAAATTAAACCAAGCCAATGCGTTGTAGGGCTGCTCGTCAATCAGCTTTTGATGCAGTCGAATACTTTCCTCATTGCGACCAGTGAAATCCGTCCAGAAACAAATTTTATATAAGGCTTCTTCGTTGTTCGGATCTTCCTCTAATACCAATTGCAAACAATCAAACACTTTATCAAAGGCTTCATGATCGTCATACACATCTGCTAATTCTAACAAAAGTTCGGTTCGTTCTTGGCCGGTAAATAAATGCAATGCTTCTTGTAATAACTCAATGGCCATTCCTGTTTGTTCCAATGCCATATAGGCATCTGTTTTCAAGATAAACAAATTCATATCCTTGTGATCATACAAGGATGCAGCATCTAATAATGAAAGTGCTTCATTGTAATTTCTGGTCGCTAAAAGCAGGTCCGCTTTTTTTATCATTAAAAGTGCAGAAAATGGGTATTGGTTTAAAGCTAAATTAGCAGCTTCAATTGCTTCAGCCACTTCATCCTTCTCATCCAAATGTTCAATTATCTTTTCAAAGTCGTCCTCTTCGATGTAGGCATTGGCCCTTCCAAACTTTAAATTTTGGTAACGTTGCATTAACTCCTGAATATCCCTAGCTTCCTCCTCTTCTTCATGCGGATTAAACATAATACGATTATTTACAGGTTAGTAAAGTGTTGATTATCAATATTTTAGTTATTCTTGATTTCTCAATTCCCCCTTAAATAAATATACAAACAACCCCTTAATAATCAATAATTTATTGTTCACATAGCCCCTAATTAATCGTTAAAAATATTTTTTATTATAAAGTTCAAAAAATACTACCTTCGTAAGCGAATGCGTATACTTAAAAACATATTAATGGTGACTTGTTTAATAACTGGATTAGTTATTTCAGGTAGCACTTATGCAAGTACCGTAATCACCACTTCTTTAGAATCAAAAAAAGTTGAAGAAAAGTATTCTTTAAAAAACTTAGGTAGTATGGCACGCAAAACAGCGAGCTTTTATACTTTAAAATCAAGTTTAGAATTCAAAGGACTTAACACAATAAGTAATAGCAGTAACGCCGCTTATTTAAAATATAACAAAGGAAATATCTCTTATGTAATTCCTTATCGTTATAAAGTTATCCTACCTAGATTTAAAGCACCTACGCGTATACAACCTTAATAGTTCAAACCTACTATCTTTATAGGTGCTTAGCTAATTCTCAATATTCTTTGTTGTTCGTCTTATTTTACTTAATCAAGTATTTGAAAGTCCGATTTATTAATTTGAAATTGATTCAACGTAATTGGACTAAAATCCAACATGCCAGCGGTGTATTTAATAACAGGGTCATTTTTATTGATAATACTGTAGCCTAATACCAAGCCTTGCACTTCCTTAAATGCAAATTCAAAAGTAGTCACCGATGGTATGAATTCAGGTGTGTAATAAACCTCATAAATAACCCCATCACTTAATTCAAGTTTCACTTTTTTGCAAGGATACCCAAGCACCGTGATGGTATCAGCCGGATTCTCCTTCATTGAAATTAAAGTTGCTAAGGTAGCAGGTGGATATATTATTTCTTGTAAATATTTATTATTACCTACCTCCTTTGTTACAATCGCTTTACCGGCTTGCAAATTAAAAATTAAAGTTTGTACCAACTGCGGAGTTGCTAATGTTGTTTTACATTGGCTGCCTTTGATCCAAACTTTTTTTGAACCAATATCCACCCATTCATTTTTTTGTTGCTGTTGAATATTAAATTGAATCGTACACTCCCCTAGCACTTTAGCTTGCGCATGCGCATAGGCGCTTATAAATAAAACGCATACAATAAGGGGGGTATGTTTGAAGTTCATTTACTGATATAAAAAAAGAGACCCTCCAGTAGGTAGGTCTCTTTAAGTAAAAAGTTATTTTTTAGTCTTGTCCTTTAAGGTTTGTACCTTTTTTTGCGCATCTACCATTTGCTCGTATTTGCTTTGCCAATTACTTTTTTTCTTTGGCGTTTTTCTTTTCACATCAATATCTGCCAAAATTTTATCATGATTAATGATTACTTTTTGAATCACTAATTGCATTAATAAAGTAATGACGTTTGATACGGTATAATACCAGGTTAAGGCAGAAGGCAATCCATTAAAAATGAAAAGCAACATGAATGGAAATATATAAGGCATGTACTTTAAAGCAGGATTATCCTGTGTGGGTGTCATTGCCATATTATAGATCGACATCAAGAAACTTGTAAATACTGCCAATAATGTGAACAAACTGATATGATTACCAAAACCCATTGGAATGGTAAATGGTAATGTAAAAATTGAATCGTAGCTAGATAAATCGTGACTCCACAAGAAAGATTGCCCTCTTAAGGAAATATTTGAATTAAAGAAACTATACAATGCAAAGAAAATAGGAATTTGCAGTAATGCTGGGATACAGCCCCCTAGCGGGTTTACACCAGCTTCTCTGAACAACTTCATCTGCTCCATCGCAAATCCTTGTTGGTCATCACCCAATTTTTTCTTGATTTCGTCAAGCTCAGGTTTTAATACTTTCATTTTAGCACTACTCAAAAAACTCGAATAGGTTAAAGGAGAAGTGACAAGTCGAATGAAAATAGTAAGTAAGAAAACAACCCAACCAAAGTTTTTAACAAAGCCTGCAAAAAAATCAAATACAGGCATCAAAATATATTTATTAATAGGGCGAACAAAGGAATATAGGTCTCTTCCTAAGTTTACAATTTTCTCCATTTCAGGCGCCTGTGACTTCAATATTTTAAATTCATTAGGGCCGTAATACAATGACAAATCAATGGTCGCATTATCACCATTCACCTTTGTTTGCAATTGTGATTGCATCGTAGCTAAGCCCTTGCTGCTATCAATTTTACGTTGCCAATCTACTTTTCCAGAAGTAAAGCCTTGCTTACCAATAATAGTTGTGGAGAAAAACTGCTGTACCAAGCCAATCCATTGAACTGGCTTTTCAAAAGTTCGCGTTGTTTTACTGGAGATATAATCAAATTCACTGCCTTCAGAAAAACAAATATTTGACATTTGACGCTCATACACTGATGCACGTTCCTGTTGATAAGAATGAACATCCCACAAAAAATTAACTTGTTGATTCGTAAATAATGTAGAAGCCCCTTGTAATTGTATGGACCAATCTACATTATACTTATTAGGTGCCAATGAAAATAAGTGACGAATCACTTTGCCATTAGGCGTATTCCAGACATATTCCAATTGTTGTAAACCATCCTTTGTAGGTAAAACATTTACTATTGGAAATAATACTTTATTAATTTGGGCAGTTTTATTATCCCCAATATTTACGGTGTAACTTAAGGAGCTACTATCGCCCAATCGCACCAATTGCTTTTGATTATTCGTGTATTTTTTCAAAGTAACCCCAACCAATTGACCACCTTTGTTACTGAATTTTACTTTCACTAAATCATTTTCTAAAATAGTGAATTGCTCTTGAACAGCATCTGCAATCACAGAAGCAGATGCGCTACCTTGTTTCGATGTATCTGAAATGATTGGATTTTTTGCAGCAGCCGCCTTAGCCGCTTCCGCTTTTAACATCATAACAGAGTCATCAAAATGCTTTTTGTAAGCAGTCAATTCTGTTTGTTGCTTGTTGGTGTACCAGAAATAAGTAAAAAACAAACCTGCTAACAATATAAACCCAATGACCGTATTTTTATCTGTGTTCATTTGTGAAATTTTAACCGTATTTAACGAGGGCCAAAGGTATCGTTTTTTTACAAATTTCGGCTGTATTTACCCCCCACCTGGTACAAGGCATTGGAAATTTGGCCTAAACTGCAATATTTTACCGCCTCCATTAATAGGGTGAAAATGTTTTCATTATTTATCGCTGCTTTTTGGAGCTTTTTTAGATGAATTTCGGCCACAAATTGGTTTCTTTTTTTAAATTCGGCCACATGCTGTATTTGTCCATTTTGTTCTAATGTGGAGGACCTGAAAATGGCTTGATGATCGGCATTGTGTTTTTGTTCCTGATTCACAAAAGCATTTACCCCAATAATCGGAATTTCACCCGCATGTTTTTTTGTTTCATATAACAAACTCTCTTCCTGAATTTTAGTTCGCTGATACATTCTTTCCATGGCTCCCAACACACCGCCCCTATTATTTATTTTTTCAAACTCGCGCATCACTGCCTCCTCCACTAAATCAGTTAATTCTGTAATTAAGAAACTTCCTTGTTGGAAATTTTCAACTTTAGTGGTGCCTAATTCTTTATTAATAATTAATTGAATCGCAAGCGCGCGCCTTACACTTTCTTCAGTAGGTGTTGTTATGGCTTCATCATAAGCATTGGTGTGTAAACTATTGCACTGATCATATATCGCATACAAGGCTTGCAGCGTGGTTCTTATATCATTAAAATCAATTTCCTGTGCATGCAAACTTCGACCACTGGTTTGTATATGGTATTTTAATTTTTGAGAACGCTCATTTGCATGATACTTATGTTTCATGGCATTGGCCCAAATTCTGCGCGCCACTCTTCCAATAACTGCGTATTCAGGATCCATCCCATTACTAAAGAAAAAACTAAGGTTGGGAATAAAATCATCAATAGCAATACCCCGATTCATAAAATATTCAACATAGGTAAAACCATTGGCTAAAGTAAATGCAAGCTGTGTAATTGGATTGGCTCCTGCTTCTGCAATATGATACCCAGAAATGGAGATACTATAAAAATGTTTGATTTTATTTTCAGCAAAATAAGCTTGTACATCACCCATTAATCTTAAGGCAAAATCGGTTGAAAAAATACAAGTATTTTGTGCTTGATCTTCTTTTAAAATATCCGCTTGTAAGGTACCTCTAATATTGTTGAGCACTTCCTTTTTAATGCTTTCATACACATCAAGTGCCAATACTTGATCACCAGAAATACCCAATAATTTTAAGCCCAATCCATTATGCCACTCATTAAAATTTAATGATTTGTTTACATTGGAATAGGCAGGCAGCGCAGCTCCTTTAAAAAGTAGTTTTATTTTTTTATTAACTGTCGGCCATAACTTGTTCGCCGTAATATACTTTTCGCAGGCTTGATCAATCGCGGTGTTAAAAAATTGCGCCATGAGTATGGGTGCAGGCCCATTGATGGTCATACTCACCGATGTACTAGCACTATTTAAATCAATGCCACTGTATAATTTTTTTGCATCATCAATGGTGGCCACGCTCACGCCCGCATTTCCAATTTTTCCAAAAACATCTAATCTTTTTTCTGGATCATGTCCATATAAAGTAACGCTATCAAAGGCGGTTGAAAGTCGAATAGAACTTTGCCCCTTACTTAAAAAATTAAACCGACTATTGGTTCTTTCAGGACTGCCTTCTCCTGCAAACATTCTGGTGGGATCTTCCGCTGTTTGCTTCAGCTTAAAAACCCCAGAAGTAAATGGGAAATATCCTGGCAAGTTTTCCTTCAAGTGCCATTCAGTAATATCGCCCCAATCCTTAAACTTAGGCAATTGAATTTTTTGAATAACTGTTCCTGATTGCGTTTCAAAACTTAAAGCATGTTTTACTTTTTTTCCCTTGAGGTCAGTTTCTAAATAAGGTTGCTGATAACTAGCCGCCTTATTGGGCCATTCAGATAAAAGTTGTTTTACCTGAGGCGCGATTTTTTGTTCAATAAGTAAATTTGCTTTTAAAATTTTTTTATCTTCTTTTAATGAAGCCTCTTTTAATACCTGCTGAAAACAATACCATTTTGATGCCAGGTTTTTTTGATCTTCAATCCAATGATTATTTTTTTGAACCACTTCCACAATTTCCCCTAAATAATTATTTCGTTTATTAGGAATGGTGGGCGCTTTAAACACATTTTCATTATAAAGCGTTTCCCACGGAAGTACCTCCCATTTTAGTTGATGTGTTTGAAATACCACTGCTGACAAACAATTATACATTGCTTGCATTCCAGGATCATTAAAATGCGAAGCTATGGTTCCAAAAATAGGCATACTATTTATTTCATCAGACCATTGATGATGTGAACGTCGATATTGTTTGCGCACATCTCTTACTGCATCTAAACCACCTGTGCGATCAAATTTATTAATGGCAATAATTTTTGCATAATCAATCATATTGATTTTTTCCAATTGCGTGGGTGCGCCAAATTCGGGCGTCATTACATACATGGGAATGCTTACAAAATCAACAATCGTTGCATCATTTTGACCCACCCCTGCAGTCTCAATAATAATACTATCAAATCCCGCAGCGATGCAAAGTTCAATAACTGCATCCATTGAATTAGCAATAGAATTTTTATCCGACCTGGTGGCTAAGGAACGCATATACACATTGGGATGATCAATGGCATTCATACGAATACGATCACCCAATAATGCACCACCTGTTTTTCGTTTGGTAGGATCCACTGAAATCACCGCAATGGTTTTTTTTGGATTGGCTAATAAAAAATATTGCACGATGCGATCGCAAACTGTTGATTTCCCAGCACCCCCTGTTCCCGTAAGTCCTATAACCGGAATGTTCTTTTTACTTTTTTTAACCCCATTTTTAATGGGCCCATTTTGCAATAATGTAATTGCCCTACTTAAATAACGCGGATCAATTTTTTTTGAAAAGTTTAATTTGGGTAATTTATTTTTTGGAAAACTTTTTAATTCATAATTACAAAATCGAATGACCTCATTAATCATTCCTTCAATGCCCATTTGTAACCCATCCGCTGGTAAAAATATTTTTGAAATCCCTATTTTTTCTAATGCAGCTGCTTCTTTGGGTAAGATAGTTCCCCCACCTCCGCCTACTATGATAATATGCTTGTACCCTGCATCATTTAATAACTTTCTTACGTAAGTGAAAAATTCAATGTGGCCTCCTTGATAAGATGTGATGGCGATTCCTTGCACATCTTCCTCAATCGCAGCGGTTGCAATTTCAAGTGCTGATCGATTATGTCCAAAATGGATAATTTCAACGCCCTTTTCTTGCAAAACACGACGCATAATATTAATAGAAGCATCATGGCCATCGAATAGACTTGTGGAAGTGAGGATACGAATATTATTCATACCCCAAAGCTAACAAATGTTAGCAATATAACAAGCTAGCAATTATTTTTTTGCTTGGGCTTTAGCCGCTGCAATAAAATGGACAAATAATGGCGCTGGATGCTCCACCGTGCTTTTTAACTCTGGATGGTATTGTACCCCAATGAAAAATGGATGATTGGGTAATTCTACAATTTCAACCAATCCAGTAGCCGGATTCACACCACTCGTCACCATGCCTGCATCCTGAAATGCTTTTAAATAATCATTGTTAAACTCATAACGATGTCTATGGCGTTCACTTATTTCAGTGGTGCCATAAATTTTATAGGCCAATGTATCTTTTGTGATTGTGCAAGGATAAGCACCTAAACGCATGGTACCTCCCATCATGGTGATTCGCTTTTGCTCCTCCATCATATTAATGACTGGAAATTTTGAAAGCGGATCCATTTCAACAGAATGCGCACCCGCATATCCTAAAATGTTACGCGCAAATTCAATCACGGCCATTTGCATTCCTAAACAAATGCCAAAGAAGGGTAATTTATTTTCACGCGCGTATTGCACTGCAATAATTTTTCCCTCAATACCCCTATTACCAAAACCTGGGGCAACTAATAAACCATCTAATCCCGACAATTGAGCATGTGCATTTTCAGCAGTGATATTTTCACTATGCACATTTACTACATTCACTTTCACTTCATTCATCGCACCTGCATGTATAAAGCTTTCTAGTATTGACTTATAAGCATCTTGTAATTCAATGTACTTCCCAATTAATCCAATATTTACAGTCGCTTTTGGATGCTTTAATTTATCTAAAAAGATATTCCATTTAGTTAAATCTGGCTCTTTGAAATTTTGAATATTTAATTTTTTCAATACAATTAAATCCAATTTTTCTTTTAACATTAACAAGGGCACTTCGTAAATAGTACTTGCGTCTAATGATTCAATTACATTTCCTGCTTTTACATTACAGAATAATGCAATTTTCTTTTTAATGTCATCATTTAATGGATGTTCGGTTCTGCAAACAATCACATCTGGATGAACCCCTGTTTCACTCAACATTCTAACACTATGTTGTGTAGGTTTTGTTTTTAATTCCTTAGCAGCATTTAAGTAAGGAATTAAAGTTAGATGCACCACCATAACATCATCCTCTGGTAACTCCCATTGAATTTGACGCACGGTTTCAATAAAAGGAGTGCTTTCAATATCACCCACCGTTCCGCCAATTTCCGTGATCACCACATCAAACTTTCCATCTTGGCCTAACAATAACATGCGGCGTTTAATTTCATCTGTGATATGTGGAACTACTTGTACTGTTTTTCCTAAAAATTCACCTGCCCTTTCTTTATTAATAACGGTTTGATAAATACGACCTGTAGTTACATTATTTGCTTGGGAAGTTGGGCTACTTAAAAAACGCTCGTAATGGCCTAAATCTAAATCGGTTTCAGCACCATCTTCTGTAACATAACACTCTCCATGCTCATATGGATTCAAGGTACCCGGATCCACATTAATATAAGGATCAAACTTTTGAATAGTTGCAGTGATGCCCCTGGCTTGTAATAATTTCGCCAATGAAGCGGCAATGATGCCCTTACCCAAACTACTCGTTACACCCCCGGTTACAAATACATACTTTGCCATATTATTATTGCTTCTTTTTTGAAAATAGCATACACCCAATAGCAAAATACTATTGTGTATAAACCAGTCTCAAAATGGTTAATTTACTTTTTAGGACCTATCTTTATTTGGAAAAATTCTTAGAGGTCATACAAACCTACATCAAAAATGGGGTGGAAAAAAATGATCCTTAGTACCCAACAAAAAATGTTTATAAGTGTTATTTAAAAGTGAACATCTTTGCTAAAAACAACTAAAATAAAATGAAAAAACTAATTTATGCTACTTTGGCCCTTGTATTGTCGGCTAGTTTATTAAGCTGGCAATGGTCTAAAAACCAACATCCCCCCGTTGATAAAAAAGAGGTGATTGAATGCCTCAATATGGAAACACAACAAGCCTATCAACTGGAGGCGAGCACCCCCGCTTTTGCGGCAATGCACCCGAACCCTTTGGTGGTAAATCCAGAAAATTTATTGGGAAAAATGATTGAATTTGAGGCAGCGGACGGAAAACAAGCCTCTGCTTATTTTATCCCTGCCAAAAAGAAAACCAATAAATATTTAATTGTGATTCAGGAATGGTGGGGTTTGAATGACAATGTAAAAATGGAATCAGATAAGTATTACAATGATCTTGGTAATGTAAATGTAATTGCAGTGGATATGTATGATGGAAAAGTTGCTGCAACACCAGATAGTGCAATGAAATTAATGCGTGGTGCCAATATGGAAAGAATGACTGCTATTATTCAAGGTGCCATTAAATACACAGGCAGTAAATCTGCCATCTATAGTGTGGGTTGGTGCTTTGGCGGTATGTGGAGTTTACAAACAGCCATTCTTGCTGGGCCGCAAGCAAAAGGAACCGTAATGTATTATGGTCGCCCTGAAACAAATATGGATAAATTAAAATCCATTCAATGTGATATCGTTGGCTTCTTTGGCAATAAGGACCAAAGCCCTTCTCCTGCAATGGTGAATGATTTTGAAAAGAATATGAAAGATGCGGGTAAAAATTTATCGGTGAATAGATATGAAGCAGGACATGGTTTTGCGAATCCAAGTAATCCAAGTTTTAATGCTGCTGCTACTGAAGATGCGTATGTGAAAGCAATTGCGTTTTTAAAAGCGCATTAATCCAAATAACGATTATTTCAATAAATAAAGCGCCCTTCAAAATAGAATTTCATTTGCCTCCGCGGCACGCAGCCGAAGTCGGCTACATGAAACTATTTTGAAGGGCTTCTTTAAAACGTTCTGTGTAAAAGAAAAAATTAATATCCCATTCCGGGAAACAGATAATTTTTAACATAATCCCCAACCCCTTCTTCCAAGCTTGAAAAAGGCTTAGTATATCCTGCGGCACGAAGCTTATTCATATTGGCTTCGGTAAAGTATTGGTATTTATCTCTGATATCTAGTGGCATATCAATGAATTCAATGTTAGGTTGTAACCCTTGTGCAATAAAAGTATTGGCAGCCAAATCATAAAAGCTGCGCGCTTGGCCTGTACCTAAATTATATAAACCATTTTTTTCTTTACTCCAATGTTGCGCAAACATTTCATGCAACATCCAACCAATTACTTTTACAACATCTTTCACATATACGAAGTCGCGTAATTGTTCTCCATCCTTAAAATCAGGTCGATGACTTTTAAATAGCTTCACTAATCCCGTTTCTTTGATTTGATTGAATGCATGAAAAATAACACTTGCCATTCGGCCCTTGTGTCCTTCATTTGGACCATACACATTAAAGAATTTCAAACCTGTCCAAACGGGTGGTTGATTGGTTTGCGCTATTGCCCATTTATCAAATTCATTTTTACTAACCCCATAAGGATTTAAAGGAACTAATTGATCCAGTATTTCATGGGTATCATTATAACCTTGTTCCCCGCTACCATAAGTTGCTGCTGAAGATGCGTAAATAAATGGAATTTGTTTTTCAGTAGCATATAACCACAGTGCTTTTGAATATTTCACGTTCAATTCGGCATGCACTGCGTAATCAAATTCAGTGGTATCCGTTCTAGCACCTAAATGTATAATAGCATCAATCGTGAAATCCAAGTTGGGAAGTTGTTCTAAAAAAGCTTGCCGCTCTATTACTTTTAAAAATTGCTTTTGCTCCCAATTATTTCTTTTTGCTTCCACCCCAAAATCATCCACTAATATTAATTGATTAAATCCTTGTTCATTTAAATATTGAACAAAAACGGAACCAATAAATCCCGCTGTTCCTGTAACAACTAAAGTGGGTTGTTTTGACATGGATTGAATTTATTTAGCTAATTGTTTTTCTATCGCAGTATCATAATTATTTTTCCACTCCGCAATGCCACCCCAATTTTCACCATTCACTGCAATATCACTTTCAGTCACCTTACCAATAACTGCTGATTTTATTCCGGCTTTGGCTGCCGCTGCTTCAATCGTTGCAACAGTTGCTGCATCACAGGAGACTACCACCCTACTTTGTGCCTCACCCATCCAATATGCATCCGTTCTTAATGCAGTTCCAACTGCATTTACCTCAAAGCCTTTGTTATTGGTAAATGCGGATTCTAATAAAGTAACAATTAAGCCACCTTCACTAATATCGTGAGCGCTTTTTACATTTCCTGCTTTAATTAATCCCGCAACTAATTGTTGCAAATGATATTCTTCTTCCAAATCAAAATAAGGTGCGTGAGAAAATTCAACACCTCTAATTTTATTTACATATTCTGAAGAACCGATATCATTTCGTTGTTCGCCCAATAATACAATAACATCCCCTGCTTTTTTGAAATCCAACGTCATTCTATTTTTCATATCCTCCACAATACCGACCATCCCAATGGTGGGTGTTGGAAATACTGGACCATCCGGATTTTGATTATAAAAACTTACGTTACCACCTGTAACAGGGGTATTAAATTTTCGACAAGCAGCACCCATTCCTTCTACCGATTTTACAAACTGATAATACACTTCGGGATCATAGGGATTACCAAAGTTCAAACAGTTGGTTACGCCAATGGGTTCACCACCAGAGCAAACAATATTGCGTGCAGCCTCAGCTACGGCAATCATTGCACCACGTTCAGGATTTGCATATACATATTTACTATTACAATCCACTGTCATGGCTAATGCCTTGCCAGTTCCTTTTGCAATAACGATAGATGCATCACTAGGTGCATTCGTAGAAGTATTTGCAGCACCCACCATGCTATCATATTGTGTATACACCCATCGCTTTGAAGCAATGTTTGGTATTTGAATTAATTCATTTACAGTTGCTTTTAAATCTGTGGTATCAGCAACCGTATTCATATCAAACGCATTCACTTTTGCTAGATAAGCAGGCTCCTTAAATTCGCGTGTATATACTGGTGCACCGCCACCTAATACTAATTCATACGCAGGAAGTGAAGCTTCTAATTCACCATGCATATAAAAATTAAGCAAACCATCATCAGTCACTTCACCAATATTACTACATGATAAATCCCATTTTTCAAATACCGCTAACACTTGTGCTTCCTTTCCTTTTTCAACCACCATCAACATACGCTCTTGACTTTCACTTAATAATAATTCCCATGCTTTCATATTTT
>Ga0209596_1003175_pt1 | contig 13074 bp, 11 predicted proteins | sample M_130807_MF_Meta_FD_187314 | JGI IMG/M metagenome (GOLD analysis project Ga0209596, IMG submission 187314) | Freshwater microbial communities from Lake Montjoie, Canada to study carbon cycling - M_130807_MF_MetaG (SPAdes) (version 2) | ecosystem: Environmental > Aquatic > Freshwater > Lake... | reverse complement strand
CGTAGGAGCCGAACAGCCAGATCTGCTCCGGCTGAAACTCTGCGGTGAGACGCTGCACGGCATCATCAATCGCCGTCTGGACTTTCGGAGACCAGGCAGGGCGATGCGCTGTCTCAATCGTTGCAGGAGCGCTCATCGGTGGTCGCGGGGTTTGAAATACGCGCTCATCTCGTCACCGAAATATTGCAGCGCATTCTTGATCGGCAAGGGCACGCCGCCGCCGAGGGCGCAGAGGGAAGTCTGCTCCATCGTGTCGAGCAGATCGTCGATGAGCGTGCGGTCGATCTTGTAGCTGTTGTCGCTGCGGGCCTTCGCGACGAGTTCCGCGCCTCGCGTGCTGCCGAGCCGGCACGGGAAGCATTTGCCGCAGCTCTCGTCGGCGGTGAATTGGAAAAGATGCTGGATGTATTCGATCATCGGGAACGACTCCGGGATGCTCACGACGCCCGCGTGGCCGAGGAGGAACCCGGCTTTCTTGAACGACTCGAAGTCCACGGTGAGTTCGCCGATTTTCCCCACCGGCACGATGCCGCCGAGCGGGCCGCCGACTTGGATGGCTTTGACCTTCGTGCGGAAGCCGCCCGCGAGCGCGACCACGTCGGCGAGCGGCGTGCCCATCGCGACTTCGTAGATGCCGGGTTTTGCGAAATGGCTGTCGAGCGAGAGCAGCTTCGGACCGGTGCTCTGCGCGGTGCCGATTTTTGCGTAGCCTTTTCCGCCGAGCGTGAGGACGGCGTGGATGTTTGAGAACGTCTCCACGTTGTTCACGATCGTCGGCTTGCGATACAGGCCCTCGACAGTCGGGAAAGGCGGACGCACGCGAACTTCCGGGCGCTGGCCTTCGATGCTCGCGAGCAGCGCGGTTTCTTCGCCGCAGATGTAGGCGCCCGCACCTTTGATCGTCTTCAGCTCGAAATTAAATCCGCTGCCCGCGATGTTTTTTCCGAGCAGCCCTGCAGCGCGCAGTTCCGCGATGGCGGCGTCCACGATGCGGATCGAATCGGGATACTCCGCGCGGATGTAGAGCACTCCGACTTCCGCGCCGGCGAACCACCCCGCGACCATCATGCCGAGCAGCACCGAGTGCGGGCGCTGCTCCATGAGATACTTGTCAATGTAAGCGCCGGGATCGCCCTCGTCCGCATTGCACACGATGTACTTCACCGCGCCCTCGCTCACGCGGCAGGCGGACCATTTGAAGTGCAGCGGGAATCCCGCGCCGCCGCGTCCGCGCAGGCCGGAGTCCTTCAACTCCACACCCAGCCAGTCGCGATCCCTTTTCAGCAGTTCGCGGAAGGGCGCGAAGTATTTTTCGACGCTGGGAAATGGCGCGGTGAGTTGCGCAGGCTGGAGGTTTGAGACGACTTCGTAGCGATCCTCGGAATCACCTTTTCCGCCGAAAAAAAGATCACCCAGCGCGGCTTCCGACTGCCCGGAAAAATTGCACCCCTCATATTGAAATGCACCACCCTGATGGCAGCGTCCCAGGCAGCAGATGTGGCCGATTTCTCTTTCCGAAAAACTCCGCCCGAGCGCGTCGTGCAGCTTCCCCTGCGTCCCGGCGACGAGGCACGCGGAGCCATTGCAGACGAACACTTTCTTCCCCGCGTTTTCCTTTTTCAGAAAGTCGTAAAACGACACCGCGCCGAGCGTGATTGCATCGCCGAACAGCGACTCCTCGCCGAGCGAGCGTGCAGTCTCGGGTGCCGCAGCGGTGCCGGTTTTTTCCGCAGCCTCCACCATGCGCTCGAAAAGATTTTTGCCGGCGCTTTTGCGGAATGAGAGGGCGCTGAGATTTTCAGACATGGGATCGGGGAGTGCAGGTGCGGAGGATTCAAAGCACGGACGCGACGGGATTGCCAGCGCAGTCGCGCGAGGGTGCTGTCGCGGGCGGACGTAATTATTACGTCATCCGTGTGAACGGGCGGCGCCTGCGGCGGGCCAAACATCGAACGTCCAACATTCGACATTCAACATCCAATGTTCGCATGTCACGCGGGTGTGTGTCCGTTCGCACGGAGCGATCACCTGTTGCAAAAAACTTGAGCCGCGAAGAAGGGGGTTCCTCGCGGCTCTTTTTGGAGCCGGCTCACTGGCCGGCTTCGGGGGTTTGCGGGGCGCAGATCAGTGGCGGAAAATGGACTTCAGCGCGCTGACGAAGGGCGGCTCGAAATGCGACGGAGCGCGGCGGTATCGGGGGGCGGCCACGGGTGCACGACGGCAGTTTTCCTCGACCGGAACGACGTAGCGCCGGCCGTGGCTGACGATGACTTCGTTTCCGTAGCGATCATACAGGACTTCGGGTGCTTCGGATCGCGAGGCTTCGAGACGGTGACGGTAGGTCCAGTAGTCGCCGTCGTAGCGTTCGTGGGCCATGGCGGTCGTTCCGGTTGCGGTGAGGATGAGTGCGAGGGTGGAGGCTGCGAGCAGGATTTTCATGTCTGCACACTTCGACGCGCAGCGCGCGCGGCTATTCATCGGAAAAGATTTTACGGGCCGCAAAACACACTTCGGCGAGCAAGTCGCGCAGCCAAAATTCACGCTGGAGGCCCGCTTTTTCCGGGCTACGGTGCGGCGACCCTTGCTATGAACATCCCCTTCCCCACCTCCGGAAGACTGGCCGCCATTCCGCGCGTCATCCTGCTTTTCACGATCGCATTCGTGACATCGCTTGCGGCGCACGCGCAGGAAATCACGAAGGAGCAGACGGAATTTTTCGAGACGAAGATCCGGCCAATCCTCGCGGACACCTGCTATCGCTGCCACAGCGCGGACGCGGGAAAGAGCAAGGGCGGCCTCACGCTCGATTCGCGCGATGCGATGCTGAAGGGCGGCGACAGCGGCCCCGCGGTCACTCCGGGCAATCCGGAGAAGTCACTGCTCATCAAGGCCATCAACTACGGCGATCCCGACATGCAGATGCCGCCCTCGAGCACCGGCGGAAAATTGAGCGCCGCGCAGATCGGCGACCTCACCACTTGGGTGAAGATGGGCGCGCCGACGCCCGCAAACGCGTCCGCAGTGAAGACCAAGCTGAGCGGCATGACGGACAAGGCGCGCGGCCATTGGTCCTACCTGCCGGTGAAAATCCCGGAGGTGCCGATCAACAAAAACCAGCAGTGGTGCCGCACGCCGCTGGACTGCTTCGTCCTGCAAAAAATCGAAGCCGCGAAGATGCTGCCGTCGCCTGACGCGGCGGCGGAGATGCCGGAGATTTTGCTGCGGCGCGGCTATTATGACCTCATCGGGCTGCCTCCGAGCCCGGCGGAGATCGAGGCATTTGTTGCAGATTACAAACGCGACGATGCCGGGGCTTGGGCGCGCGCCGTGGATCGCCTCCTCGCCTCACCGCACTACGGCGAGCGCTGGGGCCGCCACTGGCTCGACACCGCGCGCTACAGCGACACCGCGGGCGAAAATACGAACGGCCAGGACTATCGCTTCGCGTACGCGTGGACGTATCGCGACTGGGTCATCAATGCGCTCAACGCCGACATGCCTTACGACAAGTTCGTGACGTATCAGCTCGCCGCGGATCTCATGCCGAAGGAACAGCTCGGGCACAATGGCGAGCATCTCGCGGCGCTCGGCTTCATCACCGTCGGCGAGCGGTTTGGAAATGCGAACGACCTCATCAACGAGCGCATTGACACCGTGAGCAAGGCGATGCTCGCGATGACCGTTTCGTGCGCGCGCTGCCACGATCACATGTTCGATCCCATCTCGCAGAAGGACTACTACGCCCTGCACGGCGTCTTCTCGAGCATCACCGAGCCGGGCGTGAAGCCGCTCATCGGCTCTCTCCCGCCGAAGGATGATCTCGCGGATTTTGTGAAAAAAGAGACCAAGGTGAAGAAGGACATCGTCGGCGCGTACTACGAATCCGTCGGGCATTTCAACCAGACCTTCCGCCTCAAGTCGCCGCAGTATCTCGAACTCATCTCACTCTCTCGCGAAGCGGCGAGCGAGTCGGACAATGTCTCGCCATTTGTGAAGTTCCGCGACGCGAACAAACTCGACGACGAGATCGCGCGCCGCATTGAGGCGCGCACGAGGAAAAAGGAGGACACGGTCTTTGGGCCGCTCGCAGTTTTGTCCGCGCTGAAGGGCGGGGAATTTGCTGCGAAGTCGCCCGCGATCATTGCTCAGGTGCAGGCTGGGACCTTGCCTGGCACCACGAAGAAACCGATCAACCGGCTCGTCGCGCTCGCGTTCCGCAATGCGAAGCCGGGCATGGTGAAGTCCATCAAGGACGTCTGGCAGATCTACGACGATGCGTTCGCGATGGTCGCGCCGAAGTCCGCGCTCTGGCTCGATGAAATGGCGGTCGCCTCCAGCGAAGTCGTGTCCGGCGTGGATGCCGCCATGTCCGAGCTGCTCCAGATTCCCTTCGAGGTGAAGCCAGGCGGCTCGCTCTCGATTGCGGACTTCCGCCAGCTCATTGACCGCTTGCCGAACAACCGCAAACGCGACGCGCAGGGCGGGTTCGCGAGACTGAACGAACTCCAGCTCACGCATCCTGGTTCGCCCGCTTACGCGATGATCGTCGCCGACAAACCGCAGCCTGTGGACTCGCCGGTCTTCATCCGCGGACAGGCAAACACACGCGGCGAAATCGTGCCGCGCCGCTTCCTCGATGTGCTCTCGCCCACGGGAAAAGGCGTGCCTTTCACCAAGGGCAGCGGGCGTCTCGAACTCGCGCAGTGCATCGCCGACAAGGCAAACCCGCGCACCGCGCGCGTGATGGTGAACCGAGTGTGGATGCACCATTTCGGCGAAGGCCTCGTCTCGACGCCGGACGATCTCGGCACGATGGCCGAGACGCCCACGCACCCCGAGCTGCTCGATTACCTCGCGGCCTACTTTGTCGAAAACGGCTGGAGCCTGAAAAAGCTGCACCGTCTCATCATGGTCTCGCGGGTCTATCAGGAGAGCAGCCACGTCATTGACGAATACCAGGACAAGGATCCCTACAATCGCCTGCTCTGGCGCGCGAATGTCCGCCGGCTCGACTTTGAATCCGTGCGCGACTCGATGCTCGTGATGAGCGGCAACCTCGACCTCACCATCGGAGGCAAGCCCGCGAACGTCACCGAGGAGCCCCACAGCTTCCGCCGCTCCGTCTATGGCTACGTGGACCGCGGGAACCTCTCCGAACTCATGGCGCACTTCGATTTTGCGAAGCCCGAGATGACAAACTCGAAGCGCACCACAACCATCGTCCCGCAGCAGGCGCTCTTCCTCATGAACAGCCCGTTCTCCGTGGACGTCGTGCGCCGCATCGTGGGCCGGCGCGAGTTTTCCGGCGAGCTGACGAATGCCGACGCGCAGATCGTCATGCTGCTCCACCGTTCCATCTCGAAGAAAAATCCGACGCGTGAGGATCTGATCACCGGCGGAAAAATCCTCGCTCTCCACCGCATCATCTTCCAGCGCAGGCCGACCGCGCAGGAGCTGAAGATGGGCCTCGCATTTCTCGAAATCGAATCCCAGGACACGGTGGCAAACAGCTTCGCCGCGAAGAACATCAACAACGGCGGTGGCAACCGCATGGACGGACGCGCAGCGATCAAGAACGACGGCTTCCGCGTCTCGCGCCGTGCGCTGAACGCGTGGGAAACCTACACGCAGGCGCTGCTCTTTTCAAACGAAGCGGCGTACGTGAACTAGACGACAGCGACACAGATACGCCTGTCTGTGTCCGTCGGCCCGAGCGGACAGGAGTGTGCGCATTAGAAGCGCAAAGCAGGCAGGCTTCGAGGTGTGCGGCGAAAAATCCGGAATCCGACGAGCCAGTCGAATTTCCAATCCAATGCGGTCACATCGGGACTTCTCGAAGGCTGAAATTGGGAACCCGTCAAACCACTCCAAGCTGTCCGAGATACAGCCAATTGAGCGCCTTCACGCCAAGTTCGCAAAGGTTGAACGGCTTTCCGATGAAGTCATTGCCACCGCTCAGACAGGCCGTCACCTTGTTCGTAAAGGTCGCCATCCCGGTGATGAAAACGATCGGCGTCGCCTTGAGTTTTTCGATGCCCCGGATCTTCGTGCAAAGCTGAAAGCCGTCCGCTTCGGGCAGGCCGACATCGAGGAAGATGAGATCCCATTGGCCGTCCTTCAGTTTCTCGAGGCATGTGGAAGGGGCATCCGCAGTTTCGGCCTTCAACCCGGCCAGATGCAGCGCCGCTCCAATGAACTGAAGGGCGCTCGGTTCATCATCCACGATCAGGATTCTCGACGTGGCCGGATCGGCGAGCCGCCCGAGCACATCAGGGTTTCCAAACGCCGCAACGAAATCAATCGACTGGGCGATCGTCCGGAGCGTGGACGGATTGATCTGATCGGGCGCGTCGTTCAAATCGTGCATCAGCAGATCCAGTGCATCGAGAAACTGCCCGAGAGGTCTGGTGGTCAGGAACAAGGCCCTCTGTGCAAAGCTGTGCACCAAAAACCAGAGATGCCTGAGTGCGGCGGGTTCCGGGGGCGCAGATGTCAATCCCATCAGGCAGCGACGCATCTGATTGATGATCTTCAGCGCTTCGGAAAAAATCAAGGCGGTCCAGCTTTCGTCCTGTCGGAAGAACGTGAGATGCGCGCCATTTGCAGGCTTGGGCCGGCCAAGACTGACCCTGATGTCCGTAACCATCGAAGCGATCAAATTGCCACCCGGCTCGATGACTTTCGTCGCGCCTGCCGCCAGAACAGCGTCTGCCATTTCGTGGAGCCCCGATGGCAGGATCAGCACAGGGATGTTTTCCGTGGTGGGATTCGCGCGGAGCAATTTCACGAAACTGACCGCCCGCCCTTGCTGGTGCACAAGGTCCAGGAGGATGACCGCAGGCTTGTGTTCAGAGATGACCGACTGCGCATCTTCGAGGGTGCTTCGCACATCCACCGAAAAACCGCCCTGCTCCACGGCCTCCTGAAAGATTTGCTGCAGGAGGCGATCGCCGTGGATGAGAAGTATGCGGTTGTTCGTCATGATGGGAGCGTGAGGTTTAGACTCTGGGCAACATATGCGCGCATGGTTCGTGCCCGCACCGGATGACATTCCGTATGAAATGCCAACGGCCAGAAGCGCACCGGGAGTCACCAAGCGCACAAGGAGCGCACAAGGAGCGCACAAGGAGCGCACAAGGAGCGGCGACATTCCTGTCGCCGTCGAAGGCAACGCGCGTAGCGCCACGACCAATCCGCGCCCGTTCGCCCCAGTCGCCTCGCCAGCAGGATGCGCTACTCCACAGCGGACGCAGATCGGCGACAGAAATGTCTCCGCTCCCTGCCTGCCGCCGCTTGCCTGCGTCGCGCCATCGCGGCTACAAGCGGCACGCGCATGAAGATTCTCCGCCACACACAGCCCGGTTTTGCAAAAGCCCTCGATGCCCTGAAGCGGCATTCGGAGCCGACGGACGATGTGCGCAAGACCGTCACCGCAATCATCGCGGACATCCGCAAGCGCGGCGATGCGGCGCTGATCGAGCTCACGGCGAAATTCGGCGGACCGAAACTCAAGCCCGCACAACTCGCCGTCATCGAGCGCGCCGGCGTGGACGCCGCGACGCACAAGGCCATCGAGACTTCCTGCAAAAACGTCTTCGCCTTTGCTAAGGCCAGCCTTCGCAAATCGTGGATGGGCCGCAACGCCCAGGGTGCGCGCGTCGGCGAACGCTTTGACCCCTTCCAGCGCGTCGGCGTGTATGTGCCCGGCGGCACCGCGCCGCTCGTCTCCACCGCGGTGATGACCGTCACGCTCGCCGCCGCCGCGGGCTGTCCCGAGATCGTCGCTGTCACGCCGTGCGGCAAGGACGGCACCATCAATCCCGCGCTGCACTACGCCCTCGTCGTCGCCGGAGCCACCGAAATTTACCGCGTCGGCGGCGCGCAGGCCGTCGCAGCCCTTGCGTATGGCACAAAGACCATCCGGCCCGTGCAGAAAATCTTCGGCCCCGGCAGCCCGTGGGTCGTCGAGGCGAAGCGCCAGGTCTTCGGCCAGTGCGCCATCGACCTCCTGCCCGGCCCGAGCGAAATCCTCGTCCTCGCCGACGCCACCGCGAACCCCGCGTGGGTCGCCGCCGACCTCCTCGCGCAGGCCGAGCACGGCCACGGCAGCAGCATCCTCTTCGTCACCGACAGCGCCGGCCTCCTCACGAATGTGGAGAAGCAAATCCGCGCGCAGGCCGCCACGCTCAGCCGCCGCGCCTACCTCACCGAAGTCCTCGATCAAAACGCCTCGCTCGTCCTCGTGAAATCCCTCGCCGACGGCATCGCCATCGCGAACGACTTCGCGCCCGAGCACATCTCCATCGTCGCAAAAAACGAGGACGCCATCGCGCGCGACATCCGCACGTGCGGCGCGATTTTCCTCGGCGGCTGGTCGCCCGTCGCCGCGGGCGATTTCGTCGCCGGGCCGAGCCACACGCTGCCCACGGGCGGCGCGGGAAAAAGCTTCCCCGGCCTCATGGCCGACATGTTCCAGCGCCGCACGAGCATCGTCCGCCTCGACCGCGCCTCGCTGGCGAAAAGCGTGGAGACCATCGAGCAATTCAGCCGCATCGAGGGGCTCGATGCACACGGGCGGAGTGCGAGGATTCGGTTTGAGTGAGCGTTGTTCTCCCAAGCTTCTCGACACCACCCTCCAGCTACGGACAACCTGTAACTGAAAACTTTCAATCTATGCTCTGCGACGTATGCAACGCACCAACCACGCGAGAGGCTGGCATTCTCGTGGCGCCCGAGCGATTCCGACTGCTGCTCGCCAAAGGCTGGGGAGTCCACGAGAGCAACATTCGCATGGTGATGCAGTCTGGCGGTTCGCGCGAGGAGGCGCTTGCGATGCTTACTCAGCACCACGCATCTTCACAGTCCATGTGGCTTTTATGCCCTGCCTGCGCCGCCGAAGCCGAAAAACTTTTATAGCGTGTCCCAACTCAAATGAACTTTTGGTCCCAATCGCGAACTGAGCTTGAAAACCTTCCGGGCATCCACGCGAACTCAGACGGCACTATTGATTTCTCTGTGACCGACGAAGAGCAGCGCGAGGTGGATTCTCTTTTCAAGCTGCTAGAGGATTATCGTTTCCACCCCGAGATAGCCTCCGTCATCCCAAACGCCGGAACAGCATTCGCGCTTTGCCGCTTCGCTATCGGGATCGTCGTCAACCTACCCGACCCTGAAACCGACACAGAGTATCGGGACGCAACCGGCAAGATTCACGATGGACTCTGCCGAGCGTTGGCAGCCGTATATAAGGCTCTCTGCATTTATCCGACGCCTGTGTTCACTCACCACCTAATCAGCTTTAACGAGATGGCCGGCCGAAAATCCGAAGCGGCGCGCCTACGTGAATTGAAGCGCGACCAAGACGCCGAATGGAAGCCGAGCGAACTCGACAACCTTTTTGTTTCGTGGCTCGAAGGGTCTAGTCCCAGCGTCCACCAAGCTATGTCTAATCCAGACGACCTAAATGACAAAATCCTGCGGACGATGGCGGTGTTCACCGAGGCTGCATTCTTCATGCTGCCACCAGACGACTACGAGCACGACGAAACCTTGCGGCGGACCGTGTTGGTTTTTCTCTTCGGTGCGTTGGATGCAGTGACTCAGCAATTCTTCTTTGAGAGCCACGAGAAGCTTGCCGTCCTCGATGCTTACCTTCAGCAGACATTTCCTTCCATGAGCGAGGATGAGCGCGAGTCCTTTAGCATTTTCCTGGCCGACTCGTCTGACGACCCCGCTTGGATTCCCGTAATGCAGCGTGGCGGTCAGACCTTAGTCGATTGGGGGCGCGGTAACACGACCGCGCCGTTGGTGCTCAGTCACATCATCCACTTTGGCATTGAGGATGCCGACACGATGCGAACCCCGAAGCCAGATGATCGCAACGCCTAACTAACCACGTAGCATGGCTCAGGCGACGTGCTGCACCGCCCGCAACTTGGTGTCGCCGACTTGCAGGCCGAGGGCTTGCTCGGTGACGCGGAGGAAGGCGTTGCTTTGATCGGTGAGCGCAACTTGACGCTTGCGAATTATGCGTCACTGACGCACAGTGCCTCGCATGACCTTCAATGAGCTTTCCAACTTCACGAAGCAGGTGCTCCGCCTGCTCGACGATGAGAGCTACGGCGGATTGCAGATCGCGCTTTTCCAGCGGCCCGACTTGGGGAAGGTGATCAAGGGCAGCGGCGGCCTGCGCAAAGTGCGCTGGGCTGCGAAGGGCCACGGCAAGAGCGGGGGTGTGCGGGTGATCTACTATTGGTGGGTCGCCGGTTCGCTCATCACTTTCTGCGACATTTATCCGAAGAACGAAAAAGAAGACCTCACAACCCATGAAATCAAAAAACTCCGTGAACAACTCGAAGGCTAAGCCGGGGCGGCAGTATCGCCGCCTGAGCGCAGCCATCACCGAAATGAAACAGATTGAGCGTGGCGAGCGTGCGCCGTCGCGTGCTTGGGAAATCGTGGCTGATGGCAAGGGCGGTTTCGTGCGCCGACAGATCACAGTGCGGAAGTCAGCGCCACTGAAACCGGGTGCGGCGCTCGCACTCACTGCGCGGATCAAGCTGAAACTTTCGCAGCATGATTTTGCAGCCCTCCTCGGCGTGGCCGACGGGACGCTGAAGGGCTGGGAGCAAGGCCGACGCGAACCCAATCGCGCCGCGCGTGTGCTGCTGGCAGTGGCCGCGCGCGACCCGGAAGCGGTGCTCGCGGCTGCGAAAGCGGCGTAAATTTTAGTGCGCCCCGTGCTGCACCGCGCGCAGCTTGGTGTCGCCGACTTGCAGGCCGAGGGCTTGCTCGGCGACTCGGAGGAATGCGCTGCTTTGATCGGTGAGGGCGACCTGGAGTTTGCCGACGCTGGCGCGCGGGGCGGCGAGCTTTTGCTGGCGGAGGAGTTTTTGCACAGCGAGGGCGGTGTTTTGCGCGGAGTCCACGAGGGTGACATCCGGGCCGGCGTGGCGCTGGATGGCGGCGCGGAGGAGCGGGTAGTGCGTGCAGCCGAGGACGAGGGTGTCCACGCCGTTGCGGAGGAGCTTTTCCAAATAGCGGGCGATGACGGAGTCGGTGACGGGGTCGTCGAGCCAGCCTTCCTCGATGAGCGGGACGAGGAGCGGGCAGGGCTCGGTGAAGACGCGCACTTCGGAGTCGAGGGCTTCGATGGCGCGTTCGTAGGCGCGGCTGGCGATGGTGGCGCGGGTGCCGATGACGCCGACTTTTCCCGAGCGCGTGGCCTTCACCGCGGCCTGCGCGCCGGGCTCGATGACGCCGGTGACGGGGATGCGCAGCGTCTCGCGGAGGCGCGGGACGCCGAGGGCGCTGGCGGTGTTGCAGGCGACGACGATGAGCTTCGCGCGCTCGGCGAGGAGGAGTCCGGAGAGCTCCTGGCTGTAGCGCTCAATGGTCGCCTGGCTCTTGCCGCCGTAGGGGACGCGCGCGGTGTCGCCGATGTAGAAGATGCTCTCGGCGGGCAGCAGCTTGCGGAGCGCGGCGACGACGGTGAGGCCGCCGATGCCGGAATCAAAGACGCCGATGGGGCGCGGAGCTTCAGCGGGCGTGGTCTTGCGGGCGGCGGTTTTTTTCACGGAGAAAATGGGGCGCGATGAGAGGCGGACGCGCGGCGCGTGGCAAGCGCGGTTGCGAGTTTGGCTCTTCGTTGGACGTTAAAAGTTGAACGTTAGACGTTAGACGTTTCAGCCCCGCGCAGCGGATCGTCCGGTTGCTGAACCCGTGTCCTTCATTGGGAGGTGCCTGCGGCATGCTCAACGGCGAACGTTCAACGTTTAACGCTCAACTTTTAACGAAGGACGATACTTGCGGCTCAGTTCCCCGAGGGCGGCGCGACGGGCGCGGGCTTCACGCCCGGCGATGGCTTCACGGGCGCCGGCGTCTCGCGCTTGGCGGTCTTCTCCGGTTCGCGCTTTCCGCTCTCGTCGGTGTGGACGACGGTGGGAAGCTGCTGTTCGTTGCCGACGGCGCGGCGGTAGTTTTGCACGGCTTGGAGGATCGCCTGCGCGAGGAGCTGGCGGTAGCCGGCGGTGGCGATCAATTTTGCGTCGTAGGGATTTGTCTGGAAGCCGCCCTCGATCAGAACGCCGGGGATCGTGATGTCGCGGATGACGACGAAACGCGCGCGCTTCAGCCCGCGGTCGAACATGCGCGTCTTCACGACGAGCGCGGCGTGTGTGGCGGTCGCAAGCGCGATGTTTTCCGCGTCGCGCGCGTTGCCGCGGCAGTCGTTGAAGTCCGAGACGGCCGGGCCGTCGGCCATCATCGAGGGGACGCCGCGCGGCGCGAGCGTGTAGGATTCGACGCCCGTGCCGTAGCCGCCGGCATTGAAATGGACGGCGATGAAAATCCCGCGTTTGTATTGGTTCGCGATGCGAGTCCGATCCTCGAGCGAGATGAAGGTGTCGTCGCCGCGCGTGAGCACGACTTTCAGGCCCGTGGCCTGGAGCAGCGCCTTCGCACGCATCACCACGTCGAGCGCAAACGCCCTTTCCGGGCCGTAGATGCTCATCGCGCCGGAGTCGTGCCCGCCGTGGCCGGCATCGAGGACGACGGTGTCAATCGGTTCCGCATTCTTAATCCGGCTCGGACGCATGACGGGCTCGACGAGCTTCACGAGATCGAGACGCGAGATGCACACCTTCCCGTCGCGCTCAATGGCAGGGTAGCTGAGGATGAACTTGAGATTGTTGATGAAAAAATCCGGCGAGCCGGCCGTCGTGCGGATATTGCGCACGCCGGAGCTCGCGCTCGCCTCTCGGTCGTTCCTCTTCACCGCGCTGAGGCCGTAAAACTCGGCGATGTTGTCCATCGTGAGGTAGTCGCGTCCGTCCGCCTTCACCACGACCCAGTCCTGCGCACCGGATGCCGGGCCGGTGCCCGACAATCCTGCGAGCACGATTGCGAGCAGGATCAGGAGTCGGTGCATCGGCTTTGGGAAATGTGGTGTGTGTGTTTTTCTGCCTCGCCGGGAAGCAGGCACGGTGCCGCCGTGGAGCCAGCAGCGGGATTCGAACCCGCGACCTTTCGATTACAAATCGAGCGCTCTACCAACTGAGCTATACTGGCGTTTCT
>Ga0209596_1003173_pt1 | contig 13078 bp, 8 predicted proteins | sample M_130807_MF_Meta_FD_187314 | JGI IMG/M metagenome (GOLD analysis project Ga0209596, IMG submission 187314) | Freshwater microbial communities from Lake Montjoie, Canada to study carbon cycling - M_130807_MF_MetaG (SPAdes) (version 2) | ecosystem: Environmental > Aquatic > Freshwater > Lake... | reverse complement strand
ATGACTGTTGAAAATGGACGTGGTTATCGCATGGCCGAAGAAAATGTAGCAGGAGATCGAGAGATCGGTGTAATACCAATCGACTCAAGTTTTACGCCTGTTATTCGAGTTAAATACGAAATCGAAGATACTCGAGTTGGCCAAAAAACCAACTACGATAAATTGATTTTGGAAATCTGGACTAATGGTACGGTAACTCCACAAATGGCACTTGTTGAAGGTGCAAAGATTCTTCGAAAACACCTCAATCCCTTTATTCAATATGCAGAACCCGGCCCAGAAGTTGGTCTGGAACATATTCAGGAACCTGTTGCATCATCCACGGTTGATGTTGAACTTGAACGTAAGCTTAATATGAGCCTTGCTGAATTGGAATTGTCGGTTAGGGCAACCAATTGTTTGGAATCTGAAGGTATCTCCACCGTACGCGACTTGGTAATGCGTTCTGAAGAAGAACTGCTTGAAGTTCGTAACTTTGGTGAGACCACCCTTAAAGAAGTTAAGATTAAACTTGATGAGCGAAATCTTAAACTAGGTTTAAGATCTTCTGCTCTTCGTAAGTAAATTGTAATTTTCATAACTAAAAGTAGAGATTGAGCCATGCGCCATTTAAGAAGAGGCAGACAACTAGGAAGAAATCAGGACCATCGAATTGCGTTGTTCCGAAATCTTACCCGGGCTTTATTTACTCACCGTCGAATAATCACCGGCCTTGAAAAAGCCAAGGAAGTCCGGATATTCGCTGAAAAGCTTATTACCTTGGCAAAAAAAGACACCCTGCATTCCCGCAGGCTTGCTCTTTCCCGACTCCGCGACAAAGAAGCTGTCGAGCTTCTTTTCAAAGAAATCGCACCACTGTTCGCCAATCGTGCTGGTGGTTACACACGAGTTTTAAAGCGTGAAGAAAGGCGTCTTGGAGACGGTGGCCAAACTGCATTTCTTGAGTTGGTATTAGAATCTCGAACCAAAGAAGTCAGCACTGCTGCACCCGTAATTATTGATGCAGATGTAAAAAAATAGTCTCACAATTTAGATAAAACAAGAAAGCCGGGGTATTATTACCCCGGCTTTCTTTACTTTCCCACCTTAATTAATTGCCAACCTAGGGTTGACTACATTTTTGCATGAAGGTATTACCCGTTTACGGTGTTTACTTTTATGGTTGGAGAATGCGATGTTTACCCTTCAGTTTGTTGCCGCAGTGTTACTTTTTCTTTCAAATCAGAATGCTGTTTCTTTCAAAGAAACACCACAGGCTGATGATTGCTTAAAAATAGAATTGTCGCTAAGTTTAAAAGGCGAAATGAAGGTGCAACGCGATGGAAAAATGGTTGCCATCCCAATGGTTGCCAATGCCAATCACCATTTTGAAGAGCGCATCATCCATTTATCTTCCACCGGAATTCCAGACAAAGTTGCAAGGAATTATTCGAAAGCAGATGCTTTATTTAACATTGAAGGCAACAAATCTGAAAGAACACTACGCAAGCAAAGAAGTTTGATTGTAGCTCAAAGGCCGGAGAATTCTATTTTTGTTTACAGCCCAAAAGGCCCGTTAACGAGAGAAGAGTTAGAACTAACAGGAGAACACTTCGACACTTTATCCCTGGCCAATTTAATTCCAGATAAAGGGCCAATTCCAACAGAAGCATGGAAGCTAAAGGATTTTACAGTTCAATCCATTTGTAATTTCGAAGGTCTATCTGAGCATACACTCACAGGAAAAGTTGTTTCCAATGAAAACGGGATTGTGACTTTTAAAATTGAAGGAACCGCAACGGGTGTTGAATCAGGTGCAAGCGTAACATCAACAGTAAATGCGACAGGTACTTGGACCGAAAAAGCTGCAAAAATCACAAATCTAAACTGGAAACAAAGTGACAACAGAGAGGCCGGGCCAGTTAATCCTGCTTCTAAAACAGAAATGGAAATCATAATTAAACGCGAAGTTCTTGAAACACCACAAACTCTTAATGATGCTGCTCTAGTTTCAATACCCCAAGATTTTGATGTGCCTAATTTAATGACTTATGTTGAATTCAAAGACCAGCAAGGTCGATTTGATTTATCGATGAGCAGAGATTGGCAACTTGTTGCAAAGACTGAAAACCACTTGGTTTTGCGCTTGGTTGAAAAGGGCGACTTTATTGCTCAAGCTACTGTATCTGTATGGAGCAAAGCAGAACCAGGCAAACATCTTTCGGTTGCAGAATTCAAAACTATCACAGAGCGAACTCCAGGCTGGGTGGTTGAAAAAGACCTACAAGAAGGAGAAGTTCCTTCCGGTGACAAAGGCCGTTGGGTTTACAGAATTTCCGCTTTGGGCCAACTTGATAATGTCCCTACCATGCAAAATTATTATGTAGTCACCAGTCCCGGTGGCGAGCAGGTTGTTGTAACATTCAGCTTATCCCCTAAGCAGGCAGAGAAATTAGGGACAAAAGATTTGTCATTGATAGGCAGCTTGGAATTACCTGGAACTGCAGGAAAGTAACAACCCAACAAAGCCTAAGGGGATTCTCGTTCATGATTATTAGGAAGAATGAAGCTGCCTAATGAAATCCATTTCGTCGCCATCACAAACGCAGCAGAATCGTCACTGATTTATCTCTGGATCATCCTTAAGCATCACCCAGCCAGTTGGTAAAAGAATAAGCAAAATGCCTAAAACTTCTGCAATCGCCAAAGACTTTTGCCAAAACAAGACATCACCAATAACTGCGAAAACGACTTGACTAAGGCCTACAACCGAAATTTTAGTTGGGGTACCACTTGAAAAGGCGAGCGTTAAAAAGTTCTGGCCTATGGTTGCGGAAATCCCTATCCCCAACAAAAGTAAAACGATTTTAAAATCCAAATCACTAATGGTAGCGCCCACATTAGGGGTAAAAGGTAAAATTAAAAGGCATAAGGCAGTTGCGACTCCAGAAAAGTGAACCACAATAGCTTGGGTTGGAATGCCTTTGATTTTATGCAATCCGATCATTGCCAATGCAGTAAAAAACGAAGCGGTAATCGCAGAAGCAATTGCCAAATAATTATCGCTGACGTGTGGTTGTTGAATCAACCCAACACCAATAATCCCCATGCAAACAGCAACCCAATCCGAAAATGATGGTTTCTTTTTTAACATGGGCCAAGACAACAAAGCCACCCATAGGGGAAACATATTTGTAACGGTAAGAACCAAAGAAAGCTGTAATTTAGTTAAAGCATAGAAGGAACAAACTAGGGAAACACTGCCAGCAATACTTCGAAGCCAAAGGCTTCGCGACCCAATAACCACAGGGTTAATTCGAAAAGCCATAGCAAGGATAAATGAAAACAGGAAAACTAAAAAAGCTCTAAAAAATGCGATGATCTGCCAATCAAGGCTAATGCCCATAGCTGAGATATGACCTAGAGCAAAGGTAAAATTACCCATAAAAGTAAATGCAATGCAACCGCTTACCATCCACAAATATGGCATAAAAGAAGACCGATTCATTCTCTACCGCCCATTTGTGTTATAAAAAATAAAGAGATAAATGGTTACTCGGATGCGGGAGAAGGGTGTGCAACTTTGGGCCATTTTCGTTCAAAGCCCTTGTTCGTCCAAGTGACATCATTATCGATATCATGGCATTTTTGGCAGGACTGATCAATTTTACCGAGTCTAGATTCTTTGGCGGCAGGGTTTTCACCGGGAGAGGCTTTCCATGGATTAATAAGCTTATGCCAAGTTTCATCGTTAGGTTTTTTAACATGTTCGCTAGAAGGGCCATGGCAACTTTCGCACCCAACATTTGTAAGATTGGGAGTTTTTTCAAAAGTAGTAAAACCCGATTGGTACCCAAAACCAACGGTGTGGCAAACAATGCACTCGGGGTCATAGTGTCGCAAAGAGGGTTCCTTGGCATCAACAAGGGTTTGGTAAGCATGACTATGAGTCGATTTTTTCCAGACATCATAAGCACCTTCGTGGCATTTCTTACATTTTTCAGAACCGACATAAACAGGATTTGACTCGGGGGCAGAAACTTGAACCGAGTGCCTAGCTTGCCCAAACCGGGAAAGGAAATTTTCGTTTTTGAGTTCTTTGGCGTAGGATTCCATGAGTTCCATTACAGGGTGGTTCTTTTTTGCGGATTCAGTCGTCATGTAATCCTCAGACATTTGTTCAATCGTATACCTGAATTTAAAAGGCTGAATCGGGTCGCCTGTTTTATAAACACCTAATACCCCAACATATTTACCCTTGGTGCCCATCCTGATAATAAGAGATTGTTTTTTATTATCGTGGTTGATGGTAATCGGGTTCGAGGAAGGTTCATCTTCTTCACTGAGGCACATTAGTATTTGAAATTCGGGATAGGATTGTGCAGCTTTTAAAGCTTCAGTCGCAGGTTCTCCCTTTGGACTGCGATTAAGCAAGCCCTGATAAAGCAGGACTTTAAGCTGAATATTTTCTTGCGTCATTTCTTTTAACACGGAATCTAGCGCCACTTTAGATGGTCCAAACTTAACCCGGGGGTCTTTGATTTTTTCAGCAACATTTGGGCTGACAACACCTGTTACACCCAACTTGATATCCGATCCCTTGATATCAACTTTCTGCCACGCAGACACTTGATCAGGAAATTCTTTTTCTCGATCTAGAAGATTCGCTGCAACAACTCGTGGGGTAGGTTCATTAAGTGCGAACTCAGCGAGGGCGTTAAACAAAGGCATGGCTGTTTCATACTCTCCAAAACCAACAACCGAATAACCAATTTTTTTCTGAGCATTCATGGCATAGCGATATTTAATCAGCCCTTGTTCATTGGGTAGGGAAACAGGGCCTTGTTTTTGAGGCAGATCGCCAAGATCTAAGGCGGTAAGGTTCCAACCATTAGTTTTAAGCGCTTGAATAAAATTATAGCGCCTTTCCAAACCACCTACTTGCGGCCTAGAACAACCGCAGGGTAATAAATAGCCATGCTGCTGAGCGGTAAGAATAATAGTAAGGTCAGGTTTTTCCCACTTTAATAAAGACTTAGGAATGGGAGTTGTCGAGGCAATCGCAATCGGTTCTTTGCCTTTAATTTCTTGGGCAAGAACATTGGCAAATAATCCCCAATGATATGCAACTAGAAAAACAGAACCTAAAAGAACTGCAGTAACACTAACATTTTTAGAAGTCACGCAATTTTTTAGTAAAACAACAATTTTAGTTATCATGACCAATTCACCTTCCATGGTGTTAAATAATCAACCAAACAATATAGTTATAGGCCTGCCTAGGTACTAATAATTAATTATCGGCACGGCCTTCAACAGGAACACGGATTGACCTTGAGGCATTACCTTGGGATTTCAAGTAGAAAGAACTATCGCGAAAGAATTCATCATCCCTTGGAAAAGGGCCACTAACGGAATTAGGTGCTATTTCGATGGAGTACTTCCAAGTTCGTCGCCCTGAAACATCCTGAGGCCATCCAGAAACAAGCTTTACCTTGAGGTAAGCAGTAGTTTTAGGCATATCTAATTCAAGATCGATTCCTGGCAAATCGGTTTCGATCTTCAACTCTTTTTTGGCGCCCAGTCCCCTTTGAAAAACCCCCATGGATAACCTACCCCGTTGCTCTGCATCAAGGATCCGGAATTCGCCCTCAACCTTCCCGGTGATCCTAGCTTCAACACGAGTTTCAGATTCCAAATCTTTTTGATTATTTTTGGTGATGATGAATTCGATTTGCCTGCTAAAAGGCCCAAGTTCCATCAAATCTTTACCTCCGGGCACGGTATAAGATGCCGTGATCGGAACCATGTAACCGCATAAAAGAGGGGCACCTCCAAACTGTTTTTCATCATTTTTAAGTTCTTCATTAGTCAATGGCACAGGTTTTCCAATAATGATGGTTTCGTCAGGTCTGGGTCTGGTCATTTTGACAATAAAATCGAAGGATTTACGGGTGGAAGAATAACATTTAAAAGCAACTTTTTTTTCTGAAACTAAAGGCGACAAAACATCAATTGCTGATTCTACAGGATTAACAAAGAGTGCGGGTTGCACATTGACCAAAGCTTCAAGCCTAGATTCATTTCCCCCGCCTTTTTTCCCCATCCACATGTTCGCAGTCAGACGATTAGGGCCCATTTTTTCAGTTTTCCACTGGAGCCTGATCCACCCAACGGCCCCGCCATTCAAAACAGGTTGCTCATTTTTTTCCAAAGCAACAGGGGTTATTTGTTTTTCAAGAGTGGCTTTAACATCAGCTTTGGCCAAAGCCTCTTCAATTTTCAAGAGGTTGATATTTCCCATAGCATCTTTGGTGCTATTATTTTTCAACCATTCTGTTGGGAGTTGGAAAACAAGAACACTCGTACAGGTACAATTTTTACTATCGAGGCCGATTTTCAGAGGTAATAAACCTTCATGGGCGAAGAGATAATCCTGCATTCCCCCCATTTTGTATTCATTTTCAAGAGCACTTATGCCATCAGCAGGGTAGACTTTTTGCAAAAAAGTGAGTTCTTGATTGGAACCTTCATCCGCAGTATCGGAAGACTTTTGCGTGCTATTATCTTTGTTTTGGACTTGTGTTTTAGGCTCGTTAAACCCGCCTAGATAATTCATTGCAAAGGTAAGGCCAAACACCATAATCACAAAAAGAAAAACAGCAATAATTCCCTGCGAAGACTTCATAACCAAACACCTCTACATGAAAATGTACGAACAATATGATAACATAATCAGGATAATTATTGCAAATATGAGGAAAAGATTCTGCTAAAAATCTTTCGTTAAATGAAGTAAAAGAAAAACCTTCTTCATTTCCCCTTGGGAAGTTCAAGCAATTGATCCAATGCTTTTGAAAACCCTTCTGCATTAGCACTTGAAGCATCTAATTTAAGCATCTTAATGACCTTCAGATTTTCGCATCGCACCATTAAAACTATATTTTGCTGATCAAGTTTATAATTTTTCAAATCGTCTAGATCATCAACCCCAACCTCAACAAAATCCGATTTATCTTCAGCAATTAAAGAACGAATACCTTTTACAAATTCGTTTCGTTTCTCATCATCTTTTACAACATTTTTAATATCTGGGCTTACAAAAATTGCCATGGCTGAGGTTGGAAAACCCTTGCTTTTATTACCTTTAATTTTTGCATTAAGATCTTCAAGAGATTTGGGGAGATACTCAGGAACGGCAGCGCCTTGAAAAAACATCAGTATAAAAGTCTTGTCAGGTTTCTCGTTGATCAGGGCACGCAAACGGTCTTTTCGCAGCCCATTTACAATAAAAGGGTAAAATGGACCAGGTAAAATCTCCCCTTCTTTAAATACCAACTCGGTCACAGGCGAACCTTTATCCTGATTAACAGGGGCACTTTTATCTTGGGCAGCATTAAGCAATTCAAAACAAATAAGGGAAATCAACAACGAAGAAATAATTCTCAACATAAAACTCCTCCTAAAGATTGCATAAGCATCTAAATAAATATTACACAGATTCAATCAAACTAATATTTTCGAAATAACCTCACCATGAACATCCGTTAAACGCATATCTCTGCCACCAAATCGGAATGTTAACTTTTTGTGATCGATCCCTAGTAGGTGCAACATAGTTGCATGAATATCATGAATTTCAGCTTTACCCTCAATCGCATGATAACCAAAATCATCGGTCGCCCCGTAATTCGTGCCACCTTTAACGCCGCCACCTGCCATCCAACAGGTAAACCCGAAGGGATTATGATCCCTACCATCATTCCCTTGAGCAAAAGGAGTCCTCCCGAATTCACCTGACCAAAGTATAAGTGTAGAATCGAGCATACCCTTTGCCTTTAGATCATGAATCAACCCAGCGATGGGCTGATCAACAGCAAGCGCATTTTTTTGATGGCCATCCTTCAAATTGCTGTGCTGATCCCACCGGTCGCTGCCTACAGAAGGGCAAGTCAGCTCAATAAACCGTGCACCTCGTTCAAGCAAACGCCTGGCAACAAGGCATTGGGTGCCAAAAATTTTAGTTGGGGCATTGGGGGAATTCACTCCATAAAGATCCTGCGTTGCCTTTGATTCGGTTTTAATATCCATCAAATCTGGGATGGAAGTTTGCATGAGAAAGGCTGTTTCTTGATTGGCGATGGCAGACTCAATCTGATCATGAGTTCCATTTTTCTGCATGTTCAAACGATCAAGACGACTAACAAGATCCAGTTTATCCTTTTGAATCTTTTCGGAAGATTCTTTGCGGCTGATGTTGGCGACAGGTGCAGGGCCATATTTAAAAACCGACCCTTGATAAGCGGCAGGCAAAAAACCACTATTAAAATTATCAAGCCCACCCGGAGGAATAAGGCCACCATTGAGCACTAAAAAACCTGGGAGGGTTTTATTGAAACTCCCAAGGCCATAACTTGTCCAAGCGCCCCAACTCGGCCTCCCCTGAAGTCCGCTCCCCGTATGCAAAAAATAATTCGCACTTGTATGCTCAGGAAAATTCGAAACCGCTGATTTAATAACCGCAAGCTCATCTACATGTTTCGAAATGTGCGGAAACAAATCACTTACCCAAATACCGCTTTGACCATACTGCTTAAATTTCCAAGGCGACTGCAAAATCTTACCAATGCTATTGAATTGAGTGGGCAATACTTTCAAAACCTTGTCAGGCGTTTCCCCATGATATTTAGTCAACAAGGGTTTCGGATCAAAGGTATCCATCTGGGAAGGCGCACCATCCATGTAAAGAAAAATAATATTTTTAGCTTTGGCTTGATGATGCAAACCACCCGAAGGGTTGAGTTTATTTTTGTTATTTTCCCCCGCATGCAAAACACCAAAAGCAAGAGCCCCAAACCCATTGGCACTACCAATGAGCATTTGTCTTCTAGAAAGAGCCCTAGGTTGAAAATTTCCACAATGCATAACTTTATTCCTTGAACGACAAACTAAGGGATCCAGACAAATTCTTTAACATTCCATAAAGAATGTGCTATGGATGCCCATTTTTCAGAGTCAGTAGTAGCAGTAGGCGATGCAGATAAATAACCCAGACATTCCTCTACTTCCGCAGACGAGGGCAGACGATTTAATGCCTGCCAAAACATCGTATCCAAGCGTGCGCGTGGTTCCGCAATTTGAGCAATGATTTTTTTAGCCCACTTCTCAGATTGCTGATGCACAAACGGATCATTCATCAAGATCAAAGCTTGAGAAGGAACATTTGAAATACTTCTTTTCCCAACTGTAGAAAAAGGAATTGGTGAATCAAAGGCAAGCATGAAGGAGGACAAGAAATTCCTTCGCACGGAAAGATAAATACTCCTACGACCTGCACCGTCTATAGGACCACTCGAGGGTCTGCCCCTGCCCTCTTGAAACGCTGACAGGTTAACATTAACCGCAGGGCCAAACATGGTTTCATTCATTTCACCAGAAATGAAAAGCATGGCATCCCGGATCGATTCACCAGAAAGCCTTTTCATATTGGCATGGCTTAAGAAAAAGTTATCCGGATCTATTTTTTTGGCAATGTCTGAAGGGGATGACGAAGTCTGGTAAACAGAAGAGAGCATAATTTTCTTGATGGTTTTTTTAACCGACCAGCCATCTTCAACAAATTGAACTGCAAGAAAATCCAGCAACTCAGGATGAGTAGGCTTTTCGCCAAGCAAACCAAAATTATCAACCGAAGCAACAATTCCCCTACCTAAAAGATGATGCCAGATGCGATTCACCATAACTCTAGGAAGAAAAGGATCCGCTTCAATATTGGTAATCCAATCAGCAAGTTGCAACCTTCCACTCCCTAAGTTGTCTTTGGGGAGTTTAGCACCACCAAGAGCAGTCAAAAAAGAACGGGGGGCAGGTTCGCCCAGGCTTTTGTGACTTCCCCGTACGAAAACTTTCTCATCGATGCCGGTACCTTCATGCAATGCCAACCCCAACTGAGATTCCCAACAGACTTCAGTTTGAAGTAAGTTTTGTTTTTCAAGAAGTTGTGAAATGGGAAGTTTTGCACGGGTATCAAATTTTATCAAACCACAATGAATCAACAGGTTTCCAAGAGAGGCAAGAGAAGCATTTTTTTGGTTATCAACCACTTTTTCTTGTTTCACTAGGGAAGCTAGTTCAAGAATCATTTTCTGAATTTCTTGATAGAAGAGCGGATCATCAAGCGCAAATAAAGTTCGGGCAACAAACTCGCGAGCAGGTGTTGGTAATAAAGGTTTATCCTGCCCGCCCTGCAAAACAAATTTCAATGCAAAGTTAATATCATCAGAAGAAAACTCAAGATGAGCGGGCAGGTTTTTGTATCTTGAAAGATCGATACTGACCCAACCCCAATCATTCATATCAATGGTGCGCACCAAGTTCCCGTGTAAAGGGCCTGCAATCATAAGGTGAGCGCCAACAGAGGAGTAAACTTTAGCTTTGCCCTTTACGAGAAAATGAACCCAACCATCCTCAAGAGTAAAAGAAGGGGTGGATAAAATTCTACCCGCCCTGTTAGCGCCAAGGGCTCCTGGTTCTGGTTCCGAACCATTTGCGTGCTTTAAATCTTTCCAAAAGGGGTCTACCATTGCTGCTGAATATTCTGCAAATTGAAGTTCGTGCAAAGATTTTTGCTCTGAAATTCTGAGTGAACCTATTTTAACCGGGCCCCGCCCATAACTAAAATCATCAGGCATCCAATCCGATGGTGAAAGGTTCGAATAATCAACAATCAGCTTTTTGTTTTTAAAGGATTCCTTAAATTCCAAGTCGTTGGCACCAGACAATGGGCTTTTATTTCCAGAACCCTTCAACTCTGGATGAAGGATCTTTTTGGCAAGAAAGTTATCTTGATGCTTTGAGTCAGCATCCGCCTTTAACAAGTAAGTTAAAAATTCTGCCAGCGTATTTGGGTCGACCTTCTCAGCAAGTGCAATTTTATCAAGCTCGCTTTTATTAATTTTCCCAAGTGCCTGCAGAGGGGAACCATTAGGCATAACGGAATTGGTTTGCTTGATAGCATCAACAGCAATATGCCCCCATCCGATGGTTTCTTGATCAACAATTTGAATCGTAACCATCTTACCTGCAAAGCGACGAACATCCATGGAAGCTGGTGACATGGCATTTTGATTTTTACCCGTGATGCTAATTTCGATTTTGCCATCAACCAATAAATTGACACAGGTTTTCCCAAGATGATTGCCACCACCCACCAGCAAAGAAATATAGTTTCTTTCGATTAGAAAAGGCGAAGAGGTGAGAGTACCAGTAGGTTTGTCGGACCGAGTAACTTTTTGACCATTTTTCTGGATGTAGGAATTCACCAGAAACTTACCTTGGAAGGACCCATCTTTCTGTTCTGGAGCAAGATCATTGGCAGATACAGGGGCGGGAGCAAAAGCATTACCCTCGATTTTCCACTTTTTAAAAATGCCTGATTCGAAATCGTCAAAAATAATATCTTGCCCAACCGAGTCTGACACAGGTGACGCAGTCTTCAATTTGGAACCAAGAAAGGCAGCTTTGGCATACGCAGGAAAATTAACAGAAGCACTTTTAATGAAATCACTTAGGTCGGACTTTATTTGAGGCTCTAAATCGGCCCTTAAGGAGACTAACTTTTGCTCGACCTTTTTATTTTTCTCCATGCTTTGAAAACGGGCTAGGCGATAATGACTACTCGAAAGAAATCCAAACAAGGAGTAATAATCCTTGGTCGGGATGGGATCAAACTTATGATCATGACAGCGAGCGCATGCAATGGTAAGGCCCAGAAAAGTTTTCCCAATAACATCAATGCGGTTATCAAACCGATCCGCTTGATCAAGCCTTATATCAACAGGGGAATGAACTTCTTCGCCAAGATACAGAAACCCTGTGCCTAGGATTGATTCATTCCACCCTTCAACGGGATGTAATCTGGGGTTGGTGATCAAGTCACCCGCAAGGTGCTCTTTGACAAACTGGTTATAGGGCACATCAGAATTAAAAGCACGAATAACATAATCACGATACTGATAAGCATTAGGAATCGTTGCATCAAATTCGTGCCCGCGGGAATCACCGTAACGCACCAAGTCAAGCCAATGTCTGGCCCATTTCTCACCAAAGGAAGAAGAATCGAGCAACTTGTTGACAACTTTTTCGAATGCGTTAGGCGAGTTATCTTGAAGATAAGCCTTGGTATCCGCAGGCGATGGTGGCAAACCAATAACATCAAAATAAGCTCTTCGAATTAAGGCTTCTTTTTGAGCAGGACTTGCAGGAACGAGACCTTTCTCAGTCATTTTTTCAAGTACAAAAGAATCGATTGAAGATTTAACCCATGGATTAGACCCCATTGGTTTGGGTTTAACTTTACTTAATGGTTGCCAAGCCCACTGCTTTTTTCTTTCGTCAATATCAAAGGTGTTAGCTTTCACAGCGACAGTTTTTTCATCGGGCCAGTAAGCGCCATCTTTTACCCATTTGCGCAGGTCTTCAATTTGAGAAGTTGAAAGTTTGCTTTTTGGGGGCATCTTAATTTCATCATCATAGCCCACAACCTTCATCAACAAACTTTCGTCTGGTTTGCCTGCAACAAACAAGTGGCCTGTATCCCCGCCTTTTAATAAAGAGGACTTCGAATCCAATAAAAGACCGCCCTTTTGTTTTTTAGCTGTGCTATGGCAATCATGACAATAGCTAACAAAAAGCGGACGGATTTTATTTTCAAAAAACTCGTGCTCTTTTTGGTCAGCACTCGAAACATGAGGGACAGAGATAATTAAAAATAACGCAACAACTAAAGCAAATACTTTCCAATTCATGGCCACCCCTAGGTTTACAGGTGGGATAAAGAACTATTATAATTATAACCGATTGTTTTCTTGATTTCCAACTGCAAATAAGCTGGATTATTGCTGTATCAAATCAATGCAGATCAGGGTGTTTCTACCCCGAACATACAACAACCCATGCGACAAAACTGGAGCGGACCAGCATGGTTCCTGAAGCAGGGGAACACCATTGGCGGAAAGTTCTGCAACAGAAACCTTCTCAAACTTTTCCGGGTTGATTTTGATCAAATACAACCGACCATCTTCTGCTTGGCAGATAAAAT
>Ga0209596_1003172_pt1 | contig 13081 bp, 22 predicted proteins | sample M_130807_MF_Meta_FD_187314 | JGI IMG/M metagenome (GOLD analysis project Ga0209596, IMG submission 187314) | Freshwater microbial communities from Lake Montjoie, Canada to study carbon cycling - M_130807_MF_MetaG (SPAdes) (version 2) | ecosystem: Environmental > Aquatic > Freshwater > Lake... | reverse complement strand
GGATGATGTTGGTGATGTAACAATTACTAGCGCAAGTTCGGGTCAAGTGCTACAATGGAATGGTAGCAACTGGATTAATGCAACAGTGAGTTCAGATGTTATGACTGACGCAAAAAATGCGGCTTTAATTATTATGGATATTGGGAGTTAATATGGCATCAGGAGATAGAGCAGAAGCGAGGCTTTGTGCCCCAACCCAATTAGGTACTTCTACTACAACATTGTTCACTGTGGCATCTGGTCACACTTATGTTGTAAAACAAATTATTATTACAAATACAGATACTGTTGACCGCACTGTGACTTTGGCGATTGGTTCGGCGGCTACTGCTTCTAACAGGATTATGTCGGCGTTGCCGATTGGTGCGAATGATGTGATGGTGTTTGATACGGCACTTGTGTTGTTAACGACTGAGACTTTGCAGGGTTTGTCCGATACGGCTTCCAAAATTAACATAACTTGCATCGGATGGGACAAAACAAATTAAAATGAATAATCTTTCAGGCGTGTACAAAATCACCATTGGTGACAATCTTGTATATATCGGTTCTGCTGTAAACCTGTTTTCCCGTGAATCTGCACATAGAACCAAATTGGTTAAATTAAAGCACGGTAATCCATATATGCAGCATGCTTGGAACAAGTATGGGGTTATGTCTTTTGAGGTTATTGAGTATTGTGATGCGAAAGATTGTTTATCTACGGAACAAAAACATCTTGATGAAGTATTTGGTCAAGAGTGTTGTATGAATATCTTGCCTACGGCGGGAAGTCGTTATGGTTTCAAAGCATCTGCCGAGTCATGTAAGAAACTATCTGAATCAACAATTGGTCATGTCATTAGTACTGATACACGCAAAAAGATTTCCGAAACTTTAACGGGTCGCAAGTTGTCTGACAAACAGAAACAAGACCGAGTAATCAAATATCAGAAAAAAATTGATGCTGGCTGGGTTCACACGAGCGTGGGTAAACCCATTAGTGATGAACAAAAAAACAAGATTCGTGCAACCATACAAGCCAAATTTGATGCTGGCTGGGTTTCACCGAAAAAAGGTATTGGGATGAGTGCTGAACAAAAAAAGAAATTATCTATTGCACATAAGGGCAAGAAGTTGTCCGCTGAGCATAAAGCAAAGATTTCCAAATCGCTTTTGGCTAGAAATAAGGTGAACAACTAGTCATGGCTATCTCTCAGGCATCAGGTAATGCTGGTCTAAACCCAGGTATTTACACAAGTTCCACTCGCCCTGCTTCGCCTGCTGATGGCTTGGTTATTTCGGAGACTGATACCGATTCGTTGCAGGTGTATAAAGGTACGGCGTGGGCTCCAGTTAGCGGACTGACTTTTATTACTGGTGGAAGTTTTACTGCATCAGCAACAGCAAGTTTGCCCACAAATAGTTTTACTTCAACTTACAAAAATTATAAAGTGATTTATCAGTTGAGTGCTGTATCTGGTGCTAATTATTTTCGTATTCGTTTTAGAACAGCAGGCACAGACAATTCAGCATCTAGTTATGATTTTAGTGAATATGGGCGTAGATATGGTGCAGCCACAGCAATAACCAATGAATCCACTAGCGCAGACAATCTATATTTAGGTTATTCAATTGCTTACGCCGCACTATCTATGGATGTTTTAACACCGCAAGCAACAGCACAAACAATCATGTTTGCTACCGTAAACGGTAACGATGCAACGGCAGACGGCTCATTTCAATACAATGCAAGATTTGGTGCTACAACATCATTTGACTCTATGACTCTTTATGTTAGTTCTGGCACCATCACGGGTACTTATCGTGTTTACGGATATGGAGATAGTTGACATGACAACAAAGCCAATTGTTTTTGATGGTGCGGAACATCGTGAAATGACTGATGTGGAGTTTGCTCAATATGAGGCAGACAAAATTACAAACGCAGCACAAGCCGATGCTCTTGCTGCTAAAGCAGCAGCCCGTGAAGCATTACTTGCTCGTCTAGGTATTACCGCTGAAGAAGCACAACTATTGTTGGGGTCATAAATGGGTATCTCTGGCGCACGACCAAAAAGATTAGCAACCCAATACGGAATCGGGTCGGGTGGTACAGAAACAAACATTACCGTTTCAGGTGTTTCATATAAGTTACATACCTTTACTTCCGATGGAAACTTTGTTGTTTCTACAGGTGGTTGGTTTGACATGTTTGCGGTTGGTGCAGGGGCAGCAGGAGGTGGAGGCAATGTTTCCTCAACTAACCAAAACGGTGGTGGTGGCGGTGGCGGAAGTGTTTTGCAAACAACAATCTATCTATCTCCAGCAACTTATGCGGTTGACATTGGTGCAGGTGGTGCGGCTGTAACTGATGATAATGGTGGTTCGGGATTTGCAACAACCATTGGAACAATTTATTATGCTGTTGGCGGTGGTGGAGGTGGTAGAGGAAACGGTGTGGCTGCAACTGGTGTTGTTGCAGGAGGTGGAGGCAATAACAATAAAGCAGGCGCAACAACTACAGCACCAAACATTGGCTTTTCGGGTGGTAATGGTTCCTCAGATGGTGCCGCAGGTGGCGGTGGTGGCGGTGCGGGTTCAGCAGGGTCTGGCAGTAACGGAACAGGGTCAGTTGGCGGTGCTCCAGGTGCAGGTATATCGCCAAGTACTTTTTCAGGTGGAACAAAAACAGATACTGTTGGCGGTGGTGGTGGCGGTGCAAGAGGTTCAGGTAGTAGTGGAACGGGCGTAGATGGCGGTGGTTCTGGAGCATCAACACTTAACGGAAGTGGCGTTGCTGGCTCAACTAATCGTGGGGGTGGTGGTGGAGGATGCAATGGCTCAGGCGCAGCAGGTGCAGGCGGGTCTGGAGTTGTTTATATTCGCCGCCGTATTGAAGGTGATGCTCTTGCTACAACAGCGGGTTATGGTGTTGCTACAGGTGGTACAGGACCAACTTCAACAACCGTTGATGGTGTTACATACAACTATTTGACTTTTACTTCTGATGGTACCTTGACGGTTTCTACCGCTGGTTTCTTTGATATTTATGCCCTTGGAGGCGGAGGCGGAGGCGGTGCAGGCGGTGGTGGTTATTCCGTTGGTGGAGGTGGCGCTGGTGGGAGATTACGAACAACCGTCTATTTATCAGCAACAACATATGCTGTTTCTATTGGGGCTGGCGGAGCCGCAGGGTCTCCATATAACGGTGTTCACGGTGGAGTAACAAAATTTGGAAATATAATTTCAGTTCTTGGTGGTGGTGCTGGTAATAGAACTACACAAACCGTAACAACAAATGCTGATTCAATTCACGGCGGTTGTGGTGGTGGCGGTGGTGACGAGTCAAATGGTATTTATGGAAGAAATCTTTTAGGTGACAGTTTTGGATTTCAAGGTGGAGCAAGTAACTTTACATACCGTAACTGTGGAGGTGGTGGTGGTGGAATTGGCGGTGCTGGAGTTTCTGTAACTAGTGCAGTTGGTGGAAACGGTGGTATTGGAGAAGACATAAGTACATTTATCGGTGGAAGTACCGCCTATGTTGGTGGCGGTGGTGGTTCACATGGTGCTTCTACTGCTGGAACTGGTGGTAGTGGAGTTGGTGGAACAGGAAGTACTGGAACTGGTAATGCAACAAGTGCTACTGGATATGGTTCAGGTGGTGGCGGTGCATACAGTACGGGTGGTGCTGGTTTTCAAGGCATCCTTTACATTAGATACAGAACAGCATAAGTGGTAGAATAGGAGATATATGAGCGCACAATATTTTGCACAACTAGACGATAACAATGTTGTTACACATGTAGCTGTTGTTATGCGTGATTTTTTAGAATCAAACCCCGACAGATATACGGGTCGTTGGGTTGAAACATTTTTTGATACCGAAGGTAAAACATATGCAGGTGTCGGGTTTATTTATGATGAAGCAACATCAGATTTCACTCCTCCTGCTGTTGTTGAGGGAGAGTAATGGCTTTTAGTTCTGTTTTAGGGGCTTCTTCGGTTGTTAAGCCAGGTGTAGTTACTACTGCTACACGCCCTTCTTCGCCCTTTGTTGGTCAACTTATTTATGATACAACGGTGTCTCAGACTTTGGCATGGAATGGTTCTGCTTGGGTTGTTCAGAACGGTGGCTTGGTGCGTGTCGGTGGCGGTTCGTTGTCAGGTAGTACCACAACTTTTAGCAGCGTGTTTAGTAGCAGTTATGACGCATACAGAATAGTTTTGTCTAATGTTACATTTACTTCAGGTTCTTATGCATATATGCGTTTGGGTTCAACTACTTCGGGCTATGTTAATTATAATCCCGCGGTGTCAACTGGTGGCACTGCTACTTCTGCGTTTGGTACGCAAGGCAGTACTTTTTGGGCTCCGTTTTATATGCAAACAACTGATTTTGGTGCAACTGTTGACATCATCAACCCTAATTTGGCTAAACGCACCTATATCACAGGAGGTTTTGGTGTTGACACTACCTATGGTGCTATGACACATATGGGTTCATTGGATAATACAACGCAATACACAGCATTCACATTGTTTACTTCTTCTGGAACATTTACTGGAACAGTCAATGTTTACGGATACGCACTTAGTTAGGAGATGACATGACAATACCACAAATACGCATCATTGACGGTGACACCGTGATAGACCGTGACATGAACGCAGATGAATTAACACAACTTGAAATAGACAAAGCATCCGCTACAGCCCGTGACGAAGAAATTACAGCCAAAGCCGTAGCCCGTGAAGCATTACTTGCCCGTCTAGGAATCACCGCTGAAGAAGCACAACTACTTCTTGGAGGTATCTAATGGCATTTACACTTCCATCTTCCCCGACCACTAATCAAGTTTTTACGGTTGGTTCCCGCACATATACATGGACGGGTTCTGTTTGGGAGATGACGGGCGGGTTGATTACAACCAGCCAATTAACAGATTTAGGTGTTACTACAGCAAAGATTAATGATCTTGCTGTAACAACAGGAAAGATTAATGACCTCGCTGTAACTGCAGGCAAAATTGCTAATGCTACGATTACAGCAACACAGATTGCTTCCGATGCTGTAACAACAGCAAAGATTCTTGACGCTAATGTGACTGCTGCTAAGCTTGCTAATACTGCTGTAACAGCAGGTGCTTATACAACAGCAAATATTACTGTTGATGCGCAAGGTAGATTAACTGCGGCTTCTACAGGAAGCGGGTTTGATGCGTTTAATGATCAAGTATTTTTAGCAACACAGATATGGTCTTAAAAGGAGATAACACATGGCAACATTAAGTAAATTAGCATTACAACCTGCAGGTACAACGGGCGATGGTTTGGGTATTTTAGTAGCGAATACAGCTACGGCTGGTACAACGATTCATACAGCATCAAATACTGCTACTACAATTGATGAGGTTTGGTTGTATGCATATAATAACCATACTTCCTCTATTCTTCTAACTATTGAATATGGCGGTGTAACAGCACCTAAAGATGTAATTAAACAAACTTTGACGGCACAGAACGGTTTAGTTCTTGTAGTTGCAGGTCTCTTAGTTCAGGGTAATGCTTCTGCAAAGGTAGTCCGAGCATTTGCTAACACGGCTAGTCAAATCTCAATTTTTGGGTATGTTAATCGTATAACGGCATAAACTCGTATGGGTCGTTTATATGATTTCCGTTCGCTAAACAATACTCAGGTTGGTTCTTGGTTGAATAGTGCTTTTGGTGGTTTGGGTACAACCACATTTCCTTTAAGTGTTGAGTATCTTGTTGTCGCTGGTGGTGGAGGTGGCGGTTATCAATCCAACTCTGGATGGGGTGGTGGTGGTGGCGGCGGTGCAGGTGGTTTGCTAACGGGAACTTTATCTCTTGCTAATGGAACATACACAGCAACTGTTGGCGGTGGTGGTGCAGGTGGTATTGAAACAAGTGGTACTGCTGGTGGAAACTCTGTGTTCAGCACGATTACTTCTACTGGTGGTGGTGGTGGTGGCGGATATGGTGCAGGTGCTGTCAGTGGTGGTTCAGGCGGTGGTGGTTCAAACTCAAACGGCACTGCTGGTACAGGCACATCTGGTCAAGGAAATAACGGTGGCTCTGGTGGTGGTTCTGGCAATGGTGGTGGCGGAGGCGGTGGAGCAAGTGCTGTTGGTTCTAATGGAAGCACTAATGCAACTACTGGCGGTGCTGGCGGCAACGGCACTGCATCAAGTATTAACGGCACATCAACAACTTATGCTGGCGGTGGTGGTGGTGGTGCAGTTCCAACAGGTGTAAGTACATTCCCTTATGCAGGTGGTGCAGGTGGTGCTGGTGGCGGTGGTCGTGGCGGTGGCAGTTCTAGTGTTCTGGCTGGTACAGCAAACACTGGCGGTGGCGGTGGCGGTGGAATGATATTTGCCTATGCTGGTGTTGCTGGTGGTTCAGGCATTGTGATTTGCCGTTATTTGACTTCTGATGCAACTGGAAAAACTGTTACTGGCGGAACTGTTACCACTTCGGGTTCATACACGGTGCATACTTTTACAGCGTCTAGCAGTTTGGTGATTGCATAATGGGCAACTCTCGTGCTCGTAGTCGTGTTGGCACACAGGTTGGTACTTGGCTTGGTACAGGTTTGGGTACAACCACATTTCCTTTAAGTGTTGAGTATCTTGTACTTGCAGGTGGCGGTGCAGGTGGTTCTGGTGGTAGTTACGGTGTTGCAGGTGGTGGTGGCGCAGGTGGATATCGTTCGTCCGTAACTGGAGAGTCAACTGGTGGTGGTGGAACTTTAGAATCACCGTTATCTCTTGTTGCTGGTACTTATGCTATTACTGTTGGTGCTGGTTCTTCATCTAGCGGAACCGCAGGAGGTAATTCTTCTATCGCTGCTTTAGTTGTTTCACTTGGCGGTGGCGGTGGTGGTAATGGTGGTTCCTCAAATAATCCTTCATCTGGTACGACTGGGGGTTCTGGTGGTGGAGCATCATCTGCATGGAATGGTAGTGCTTGGACAACTGCCTATACATACGGTAGTGCTGGTACCGCAGGGCAAGGTTATGCGGGTGGTAACTGTGATGGTCCCTGGAATGGAGGTGGCGGTGGTGCAGGTGGCGCAGGCATTCCTTGGGGTGGAGGATATGGTGGTCGTGGCGGTGCGGGTATAGCCAGTTCTATTACTGGTACATCGGTTACTCGTGGCGCAGGTGGTGGTGGAGCAGGTTCAAGAAACGGTAGCATTAACGGTTCTACTGCTGTAAACGGTACAAATGTGACTATTGCGGGTTATGGCGGTAATCCTGATGGTGCTGGTGGTTTGGCTGGTGGTAATGCTGCGGCAAATTATGGTTCGGGTGGTGGCGGAGGTTCGGATAGTTCTAGTGGTGGTGCTGGTGGTTCTGGAATAGTTATTGTTCGTTATTTAACCGCAGATGCTGTAGGGAAAACTGTTACTGGTGGAACCGCCACAACTAGTGGAAGTTATACAATTCGTAGTTTTACATCTTCAGGAAGTTTGGTTATTTCATGAAAATCAATGTTTTTATAGCAAGAAAGGAAATAATCTAATGGCACATTTTGCAGAAATAGATTCAAATAATAAAGTCCTACGGGTTATCGTGGTCGCAGACGAACACGAAGCCAACGGTGCAGAGTGGTGCAACAGTTTGTTAGGTGGCACATGGGTACAGACTTCGTACAACAACCGTATTCGCAAACAATATGCAGGTATCGGATTTACATACAATGAAGAGGCAGATGTATTTGTCGCCCCGCAACCTTACCCATCTTGGTTGCTGGATGCAAGTCATAATTGGCAAGCCCCAACCCCAAAACCAGACGGGAATTATTATTGGGATGAAACTTCATTATCATGGCTTGCTTTTACCCTGTAGACAAACAAAAATAAATGTGAGATAATAAAATACATGGCTGCAATAGATTTCCCTAACTCGCCAGCAACTAATGATATATATTCTGTTGCTGGAAAAAGCTGGTTGTACAATGGTACATCTTGGACTTTAATTGGGGTTTCTACTTCAGTATCATTAAATTCATTTAATCTAGATGGCGGAATGGCAAACACTGTTTATGGTGGTGTTTCAACACTTTCTGGCGGAGGAGCAACAGGCTAATGGCAGTTTCCATACAATTAAGAAGAGATACAGCGGCGGCTTGGACTTCAGCTAACCCGACCCTTGCACAAGGTGAGATGGGTGTAGAGACTGATACAGCAAAATATAAAATTGGTGATGGCACAACTGCTTGGGGAAGTCTTTCTTATTCATCGCTTCCTTCAACAGCTATTTCTACAACTACAGTTACTACAAAGGGAGATATTTTAGTTGCTACTGCAAGTGGAACTATTGCTCGTCTTGGTGTAGGATCAGCTGGTCAAGCTCTTCTTGCTAACTCATCTACTGCTACTGGTTTAGAGTGGGGTATTGGTGCGGCGGCTACAGATTCTGATCAAGCAATTCTTGGTATACAAGTTTTTAGTTAAGGAGAAAACATGGCAACATTTACAAAATTAACATTTCAACCAGCAGGTACAACAGGTACGGGGTTGGGCATCCCAGTTGCTAACACAACTAGTCCTGGTACAACGATTCATACATGTTCAAGCAACACTTCAGTCATTGATGAAGTTTGGATTTATGCAGTGAATTATGATACATCCGCAAGAAAACTTACATTACAATTTGGCGGGACAACTGCTGGAGACAATGATATTGAGTTAACAATTGCTGCAGAGTCTGGTCTTGTTTTGGTAGCTCCAGGTTTACCTGTTCAGGGTAATGCTTCAGCTAAAGTTATTAAAGCTTATGCTGCTACTGCAACATCTATTGTGCTTTACGGATATGTAAATAGGATTTCGTAAATCCTATGACGCTTCGTTACGATTCCCGCTCTAGGGTTTCTACTTATACACAGTCTTGGGTGAGTGGTTTTGACCCTGATTTTGGTGTGTTTGAATCTATTGCTACCTATTCAACAACCTTAAATGGTCAGAACACAGTCACTTTCTCTAGCATCCCACAAACCTTTAAGCATCTACAAATAAGAACATCAACCGTTGCCACGACTGATGGGTATATACAAAGCAGATTCAACAGTGATACTGGTTCTAACTATGCATGGCATCTTGTCAGTGGAAACGGCGCTGCCGCAAGTTCTACATCGTCCACTGCAACAACAAACCTTCGCATTACTGGCTACAACAACCAAATGGATACAACAAATCCGTATGTTTCTATTACGGATATTTTGGATTACACAAACACAAATAAATACAAAACGATTAGAACTTTGTCTGGTAAAGATTCAAACGGTGCTGGTGACGCAAACCTTATTTCTGGTGTTTGGATGAATTCGTCTGCTGTAACGGCGATTGAACTTTTCTTAGGTTCTAGTGGTGCTAAAACTTATTTGACTGGTTCACATATTGCTCTTTACGGGGTTAAGGGATAGTTATGGCTGTTTCAGCGTATGAACTGATTGAAGCAAAAATTTTAGGCACGGCTGCGAGTGCAATAACTTTTAGTTCTATCTCACAGACTTATACCGATTTAGTTTTGATTGCCAACTCATCAACAACCACTGTTGGGTCATCCGAAATAAACAAAATGACTTTCAACTCTGATACTGCAACCAACTATTCAACTACTACTTTGGCTGGCGATGGTTCTTCTGCTGCAAGTTTTAGGGGTACTAGCGTCGCTTATATTCGTGCAGGTAGAAACAGTCAAAATGGTGATTCATATTTCGTGCCGAACAAAATACAGATTATGAACTACACCAACACAACAACATACAAAACTGCTTTTGCGCAAGGTCCAGAGGCTAGTGCATACATTGAAAACGATGTTGGTTTGTGGAGAAGTACAAGTGCAATTACTTCTGTTACTTTGACTGCTGGTTCAAACAATTACAAAGTTGGTTGCACATTCACTTTGTACGGGATTAAGGCTGCGTAATGGCTGCATATAATTTGATTGCAACTACAACGGTAGATTCACCTAGCGGTGCTTCAACCATCGTGTTTTCGTCTATTCCACAAACCTATACAGACTTGTTGATGGTTGTTAGTGGTCGTGCTTCTCGTTCTGCTGTTGCAGACGATATGTTTATAAATTTCAACGGTTCAACATCAAACATTACCAACAAGTTTGTGTATGGTAATGGTACATCGGGACTTTCTTCATCTTATTCTTTACACGCAGGCAACCTTGTTTGTGACACAGCAACAGCAAACACCTTTGGAAATACAACCATTTATATACCCAATTACACTTCAGCAAACTATAAATCGTTCAGTGTTGATTCTGTTACAGAAAATAATGCAACAACTGCTTATACCGATTTGGTTGCAGGTTTATGGTCTAGCACTGCTGCTGTTACTTCTCTTACAGTATATTCAGGAACTTCGGGTTCTAATTTTTTACAGTATTCATCAGCGTCTCTATACGGAATCAAAAACAGTTAGACTTAGGAGGTCTTATTATGGCAACAAAATTAGAAGTAAATTGCTCTACAGGTGTCACAACCGAAGTAGAGTTAACAGCAGAAGAATTGGCTCAGCGTGAGGCTGATGCGGCTGCATTTGCTACGGCTGAAGAGGCACGACAATCTGAGGCAGATGCTAAGGCTGCTGCAAAATTGTCGGCTCAAGCAAAGTTAAAAGCATTGGGTTTGTCTGATGCTGAAGTGGAGGCTTTGGTCGGCTAATGCGTGGTGGTAGAACAAAAGTTTCACAGTATGTGAATCAGAATCCTCGTTACAAGTTGCAACAAACTTTTAATGGTGGTGTTGAGTCGTATGTGTCTGTGGCTGGTGTGTTTTATAAGGTGCATACTTTCACATCTACTGGTACTTTGTCGTTTGGTTCGCAGGCTACTGTCAGTTTGGATACCGAGTATTTGGTTATTGCTGGCGGCGGTGGAGGGTATTCTTCAGGTGGTGGTGCAGGAGGATACCGTACAGGTTCTTTGGCACTAACATCAAGTTCTTATACCGTGACCGTTGGTGCAGGTGGTGGTACTGCTACAAATGGTTCTAATTCTGTTTTTTCAACTATTACCTCCACAGGTGGCGGTGGTGGTGTAACGGGTCAGGGTGTTACTGGCAATAGTGGTGGTAGCGGTAGCGGTGGCGCAACGGTTAGCGCAGTAAGTGCGCTCGGTGGTGCTGGTAACACTCCTTCCACATCGCCATCACAAGGAAACAACGGTGGGGCGGCGGCTGCACAAGCACCAGGAAATTATGGTGCAGGTGGTGGTGGTGGTGCTGGAGCGGTTGGTGGTGCATCGCTTGCTGGAACAAACGGTGCTGGTGGTGCAGGTTTGGCATCTTCTATAACAGGTACTTCTGTTACTCGCGCTGGTGGCGGTGGTGGTGCAGGTAACTATGCTGCTGGTGCTGGAGGTTCGGGTGGTGGTGGTAGTGGTGAAGTACCTCCTGCTGCTGGTGTTGCAGGTACAGCAAATACTGGTTCGGGTGGTGGCGGTGGATATGGTGTGGGTTTTGGCAACGGCGGTTCGGGTGTTGTCATTTTCCGTTATCTCACAGCCGATGCAACCGCAAAAAGTTTGTCTGTTACGGCTACAGGTGGTAGTTCTACTGTTTCGGGTGCGTATACGGTTTGGTCGTTTACGGCTACTGGTACGGTGACTGTTACGGTTGCGGCTCCTTCGTTGGTGACGGCAGAGTATTTGGTTGTCGCAGGCGGTGGTGCAGGTGGTAACTCTACTGGTGGCGGTGGTGGTGCAGGCGGTATGCGAACGGGAACACAACCTTTGACTGCTGGAACCTCTTATACGGTCACGGTTGGTGCTGGTGCTAGTGGAACGGCTGTAGATAATACGAGTCAAGCAAACAACGGTTCGGATTCTGTTTTTGGTTCCGTCACTTCCACGGGTGGTGGTGGTGGTGGAAACCGTGACGGCTCATACAACGCTGGTCGCACAGGTGGTTCATCTGGCGGTGGTGGAGGTTTTGATAGTGCTGGTTCTTCTGTAGCAGGTACATCAGGTCAAGGTAATGCTGGTGGTGCTAGTCATGGCGTAAGTGCAGGCGCACAATCCGCAGGTGGCGGTGGCGGTGGTGCAGGTGCGGCGGGCGGGAATGGTTCTGCGCTTCAGGGTGGCGCTGGTGGTGTGGGTCTAGCGTCATCCATCACGGGTTCGTCTGTAACATACGCAGCAGGTGGTGGTGCAGGAGCGCACGGTACTGCTGGTACTGGTGGTTCAAGCATCGGTGGTAATGGCGCTGTCGGAACAGCAACGCCTACTAATGGTTCAACAAACACAGGTTCAGGTGGCGGAGGTATTGGTCAGCGTAATGCCCCTTGGGTCGCTGGTAATGGTGGTTCAGGAATTGTTATTATTAGATACCCAATCGGGTAAAAGGAGAAAAGAAATGGCACATTTTGCAGAAATAGATTCAAACAACAAAGTCCTACGGGTTATCGTGGTCGCAGACGAACACGAAGCAGATGGGGCTAATTGGTGTAATAACTTACTCGGTGGCACATGGATTCAAACGAGCTATACAAATCGTATTCGTAAACAATATGCAGGAATAGGATTCGCTTATGATGAAGCCAAAGATGAATTTGTTGCACCGAAACCATTTGCTTCGTGGACATTGGACACGAATAATGATTGGCAAGCACCAACACCAAAACCTGAAGGTGATTACACTTGGGATGAAGAATCATTAGCGTGGATTGAAGTAACTATTAGTTAACACTTATCTTAAGAATAACTATTAAACTATAATCTATAGGTGAAAAGAATTAGATTTAGAAAAGGTTCTTGGGTAATTCTGCCCGCACTTATTTTCGCTTGGTTTTATCCAACACCGTATTCTGCTAAAGCCGATGCGCTTGGCGAGTGGACATACAGTCAATCTCAATCATGTGGTGGATCTGTTGAGTTAATCGGTGATGCGATCACTCTACACGGTCCTGACTATAACGGATGTAGCGGTGCTGCTCATTGGGTAAAAATAGAAGCAACCATTCCTCAAGGTGTAAGCACGGTGGATTTCACTTGGGCATACCAAACCCTTGATGGTGCTTACTACGATCCCCCTCAGTACGCAGTAAATGGTGTCT
>Ga0209596_1003169_pt1 | contig 13093 bp, 10 predicted proteins | sample M_130807_MF_Meta_FD_187314 | JGI IMG/M metagenome (GOLD analysis project Ga0209596, IMG submission 187314) | Freshwater microbial communities from Lake Montjoie, Canada to study carbon cycling - M_130807_MF_MetaG (SPAdes) (version 2) | ecosystem: Environmental > Aquatic > Freshwater > Lake... | reverse complement strand
CTCGGGTATTGGCTACCGCGAAGCGTTGCAGTATCGTCTCGGTGAGATCAGCGAAGAGAAGGCGATCACGCACTCGAGCGGAAGGAGTTGGGCCTATGCGCGTCGACAGCGCACCTGGTATCGCGGAGAGCCGATCAGCGCCACGATTAACGCTGGTAGCAGCCAGACGACCGCACGTGTTGCCGCTGAGCTTCACGCGCTTGCACGGACGCTGATCGAGCAGACTGGAGCGTAGAGTGGGGGAGCGCACAGTGCGCCAGCGACGAACACCGATTGAGATTGCTCCACCAGTTGAACGTGCGTTTTTGATTGCCGTAGACACGGGGAGTGACCCTGGTTGGCCAGCAGAGGATAGCCTCGAAGAGTTGGCGAGCCTCGCGCGTACCGCTGGCGCAGCGATTGTTGGCGCCGAGTGGCAGCAGCGACGGCACGCCGATCCAGATACGTATATTGGCGCTGGCAAGGCGCGCGAGCTACTTGCCGCCAAGGCTGAGACTGGATTCACACTTCTCATTGCCGACGATGAACTTTCACCGACGCAGCAGCGCGGCCTTGAAGAGGTCCTTGAGGTGAAGGTGATTGATCGGAGCCGTCTCATCCTTGACATCTTTGCGATGCATGCACGCACGCACGAAGGACGGCTCCAAGTTGAGTTGGCGCAACTTGAATATCAACTCCCGCGCCTCACAAAGATGTGGACGCACCTTTCACGCACCGGTGGTGGCATTGGGACGCGCGGACCTGGCGAGTCACAGCTCGAGACCGACCGCCGCCTAATCCGCGACCGCATCTCACTGATGAAGGCACGTGTTGACCAGGTGCGGCGCAGTCGCGAGACCGGTGCACGTGCGCGTTCAGCTGGCGGTGTGCCAACCGTGGCAATTGTTGGATATACCAACGCTGGCAAGTCAACGCTGCTGAACAGTCTTGTTGGGAGCAGCGCAGTACTCGCTGAGGATCGACTCTTTGCCACGCTTGATCCGACGAGTCGGCGCCTGCGCCTTCCAAGTGGCGCACATGCGATCGTCACCGACACGGTGGGCTTCATTCATAAGTTGCCACATCAGCTCGTTGATGCCTTCCGCGCCACACTTGAAGAGGTTGCACGCGCAGATCTCCTCCTTGAGGTCGTCGACGCCTCTGACCGTCACTGGGCTGAGCACCGCGCCACGGTTCAGGAGGTGCTTGAGGAGCTCGGCGCGGATGAGAAGCCGCGGATTGCAGTCGCCAATAAGTGCGATCGCCCCAACGCTGGCGCCCTCATTGAGGGGGCGCTCCGGGTGGCCGCAGCAACAGGGGATGGCCTTCCAGCGCTCAGGGATCACCTAGAGGAGGTCCTGCAGCGGCAAGGGGTGGCAATCGACCTCGAGCTCCCATATGGGGTGGTTGGCGAGGTTGAGGCGCTCCGAGCCCGGACTGGGATCCAGGTGGCATATGAAGATGCGGCGCTGCATGTGACGGGATTTGCGCCAACAGATGTAGCGGCAGAACTGCAGCAGTTGAAACGGCGGGCGATCGGCCGGGTGCTTTAACGGGCTCAGGGGGAGGCGCCAGGACTCTCCATCTTGGTTCCGATAATGATAGTTATGTGACGAAGATATCAGGCGGCTGAGCACGAAATCCCCTCTGAGGGCGTATCCTCTCCCCATGCGGATCGAATTCATCGCTCAGGCTGGCGTGAAGATTCATACCGCCCACGGCTCCATCCTCTGCGACCCGTGGTTCAACCCTGCGTACTACGCAGGCTGGTTCCCATACCCGCGAAATGATGGTCTTGATCACGCCGCCCTTGGCGCCACCGACTACCTCTATATCAGCCACCTCCACAGAGACCATTTTGACCCTGAGTGGCTTGCCCGCTGGTGCAGCAAGGAGGCGACGGTCATCCTCCCCGCCTACCCGCTCCCAGAGCTGCGTGAGGCGCTCACCGAACTCGGCTTCAGCAGGTTCATCGAGACGACGTCAGGCGTCCCAGTGCAGCACAACGGCCTCACACTGGTCGTTGAGGCGCTCACTGCGCCAACAGATGGGCCGATCGGCGACTCTGCCCTCCTCGTGGACGATGGCGTGGAGCGCCTGCTCAACCTGAATGACAGCCGGCCAATCGACCCTGATCGCCTCTTGGTACAAGGAGCGATTGATATCTGTCTGCTGCAGTTCAGCGGCGCCATCTGGTACCCAATGGTCTATGAGCTCCCTGAGCGTGCCAAAGAGGCGCTCGCCAAGAAGAAGCGCACCGCACAGTTCGCTCGTGCCGCTCGCTACGTGGAGATCATCAGTCCCCGCGTCGTGATCCCATCCGCAGGCCCCCCCTGCTTCCTTGACGACGAACTCTTCCAGTGGAACGACGTCACCAACGCCGAAGATTCAATCTTCCCGGATCAGCGCCTGATGGTCGACTATCTACAACAGGCTGGCCAGCAGGCGGTCCTAATGCTCCCAGGGAGCATCGGGACGTTTGATGCGGGTGGGAAGTTTGATGTGCAGCATCTAGAGGGTGAACTGTCTGTGCAGAACGTCTTTGCTGAAAAGGAGGCGTACTTGCGCACGTACGCAAAGGACGTGGCGCCACGCATCGCCGCAGAGAAGGCATCGTGGGCGGGACCTCGCACGGACCTCCTGGCTGACATGAAGGCGTGGCTTGAGCCGCTGATGGCGCTCGGTCCACGCGTCTGCGATGGGATCGGTGGACCGGTCCGCATTCAGACGGACGACACCAGCCTCCTGCTGGACTTCCCAGAGCGCGAGGTAATCGCTGATGACGGGCGCGACGTTGACTTCCGTTTCACCATCCCCCGCCTCCTCCTCGATCATCTCGTTCGGACGCGGACCGATGACTGGGTCAACTCGCTCTTCCTCTCGCTGCGCTTCAGTGCCTGGCGGCGTGGTTCTTACAACGACTACCTCTACACCTGGTTCAAGTGCCTATCCGTGGCACGGATCCAGTATGCAGAAGGCTTCTACGCCGAGAATGGCCCCACTGAGGGGACCTTCGACCTGAACGGGTGGCAGGTGCAGCGGCGCTGCCCGCATATGAAGGCGGATCTGACACGCTTCGGCACGGAAGCTGGTGAGACCCTCACCTGTAGCATCCACGGCTGGCAGTGGGATCTTGCTAGCGGCCGCTGTCTCACTTCAGAAGGGCACCCACTCTTCGCCCGTCCGATCAGCCCGGCTGCGCAGGAGCACGCCGCGCGTGCTGCGGGGAGCGAGCCGCCACGGCCAGATCAGTATTCAGGCGGACCTGAAGGGAGCTAGCGCGCGGTGAGTGCCGCAGCGAGTCGAGTTGCCAGGTCGGTAGAGCGCCCCCCACCCATCACAAGCACTACCGCCCGCTCCGGGAGTGCGGCGGAGATGGTGTCTGCGGTGACCTCAACAGAGCCTGGTGCCTCCGCCTGCGTCCCGAGTTCACTGATCGCGGCGGCAAGCTTCGCAGCGCTCGTGATTGTTAGGTCCGTATCGCGAACTGCGAAGATGTCGGCAACGGCAACCCGATCTGCGGCGGCGCACGAGCGCGCGAGCGCAGGGAGGAGTGCCGCGGTGCGGTGGTAGGTCAGCGGTTCAATGGCGAGGATGAGGGGTCGCCCTGGGTAGCGGAGGCGCACGGTGGAGATGGTGGCGTCAATCGCCGTGGGGTGGTGGCCGTAGTCGTCGATCACCGTAACCCCATTCTGGTCATAGCGCACCTCCATCCGCCGCCCCACCCCTGGGTAGCCGGCGAGCGCGGCGGCAATCCCCGCCCCTGTCCCACCTGAAGTCGCAGCGAGGGTTGCCACACCGAGCGCATTCGCCGCGTTGTGCGCGCCGAGGAGGCCAATCTTCAGCGCCTTCCCTTGCAGCTCAACGAGCGCAGGGGCGAGTCGAGCCCCCCGCTCGCTCAGCGTCAGGTTGTTGAGCTGCACCGCTCCCGTCGAGGCGAGTTCAAGGTCGGCAGTCACATCCGCCACTGTCTCTGCGCGTCCGTGCGCACGGACGGCGTAGCGAATGAGACCCCCCTGGTCATGCTGCTCAAGCGCGGCAGCCGCCTCTGCGCCGCCAGCATCGGCAATGTTCACCACGAGCGGGCCGCGTCTAAGGATTGGCGCCCCCCAAGCGACAAACGTGGCGACGACGGCGGCGCGGTCGGCGAAGATGTCGGGGTGATCCCAATCAACGTTGAGGATCAGGGCTGCGTCTGCGGCGTAGGGGTCGAAGTTCCCCCCGTATTCGTCCGCCTCCACGATGAAGCCCGACTCTGTTCCAAGGTGGATTGGCGAGCCTGCTGGACTCCCCTGCCCCGCTGGAAGTGGCCCGCCCACAAACGCGGAGAGGTCGCGCCCTGACGCGCGGAGTGCGGCGAGGAGCCAACCGGTGGAGGTCGTCTTCCCATGCGTCCCCGCAACGCCGAGGAGTGGCGCGCCGCGGCTCGCGGCAGCGTCCGCGATCACCTGCTGCAGGGAGACGATCGGGACGCCAGCAGCGCGTGCCGCATGGAGCTGCGTGTGATCTGGCTGTGTACTCGTGATCGCCTTTGAGACGGCGACAAGAGTGGCGCGACCCACTGGAGTGAGGTCGCTCTCATCGCTCACCTGAACCCCCGCCGCCTCAAGCAGGAGGGCAGTTTCGCGGCTCAGGCGGCCATCGCACCCAGTGACTGATACACCGAGTGCCGCTGCATGGAGCGCGGCGCCCGTTGCCGCAGTGCCACCGATACCGACGATATGGAGGGCGAGCGGGAGGAGGAGCGGTGCCCCCGGACGCGATGGGGCGAGTCCAGCTCCGATCTCGTTGATCGAGCGTGTCACCCGCCTCGCCTCAGCGATAGTTCTCAAACTGCAGCGGTCGGTCCAACTCCATACTCCGAAGGGAGTCCATCACCGCCTGCAGCTCATCGCGTGACTTGCCGGTCACACGGACAGTTTCACCCTGAATCTGTGTCTTTATCTTCGGGAAAGTGTCGCGAATCGCCTTCACCACCTTCTTCGCCGTGGGGTCATCGAGACCGCTACGAAGTTTCACGTGAATCCGAAGCGTCTCACTTCCAGCCGCCTCCGGCTTCCCCCATCCGAAGGTTCGCAGATCAATGCCGCGCTTCACCGCTTTCGACTCCAAGATGTCGCGGAGCGCCTTTAGCCGGAGTTCGCCGTCCACACGGATGATGAGTTCAGCCTTCTCTTCCTCAATTTCGGCGGTTGCGCCACGGAAGTCATAGCGCGTGGCAATCTCCCGCCGGGTCTGATCGAGGGCATTCTTCATCTCCTGACGATCAAAATCGGAGACCACGTCAAACGAGTTGTCTGTCGCCATACAACCTCCTACTTTCGGTTTGAACTGAGCACGCGCCCATCAGCGCGGAAGCTCCAACTCTCAGGGACGCCAGCCGTCCCTCGCTCGCCAAGCATACGACCGTTGAGTGCAACCAGTGCACCGCGCGGGTTGCCGAATCGAACTTCCACCATGCTCACACCGCGAACGGTGCGAGTGGCACCATTCGCAAGGGTGATCCCACTCGGTCCGGTGCCGGGGTCAACGACGCCATCGATCCAGATGCGAACCCAGGTAGCGCCATCGCTCCCAGTGAGGGTCACCGTCACCCCCGCAAAGACAACCTCAACATCACGAACCACCTCACTCACCGTCCCCCCTGGGCTGCGCACCTGGAGAGTGAGGCGCCACGCACCGGCTGGGAGGAGGAGGTCACCCTGTACCTTCCCGTCAGGCTGAGCGATCAGCGAGCTGTTCATCACCTCCCCACTATCACTCGTCGCGACAATGAGCAGCTCCCCGTTTGGCAGGGTCGTCAGCGAGATTGGGATCGGCCCACCGCTCACCCGTAGGCCCGCCGTGGGGCTCAGCACATCGAGCGTTGGCGCATCGTTGCTGGGGAGCGCCACGATAAAGACGCGGCGTGATGGGTCTCCACTCGCGGTGCCCGTTGCAGGGTCTGCGGCAATGATATCAAATTCATTTCGTCCGCCGCTTAGGGGGACCTCAATGCTCCAAACTCCAGAGGCGTCTGCCTGCGTAGTCACCGAATCTCCCACGGCGTTCTGGATCAGGATCTGTGTTCCCGCACCCGCCGTGCCCCGAACAACGGTTGATGGTGTGCCCGCCACAAGCGAGAGCACCTCTTCAGCAGGGCTGGTGACACTGATCACTGGTGGGCTGGCAAAGCGAAGCACCTGCGCCGCAAGGAAGCCAATCGCCCCAAGGACAACAAGTCCGACCAGTCCAAGGCTGAGGAGGCTGCGGAGCGACTGGCGAAGGCCACGCTCAACCATGGTGGCAGGTCTCTCGGTCCCCCAGACCCGCTCCTCCGCCTCTTCTTTTGCGTTCGGTTCACCGGCCCATCCAGCCGCTACGGTTGCCGGATCGAGTCCAAGGTAGCGCGCATAGGTGCGGAGGTGGCCGAGGAGATAGACGCGCTCTGGAAGCGCGGCGTGATCCTCGCGCTCCAACGCGGCAAGGATGACAACGCGGATGCGCAGTTCCGCTGCTATCGCTTCATAGCTGAGGCCACGCGCTTCGCGTGCGGAGCGGAGTCGCGCCCCTATGCCTGGCGCACCACCCTGTGCCGGTTCATTGTGCAGTGTCATCTCGTTCGCCCCCCGCTGACGAGTTTGCCCGCGCGTCTCGATTCACGGTGCGCGCGTTTGATCCGTCAAACGCGCCGATATAGCCCGCCGCCTCCAACTGGTCAATGATGCGCGCCGCACGTGCGTAGCCAATGCGAAGACGACGCTGCAGCAGCGAGGCGGATGCCCGGTCGTGCTCTTGAATCACCGCGGCAGCCTCATCAAAGAGTCGATCGCGGTCACCACCGTCCGCAGTTGATGCGGTTGCGCCGCCCGCATTCGGCGCAGACTCAATGATCTCGAGTTGGTAGTCAGGGAGTCCCTGTGCGCGCCAGTGATTAACGACCGCCTCAATCTCTTTGTCTGAGACGAAGACCCCCTGGAGTCGGATCGGCTTCGGGGCGTCAGACGGCTGGAAAAGCATGTCACCGCGGCCGATCAGATCTTCAGCGCCCGGCGCGTCGAGCACGGTACGCGAGTCAATCTGGCTCGCCATAGAGAAGGCGATGCGACTTGGGATGTTCGCCTTGATCAGACCCGTCACTACATTCACTGATGGACGCTGAGTAGCGAGGACCATGTGAATGCCCGTGGCACGCGCCTTCTGCGCGATTCTGACGATCGGTTCTTCTGTTGTGCGACCATCCTGCATCATCAGGTCAGCGAGCTCATCAATGATGATCACAATGAACGGCAGCCGATCGTTCTCATCTTCGCGACCCTCATTATATGCGGCGATGTTTCGCGCGCCAGCTTCGGCGAAGAGGCGGTAGCGGTTCTCCATCTCAAAGACCGTCCAGCGCAGTGCGGCGGCCGCTTTCTCGGATTCTGTGATCACCGGGACGAGCAGGTGCGGCAGGCCGTTATATCCGGAGAGCTCAACGCGCTTCGGATCAACAAGAATGAGACGGAGATCTTGCGGTCGCGCACGGAAGAGGAGCGACGCGATTAGTGCATTCACCATCACGCTCTTCCCGGAGCCAGTTGCACCGGCGATGAGCAAGTGCGGCATCTTCGTGAGATCGGTCGCTCGTGCGGCGCCAGCAACATCGCGGCCGAGAGCAAAGATGAGGCTATCCGTTGACTCTTTGAATTCAACCTCCTCAAAGATGCTCTTCAGTCCAACAAGGTGGCTATCACGGTTTGGGATCTCAATGCCGACAACCGATCGACCAGGAATCGGCGCCTCAATGCGAATCGAACGCGCAGACAGCGCCATCGCTAGGTCATCTGAGAGAGCCTCGATGCGGCTGACGCGCACGGATGGATCGGGCTCTAGTTCGTACTGCGTGACGACGGGGCCAGCGTTAATCCCAACCACTTGCGTTGGGATCCCGAAACTCGCCAGTTTCGTGACGATGATCTTGCTATTCGCATCGTGATCCATCCCCGCACCAGATCGTGCAGGGGCACGCGACTCGAGGATGGAGAGGTCTGGCAGTGTATACGTTCGATCGCCCTCTTCGCCGCGTGCTCCCCCACCGCCTCTGACTGATGCGCCATCACGGAGAGAAGTCCCTGGCGCTCGTGCTGGTGCAAACGTCGCAGAGAGCGGAACGGCGGCAGCATCCGGAACACGTAGTGGAGAACTGACTGGTTCATCAGTTACTAGTGCAGCACGCACTTCTATTGCGTCAGCCGCATCTTCAGCATCAGGGGCTTCCGCGGCGCGTGCTTCGCGTTCGCGTTGCGCCTGATCTCGACGCTCGGCAAGCTCCTCTACGCCACGCGCGATCACCTCGGCACTTGCGATTGCGCCAGCCTTCGCCCCGCCGAAGAGTGCCGCAATTGCTCTGCGTACCGGTCCCTCTGCCAGCACCAGTCCGATGCCGGTAAGGACGGCGAGCCACGCTGCAAGTGCACCGATCGGTGTCAGTAGGCTCGCTACGCCGTTCCCCGCGATCGAGCCGATCAGGCCACCGCGCTCAGGAAAGATGATCTCGATGATTGCGAGGAGTGCTGGGAGCGCGGCGATCGCAAGGAGGGCGCGAAGGATCGAGGCCCTGCTCTTATCTGCTCGTCGCTCAAACCAGACGCCGAACGTTATGAGTGCTGGCGGGAGGAGCCAGCGGCCCGCGCCGAACCAGGGGGCGAGGATGTCGCGCAGCGCATCAGCAAGGAGGCCACGTCCCGGAAGGATCAAGCCAACCGCGAGCACCACACCGGTCACGGCAAAGAGCAGGAAGACCAGCGTGCGCGCAGCAGCACCACTCACGATGGGTGAGCCGCCGCCGTCACGGCCTCGGGGGGTACGACTTCGTCGTGCCACGTTAGATCTCTACGACAACCGGTACGACGAGTGGTCGTCGCCTTGTCTCACGATTCAAGAAGCGTGAGACGGACTCGCTCAGCTGCGCCTTGATCAGGCCAGTCTCCGCGCTCCGGTCACCCTTATGCTGGATCGACTTCAGCGCGATATCAATCGTCGCCTCAACAAGCTTGTTATCTTCATCGCCATTCAGGAAACCGCGCGTGACAAGGACTGGGCGACCGATCGGCTTACCCGACTGTGCATCCACCGTTGCGAAGATCACCACGATCCCGTCATCTGCTAGGGTGCGTCGGTCGCGCAAGACGATTTCGCTGATCTCACCCACAGATGAACCATCAACAAAGACGGCTCCATGGGCTACCGGCGTGGCGCGGCGCGCACTCCCGTCGGCATAGAATTCAATCGGCGTCCCGTTATCAGCGATGAAAATGCTTGACGGGCTCACCCCCATCTGTGTTGCGAGGCGACCATGTGCAACCTGCATGCGCATCTCTCCGTGCATCGGAACGAAGTGTTTTGGCTTAGTCAGCGCGAGCATCATCTTGAGCTCCTCTTGCGACGCGTGCCCGGAGACGTGAACCTGCGCAATGGTGTGGTAGATCACGTTTGCACCAGACTTAAAGAGGTTGTCAATCGTGCGGCCGACCGCCTCCTCATTCCCGGGAATCGGCGACGCCGAGACGATCACCGTGTCGCCGTTCTGAATCTCTACGTTGCGGTGCTCGCCGTTCGCCATCTTCGCGAGGCCAGCCATTGGCTCACCCTGCGCGCCAGTCGTAGCAATCACGAGCGGCTCTTTGCTGCGTCGCCCGATCTCTTCCTTGGCGATCAGCGGCGTTGGGAAGGTGAGATAGCCGAGGTCGCGTGCGATCTTGACGTTCTGCTCCATTGAGCGACCGACAACCGCCACTTTGCGGTGGAACTCCCCCGCCGCATCAAGCACCTGCTGAATGCGTGCGATGTTTGATGCGAAGGTGGCAACGATCACGCGTCCAGGCGCATCGCTGATGATCGAACGGAACGCCTGCCCAACGACCTGCTCGCTCGGCGTGTAGCCGGGTGACTCGGCGCGCGTGCTGTCGGAGACGAGCGCAAGGACTCCCTGCGCGCCGAGGCGGGCAAGGATCGCAAAGTCGGCCGCCTTCCCGTCCGCTGGCGTCTGGTCAAACTTAAAGTCGCCCGTGTGCACCACGGTGCCGACCGGCGTGTGGATCGCATAGCCCATCGCATCTGGGATGGAGTGTCCGACGCGGAACGGCTCGATCATGAACGGCCCAATCTCGATCTGGCCGCCAGGGTCGAGTGGTCGCAGCGGATTCGCCGTGACCTTGTACTCTTTCAGCTTGTTCGCTAGGAGTCCGCGTGCGAGGGTGCTCGCATAGACAGGGACGCCAGGAAGCTCTGGGAGGATGTGCGGCAACGCACCAACGTGATCCTCGTGTCCGTGTGTGATCAGGACCGCCTTGACCGCGCTCTTACGCTCTCGGAGGTAGGTGATGTCCGGAATGATGATGTCTACGCCGAGCGTGGTCTCATCCGGGAAGGCGAGTCCGCAGTCGACCAAGATGATCGTCTCTTGATACTCGTAGAGGTAGAGGTTCTTTCCGATCTCACCCATCCCGCCGAGCGGAATCAGGCGGAGTGGCGGTCCGCTCGGAGCCGCTCGATCGGGACGTCGACCGACTGGCGCGCGCTGCCCTGTGGGACGCGCGGGTGCTGCGGCACGCGCGGGTGCTGCGGCACGCGGCTGCGGTCGCCCTTGGCTCCGCCCTCCGCCCTGAGCCTGACCCTGCGAGCGTGCAGGTGGACGCTGGCTACGTTGATTCACTGAGCCTCACTTTCAAAGAGACGAAGCTGATCTCGCTCCGCCGCCGCTTCTATCTCAGACAGACTAGCCTCCCCTGCCCCTCCGCGAGCAACTTGCCACGCTGAGCGTGCTGCTGGGAGGGCGCGCGAGAGCGCTCCCATGTCCCGCTCGAGGGTTGGGCGAAGTGCCCCGTTGTGGAGCGCCGCCGCCGGATGATAGAGCGGAAAGACCGTTGTCCCCACCGGCGTCTGCCTCGTCTTCCCCTGGAACGGAGCGCCGTGAGCCTCCGAGATCTTCGCCTCTGGGGCGAATGCGCGGAGCGCGTGCCGCCCGAGCGGCGCGATGATGACTGGCTGCAGGAGGGCGAGCTGACGCTCGAGGAACCCCGAGCAGGCGGCGATCTCCGTGGGCTCTGGATCACGGTTCTCTGGTGGGCGACACTTGACGACATTGAGGACATAGACCTGCGGTCTCTGGAGGCCGATCAGGTTCAAGAGGAGGTCGAGCAGCTTGCCAGCGGCGCCGACAAAGGGGCGTCCGGCGGCATCTTCATGCGCCCCTGGCGCCTCACCAACAAGCAGGAGCTCTGCGTGGGGGCTCCCCTCGCCTGGCACACTCTTCGTTCGCTGGCTCCCGAGTGGGCAGGCGCGACAGGCCTCGATCTCTACGGCAAGCGCGGCGAGCGCCGCAGCTCGCTCGTCAGGCACGCGGTGCGCTTCCCCAGAGGAGTTGATCTCGTACGAGCAGCTCGGCGATCTGCACCGCATTTGTTGCTGCACCCTTGCGCACGTTGTCGCTCACCACCCAGAAGGCAATCCCGTGGTCAACGCTTGCATCAACACGGATGCGGCCAACAAAGATCCCATCACTACCGGTGGAAGTTTCAGCAAGTGGGTATGTATGCGTTGATGGATCATCTTGTACAAAGACACCATCTGTCTGTGCAAAGACTGTCCGTGCACGGACAGGTGAGATCGCTCGGTCTAACTCTACGTGCACAGCTTCCGAATGACTCACCTCTACCGGAATGCGTACAGCGGTTGCGCTAATGCGCAGATTTGGCAGGCTCAAGATCTTGCGGCTCTCGCGCACCACCTTCTCCTCCTCTTTCGTCGATCCGTCTTCAAGGAAGACGTCAATCGCCGGGATTGGGCTGAGGACCACGGCGTGCGGGTAGATCGTCGAGACAGGCTTCTCCCCTGCCACAACGGCCGCTCGTTGCTGAATCAGATCGTTCACTGACTCCGCGCCAGCACCAGAGACTGCTTGATACGTGGCAACAACCACGCGTCGAAGGCCGGCCTCTGCGTGCAGTGCCTGCAGGAGCGGCGCGAGCTGCATCGTGGAGCAGTTCGGATTCGCAATGATCCCGCGATGCTCTTTGAGCGCTTCAGCGTTCACCTGGGAGACGACAAGCGGCACGCTTGGATCCATACGCCAGGCGCTTGAGTTATCCACCACCGCACATCCGCGCGCCGCAGCCTCTGGTGCGAGTAGGAGGCTCACATCGGCCCCGGCGCTAAAGAGTGCGATGTCAACGCCACTGAAGGCGTCAGGTGTTGCTTCAGCTACGGGGATCTGTTCGCCGCGGAAGGTGACGCTCCGACCAGCGGCTGAGGCGGCGAGTGGCACGAGTCTGCGCACGGGGAAATTGCGCTCTTCTAGAACGCTGATCATGGTGCGGCCGACGAGGCCGGTCGCGCCAACCACGGCGACGACGTAGCCGTCCGCCGTGCTCTTCGTTTGTTCGCTCGCTGTGCTGCCCATGGGGCAAGTATAAACGAGCGACCCGCCGAACTGTCGGCGGGTCGCTCGTAGCTGATCAGGTTTAGAGCCTTAGGAGGTTACTCCTTTGGGGTGGCCTTATGGCGCTGCATTGCGGCTCGGCGCGAAAGGTTGACGCGCCCTTGGCGATCAACCTCAAGGACGACCACCATGATCTCGTCACCAACGGCAACTTCATCCTCCACCGTATTCACACGGTAATCGGCGAGCTCACTGATTCGAACAAGCCCCTCCTTGCCTGGAAGGATCTCAACGAAACAGCCGAAGCCCATGATGCGGGTCACCTTACCCATATACAACGTGCCGACCTCGACCTCCTTGGTGATGCCGTTGATGGCATCGAGTGCACGCTTGGTGCGCTCAGGGTCGCTCGACGCGATCTGCACGGTTCCATCATCTTCAACATTGATATTGACCTGGAAGTCATCCTGCAACTTGCGGATCACTGCTCCGCCCTTGCCGATGATGTCGCGGATCTTCTCAGGGTTGATCTTGATGGTGGTGATGCGCGGCGCGAAGTCTGAAAGCTCAGGCCGCGCTGTTGAGATCACCGCATCCATCTTGTCAAGGATCTCAAGTCGCGCAGCGAGCGCATCCTTGAGACCTGTTCGAATGATCTTCCCTGTGATCCCCTGCACCTTAATGTCCATCTGTAGTGCCGAGATCCCCTCGCGG
>Ga0209596_1003167_pt1 | contig 13098 bp, 11 predicted proteins | sample M_130807_MF_Meta_FD_187314 | JGI IMG/M metagenome (GOLD analysis project Ga0209596, IMG submission 187314) | Freshwater microbial communities from Lake Montjoie, Canada to study carbon cycling - M_130807_MF_MetaG (SPAdes) (version 2) | ecosystem: Environmental > Aquatic > Freshwater > Lake... | reverse complement strand
ATACCACGTAGTGCGTTGCTCACGCTTTCACCCAGACCACTCAGCGACTGTAACATGCTGCCACCGCCCTTGCCACCGCCACCCTCGCGGCCGCCGCCACCGCCGCCCGCTCCGCCAAGATCAGCTAGTCCGCCACCAGTAAACAAGGACTTTAACATACCAGCGCCAGATGAAAAAGCTTTCAGTGTACTACCAACTAGTTTAAGCATGAGTCCGCCGGTCAACGCAACAACTGCTGCTCCGACTACGCCGCTGATTGCCATCTGTGCACCATCTTTAGATCCCTGAGATGCATCAGACGTTAATCCCAATGTTTGTAAAAATGGATGCATCCAATCTATCAGTTGACCAAATAAACCAGTCACAGATGAAATTGCGCTACCCAACAGATCAAATGCAGGATTTAATATTGTGCCAACAACTGTGCCTAATTTTCCAAGACCTTCTAGAATGTAGGCTGTGGCATCTAAGAATGGAACTAGGATGTTGACAGCCAATTTAGTGAACAGATTGTTGATGGTTTGCAATGATTGATTTATGGCCTGCTGTGCTTTGCGTATGGTTTCTGCATCATCAGGTACTCCGGCAGCAGCATCACTCTGTGACTGTGCCAGTGCTTGCGTTGCCATAGTGACTGCAGCTGCGCCCTGCACCTGCTCCTGCATGTCGCCGCCCATCATGTCAAACAGCTTATGCGTCTTGGCGTATGCCCCAGTCTGCTGGCCCAGAGATTTCATGTTCTCATCCATAGCAGCAGTGTTACCAGCTATGGCATTGTTAGCCATGGCCATGAAGGTGTTCATCGCACCAGACTGGTTCAACATCTGGGTCATGTTCTTGTTGGTAGCTAACATTGCAGGCATGCCGCCCGTCTTGTATGCCACTACCAGATCCTGCATGGTGCTACCCATCTCCGGACCCAGGGTACCAATGATGTGTTGGAAGCCTTTCTGTGCTTCTTCTTTAGCAGCGTCATTCAGTGTCATAAGCAGCACTGACAAGCTTGGCTTTTTCATGTTCTGCTGTATCTCTGCATCTATCTGTTCTCTGCGCTTACCAGTCAATTGGCTGAGACGATTGAGCTCGCTTCCATATTTTTCAGCACCAGATAACAGATCAGCGTTGCTCATCCTGGCCAAGCGACCAGTTAGCCTCTGCTGTTCGCTATAGCTCATCAGAGTTTCTTGTGCTTGTTCAAAGTTCATACCCATGGTTATGCCACCATTGGTCAGCGCAGTAAATGCCTTGCCCAGCTGCACAGTTTTAGCGATCCCCATGGTAGCAACCACCTGACCGTTCTTGGTCAGCATCTTGCCAAACTGCTGCAGGTTGAGACCCGTATCAGTCATGCCATCAGCGAATTGGTGTATACCACCAGTGAACACGATACCAGCATCATACATGTCGTAGATACCGTCGGCCATCTCTGTACCACGGCTCCAAATCATGTTAAAGACTTCTACCACAGTTGCAGCAACACCAGCCAGCGCTGCCAGCTGTGGATTGACCATTTCTAGATTTCTTGCTAGGCCGCCAAACGTTTGCTGTAAGCCACCGAATATGCTCTTGCTGTCCATGCTGGCCAAACGGCCAATGCTGCTGGCATTATCCAACATGCTGCTGCGCAAATCTCGTGTGCTGTCTATTAGCTTGGTAGAATCAGAGCGACCTGCTGCGTCACCTTCGGCTGCTTCGTCGGTAGCAGTAGCCAGGATCTTCAGCGCAGTGATCAGATCCTGGGTTGTCTTGTCATCCTTGCTGACACTCTTGGCGATATTAGCCAGAAGTTGATTGCCCTTGCTAGTTTGCGTTACCAAACTTGTCAGCGTGATTTCTTTAGCCCACAATGGGGCATATTTTACCATCGTGTCGTTAGCAGTGTCTTGTGTAACCGACATAGTAACAAAATCTTTCTATACCATCACAATATTGTGGTTAAATATCCACGATACCGTGTTGCTGACGCAGGTGCCAGCAGGATATTTATGGAGTTTAGATCATGTCCAATAATCCCTTACAAAAGCATTTTAGGCGACCAGCACTCTGGGTGAAGCTGCCCACAGGTGGGCGTTGGTATCAAGACGGCAGCGTTGACATGAACGAGAACCAAGAAGTGCGCATCTATGGTCTCAATGCCATAGACGACATCATGCTCAACACACCAGATGCACTGTTGAACGGGCATGCGTTAGAAAGCGTGATACAAAGCTGTGTACCAGAGATCAAAAATGTCAAGAAAGTGCTGCAGCCAGACTTGGATGCCATATTCCTAGGCATCAAGGCTGCAACCAACAATGGCAAGTTTGAAATCAATCGCAAGTGCACAGAATGCAAACATGAGAACACGTTTGATGTGCAGTGCAACCACTTGCTGGACAGCATGACCTATGTTGAGGACTCTGATACCATGATCATGATAGGTACCGATCTGCAGGTGCATATCAAACCTTACAGCTTTGAGATGCGCAGCGTGCTAATACAAAAGCAGATGGAAGAACAACGCACGCTGTCGGCTATTGAAAAGAACGAAAACATTGTTGACGACATGCAACGAGCTGATCTGCTTGCACGCAGCATAGAAAAGCTCACACACTTGACCTTTAGATTGGTTGCTGACAGCATTGTTGCCATAGAGATGATCAGTGCAGAAACTGTTACTGTTCACGACAAGGACCACATCACAGAATGGTTAACCAACATCGACAAGAGCACTGCAGATGCAGTGATTGAAGCAGTTAATAAGTTAAACCAAGTGGGTCCACCCAAAGAAACCCATGCACAATGCACCAATTGCAATCACACATGGACAGAGAAGCTGACGTTTGATCCAGCGCTTTTTTTCAATCGGCCCTAGCTACGGGGGATTCTGAGCTCATAACTGAGATGCTGACAATTATGAATAAAAACATACTAGCTGTGGAATCTGATATCAATTCATTGGTGTTCCACATGAATGGTGGGCTTGATTATGACGATGCGTTCTTGCTGACCATTGATCAAAGGCGAAACATGGCCAATATGATCCAAAAGCATTATGATTCGCAAAATCCCAACAAGAAATCACAATTATAATATGGGTTATCAAGTATCAGTGATGAGCTAAACAGCTCATCAGTTAGCTGAGCTAAAGCTCATCTAACATCTTCTCTTCAATGATAATATATAAATTCTAATTTAGTTATTCTGGTCGATTAGCAGCCATATCACTCCCTTTGCCAGGGAGTGATCATGAAAACGTCATTCTGGTTCGAACGACACCATTGCCCTTTCATCCTTGCTTTTCAGCAGCTGGCGGAGTGCCTAATTCCAGCTTGCGGATGTGATCCTCTGAGGATTCTATACCTCAACACTCGGTTATGGGAGTTTACCCACGCTACACAATGGTCAAACGGCCAGACACATTGTGCACTGCAACTGCCGGTCGTGCGGCAGCCACAGTCCTTTTCCTGATTTCTTTGGCCGGGGCCTAGCAGATAGAAATCCCCGTCCGGTGAGTGTGATAACCTTGCCGTTATCCTTTCACCGGGTGATCACATCACCATGATTGAGCCAATATGTGTAGAGTAGCGAGTAAGAACTTGAGCTTACTTGGAGCCTGATTGAGCCTTGACTTCTGCGTCAGTTATTTCTTTTAATTTGCTGAGTGGTTCAGATAGCATAGTTGTGCCAACGACCTTCCACAGCGACTCTCGCTGTGTATCGGACAATTTCTTGTGTTTTTCGTCTACGTGTTGATTGAATGCGTCTTTGATAGAGATACCTGGCTTGGCCAGCGTTCCGTAGTTTACAGGGGCAGCACGCCGCTGCCACGGGCTAGTTTTCTTAACTGGGGTAGTTGCAGCAGTAGGGGTTTTTGCTTCTTCCGGAAACCAATGTTTGTCTGCTACAACAACGCTATCATCGGTCTTCTTGATTGCTGTTTTCTTAGCTGCCATTCTCTGTCTCCGTTACTGTTATAGCATTGTGCTCAGCTGGTGGTTCTGTCAACTTCGATGATAAGAAATGTGCATCTGGTTGTGCCAACCAATCGTCGAGCAGGTGTATGTAGTAATCTTTGTATTTGGTGTGATACTTACCATCTAACGGTGAATTGAGAAACACTATGATGTCTACGTTGTTGTACTTTATTATCAGCACCATGGCCTTGTTACTGCTGGCTGCATCTTGTGTAGCTTGCGACAGCCAACCATCCCACTGCGTGACTGTGTGCTTGATCACGCTTTGAAAGCTGGGTGGAGACTTATAGTGTTTGCATTCAACACTGTAGGTAAAGTTACGAGGGCATATCAAGTCACCAAACACAGCATAATCCATGCTGTAGGATTCAGTACGGCTCTTGTTGCTGCCTCCAAAGAAGCTGCCACTATCTGGATTGCGCCTAAATCCATTCTTGACCCCTAGCGCAGCTTCAAACCGTGCAGACAGCAGGTTGGCTATCTTGCGTTCGAAGTTAGATCCTTTTGCTTTACCATTCACCGCCATACTAGGTAATTATCTCGTGATCATACGAGAATGATGTGAATGAATTTTCTTTTATCACGCTTAACACGTTGCTCACGCGAGTTATTAATTCTTCTCTGTGTGAGATCACAAACACGTTCTTGCCGCGTTCGCGTTCCATGCGCTTGAGAACTGCTACAGATCCTTCCAGACCTGCAGGATCAAGCCCGCTATCCAGTAGCTCATCTACAAACAGCAGGTTGATAGCCTGGTTCATGTTCTCAAAGATGTCACGAAAACTCCAGCTCAATCCTAGGATCAAACGTGTGCGTTCCCCGCGCGACAAGTTATCAAAGTCAAGATCCTGCCCTAGCAAGCTGATCTCAGTGGTGAGATCATTGAGGAACTTTACTGAATGTGGAAGTCCAAGCTTGTCTAAGTAGTCATTAAGCCGACTGTTTAGGTATGCTAAGTTTTGATCAATAATGCGCTTGCGGATAAAGCTATCCTTGTTAGTCAGCAGCTTGAGCAAGAATTCTTGATGTTCTCTACCCTTGACCAATAGGTTAAGTTGATCGTGGTTAACTTCTTGCACAGTGCTCTGCAAGCTGTCTGCTTGATCCAAATAAGGATTTTCTGCAGCATGTTCTTTGCCTAGATCCTTGTGCAGTGATTCTACTGTGCTCTTGTGATTCACAGCTTCTGTTAGCGTTGGATAGAACGTTGTTGGTGTACCCATAGACTGGTACACTGGCTCTATCTCATCTATCTGCAGTTGTAGATCATGTACTTCTTGCTTTTCGACATTGACTTGCTGATCAAGCGTTGTGATTTTGCTTTCAAGCTCACCAATGATGTTGTCGTGCTTGTGGTCTTTGATCTGTTGCTCGCACATGGGACACTGCTTGTGTACGCTAGCACGTTCAAACTGTGTGAGCAAGCCATTTAGCTGTGTTTCCAGTTGCCCTGCATGCCTGCTCTTGAGGCTTTGATCCTTGCGCAGCTGTGCCAGTGCTTTACCTAGCTCTTTGTGTGTGTCCACCAGCTTGTGATTTTCTAGTTCTGATTCGATATCTAGCAGTTCCAGCTGTTCAATAGCAGCTTCTAGCGTGGCAATTTCACCAGAATGCTTGAGATCCCAGTTTTCAATCTTGTTCTGCAGATCTTCAATGGTCTTGGCTATCTTTTCGTTAGCAGTCTTGACCGTGCGTATGCGAAACTCTTCCTGCTCGATATCAGTCTTGGTAGCTTTGATCAGTTCCTTGAGGTTCTCAGCCTTTTGGCTAAGCATAGTGATGCCCAACAGTTCTTCAATGATCTCACGTTGTTTAGCAGCACCCATGGCCAAGAATGGTTCTGTGTAGGTATTAAGCGCTACGATATGTTTGAACAGCGTGTGGCTCATGCCAATCAGCTTGACAATATCCTTTTGGCTGTCTCGAGCATCGCCTTGTGCTTCGTCTGTGGCTTCTTCGCCGATCTTGCTTACATCGTCGACTATCCAGCGGAAGAACTGCGGTTTGCGACCGCGTTCTATCTTGTGATTTTGGCCGTTCAGCTCAAACTCAATGCTAACGGCCATGTTTTTGCCGTTGATCTTGTTGACGAGGTTATCGCGCTTGATGTTGGTCAGTGCTTCGCCGTACAACCCATAGCTGATAGCCTGCAAGATAGTGCTCTTGCCGACGCCATTACGCGACCCATTGCCGCCAAGATCGAGATTGTCTCCCAATACCAGTGTTAGACCGTTGCGATCCAAGTCCACTGCTTGCGTTACAGCGCCCACAGACAAGAAGTTTTTAAGTGATACAGATTTAATTTTCAGCATGTCATATGCTCTGATAGATCTGGATCAACTGCTGCCGATCTATGGTGTTGCTTTCGATGCTCTGCAAGTGGCTAATCACAATGGTGTCCACGCTTTCAAAGTTGATACCGTCTTCGGGTATGGCACCCTGTGCGTCTGCTTTAGCAACCTGCAGGTTAATCTCTCGAGCATTCAGCTCGCGCTCAAACAGTTCCTTGAGGAAGTTGGCTTCTTCGTAATCGATGTCTATGTCAACTGCGATACGAGCATATGTCAGCTGATCAATCATTGCAGTTGGATCCTCTAGTACTTTACTAAGCGGTGCTACACGATACTTTGGCGCACCGGGCCATGCACGGAATGTTGGATCTTTACCTGGTTCCCACAGCATGATGCCGCGGTTATCGTCCCAGGCATCGCTATAATCATGTGGGAAGCAGTTGCCTGTGTACCAGATCTTGTTGCGATTTTGCCGCTTGTGGAAGTGGCCAGTGAACACTTGCTGTTGATTGGCAAAGTGTGTTTCATTAAGCAACCCGTGGTCTGGCATTTCTACCATGGCATTCATCTTGAAGCGAGGCAGTTCAAAGTGACCAAACAAGTAGGGTGCTTTGATGCTGGGAACAGACTTCCAGTCGTCACCTACCATCCATGGTACGAAACTAACACCGTCAAAGATCTCTTGCTTCTCGATCAAGTGTATGTTGGGAAACTCTTTGATGTACGGGATGCTGTGGATCTCATACTTGTCTCTGTAGAACAAGTCGTGGTTGCCCAAGAGAAAGAACACATTGTCAAAGTAAGCACTAAGCTTCTTGAGCCCGCTCACGCTATAATTCAACGTGCTAACGTTGATCACGCTGCGATTATGATGCCAGTCGCCGCCAAAGATGCAGTTCTTACTGCCCCATTCTTCGGCTTGTTCAATCATCCATTCAATGAATTGCTCACAGCTAGCATTGTGCTCGCGGCTATTATTCCGCAGTCCATAGTGGATATCAGTGAAGTAAACCGTCTTTGAAAAGTCTATATCATGTGTCATGTTACTAACATAGTAAGGCATCAGCTTGTGATGATCAAGTACCTAAATGCCAAGCTTGGAGTAGATCTCATGTTCAATCATTTTGTACACCAACAGGTTACCGTCTCTGGTATAATGGTTCACTATGCCTCGATTAGCTGCCCATATCTCAGTGAAATCAATGTTGTGCAGCTCTGGCACACATTCTCGTCGATGATACGAATGCGTGGTGCATATGTATTTTTCTGCAGGTATTAGTTGCATGATCTCTCGCCTGATCATGCTGTATATGTCGTGGTGGTACTGTTCGTCAAAATAGAAACGAAACCAGTTACGTATGGTTTGTAACCGCGTGTTCCATGGCTTGTATCTATCAATGTCGTTGAATATTAGATCGCTATTGGCATGTAAGCCAGAGTAGTGTATTGGATGATCTTTAACAAATACCCTAAACGGACTGCTGTGGCTAACTACAACAAAATCAAAATCGTCTACGCATTGAGATTTTAACTGCAACCATATGCGATATTCGCTTGCGCCTGCTTGTGCAATGTTGGTAGTATCAAAATCGCTAGACAATAATTCTGGCCATCCTGCATATTCGCCTGGCCAGTTGCATGCAAAACTGTCACCTATTATTAGCAGCCTAATAGGCAACATTGATCTATTCTGTTTCCGCAGCTTTAGCAGCAGCTGTAGCAGCATCAGCAGCCGCACGACGAGCTTGATTGGCCATGTCATTTTCAGTCTGACGAGTGTAGCTAGGTGTAGCACCGTGCATGATCAAGATGTCGTCGCGGATGTTTTGATTGCGCTTCTCTATGTTGAGAACGCGAGTAAAACTGTTGGTTATAGCGGCTGTATAATAAGCAAACGGATTTGGAGTATCGCTCCTACTTTCGTCAAACTGCAGCCCAATCTGGCTTAGCTGCAGCAGTGCTTGGCTCTTCATCTCATCAATGTAAGTGTACCCGCGCCAGTTGCCTCTGTGACCGTAGCGTTCTACCAGCTTCATGAACATCATGGCTAACTTATTACTCATCTTGCCGTGGGTGATGTTAAAATGTCCGTTTTCAAGCCCGCCTTGCCAATGGCTCTTGCCTACGCACACAAATTCGTTATCGCGATATATGTAATGCTGGAATGGTGGAAAATTACACTTTAAGTGCCTGTCTGCTTCGGTCTTGGCTTTGGCTAGTTTTTCTTCGTTTATCGGTATGTGATCAAATGACATGAGCCTGATAACGATATCTTCGACAGCTACTTCTACTGATGCTGGATCGATCACCGGATTGCGTGTACCGGCTGCTATCTGTGCCTTCTTGGCTGCTGCTAACTGTTGATCTACTTTTTTTGCGCGAGCATCTGACAATCGCTCGTCTGTGACTTTATCTAGATCATTTACTATGATATCGTAATGTGAATACTTTGAATCAATGAATTCACAATAGGTACCTTTGCTGCGATGTATTTCTTCTAGTAGATCTTTATTGGTTAAGTATTTGATTTTAGCTACTACAGCCATTTTTATATCGCCTTGCTACATAAAGTGTAAGTTTATCACACTATTGTAATTTGTGGATCGATGCCGACCTAAGTCAAGTTGTTTGCATATTTCTAGGTGATTTACCACCATAAATAACAGTTAGGAGCACTGTATATTTATGGCCGACAATAATTCACCTAAAGGTAGCGGAAAGCCCGGCGAAAGCTTGGAGGCGCAGTCAGACGCTGCCAGACAGACAGCTGCGTTTTCAAACAACAGCGACGCCCAGGGTAGACGGGTAAGACTCAGACCTAAACCTAATGCTGCAGTTGGCGAGAACAGCATATACGGGGGCAGCGGACTGTTACAACCACTGCGTAATACCAACGGGATGGTATGGCCATATCAGCCAACGATCATTTATGAACAGTCAGTAGACTACAGCGCTATAGACATGGTCCATGTTAACCAAGAGATACTGGCCTATACTAAAACACCTGCGCTAAAATTATCAGTGACTGGGCAATTTAGTGTGCAGAATCAGCAAGAAGGTATCTATGCACTAGCTGCCATACATTTCATGCGAGTGGTTACCAAGATGTATTTTGGTACAGGTCCCAATCTTGGTACGCCACCTCCGGTGCTGCTGTTTGATGCATATGGACAATATATGTTCAACCAGTTGCCGGTCATTGTCACTAACTATAGTGTAGAATTGCCAGCTGACATAGACTATGTGCCAGTTGACCTTTCAAATCTGCTTACCTACAGCAATGCACAAAGCCAGACCAACATGCCTGGTTATAGCAAAGTGCAAACAACTCCGCAGTTGCAATCATTTGAACAATCCAAGAACGCAGCATACATAGCCAGTAGTTTATTCAAGTCTAGTTTACAAGGATCAGACGGCTATGTTTGGTTGCCGGCAGTGTTTACTCTAACAGTTGGTATCACTGTGCAAAACACTGCTCAAAGATTGCGAGCATTTGATCTAGATGCATTCCGCACAGGCGACCTCATGAAAGAGGGGAGATGGATATGACTCAGCAAGTCACTTATGAAAAAAACAGCCCATACTATCAGACTAAACAAACTGACAACTATGTCAGTTATTTAGACTACTGGAACGGTCAATATATACTTCCTCGCAGCACTGACAGCATATATGAGATAGCCGGGTCGTATAATCATAGACCAGATCTGTTATCATTTCAGATATATGGTACTTCTATGCTTTGGTGGGTGTTTGCACTGCGTAACCCAAACATATTAATCGACCCGGTCTGGGATTTCGTACCGGGTGTCACCATCTATGTTCCAGCTAAGGAATCGCTGATAAGGATAACGTAATGGCTATTCCACCAAACCCCATAGCTGGATTTAGAGCTCGTTTTTTATCGGGAGAACGCGGTGGTTCAAGTCCAACAGATATTAACAACTTGCCGCCTGGTTCTGTGATTGCTCCTACGAATCCACAGAAACTAGACACCAATTTGGCATTGGCTGTTAAGAACAACCGAGTTGGATTTGACACTACTTTAGGTCAACAGCCGGCAACAACATTTAGAAACGATAGAGTTGGTTTTGATACCACTGCTGCCCAACGACTAGCAGCATCTGTTAGGGGCGACAGGGTTGGTTTTGATACCACTGCTGCCCAACGGCAATCTAACAGCCAGGCTACGCCTGCCAATAGCAGTTTTGAGGCCAGATTGGCGTCCTATGGTCTCGACTTCAACCCAGACCCAAATCCATTAAATGAGTATGCAAACTATACATATCATATACGATGGTTTCTAACCAGCGAAGTCGAAGCGTATAACAATGTTAACGCTGCTAATCCAAACAGCGATAGACTGACCAAGACTGTGATAGCTGAGAGCGGTGTTACTGCTGGATTTAATATTATCGAATTAGTCACAAACGCATCTTGCCAACCCAATAGTGAAAAACGTAACATGTGGAACTTATCTGAGTTTAATATGGTAATTTCGGAACCGTTGGGACTTAGCCTATTTGACAAGATATATTTTTCTGCACAAGAGATTGGGGTGATAAATCACAATCTTTGCCCATATTTCATAGAGGTTTGGTTTAATGGTTACGACGAAGACGGTAATTTAGCAGCACCCAACTTGTTCTATAACATGTATCGTGTGACCCTAGTCAATGTTGACGCATCAGCAACACAGGTTGGTACTACGTATAACATAAAGTTTGTAGCTGATAATGGCAAAGGTGAGAACAATAATATTGCAACACCGTTGTCTGCTGTCAGCATCCCCTGTACATCGTTAGCAGAGTTTTTTGATCAGCTGGCAGTGGTAATGAATAAACAACAAGCTAGCGTTAACAACGATGGAATATTGCGAACCAAGTACCAGTTTGTCTATCCTGACATATGGAAAAACTGGAGCATGCGACCTGCAGATACTGACAAGCATGTGAACAGAGGTGGCGGCATGGCAGAAGACGGGCGGCCCAATGTTACTGTGATAAACGTATCAAAAGGTCAGGCCATAGAAAATATAGTGAATTATGCTGTGTATCTATGCAAAGATGCGCAAGACTGGATCACTGGCAATGGCGGGGGCGTAGCAGCAAATGCCGGAACCCAAGCTGACCAGGCATTGATAGGATACGTTACAGTATATGCTAGTAGTAAGATTACTGGATTTGATCCAGTGACCAGAAATTACATAACCGAAGTAACTTATACAATGTTTAGATCAGAAAGCTTAAAAGCCTTTACTGATATGCAAAGCGTTAAAGAAGCACAGAAAGTAACAACTCAGCAAGAAAAGCTGCGGTATCTCGTGGAAAAAAAACGTTTGGTCAAACGTTATGATTACATCTATACTGGATTAAACACTGAAGTAATAAGCTTTGATATCAAGATAAACATGACCTGGGCATTTATCACACCGTCGTGGAGCCAGGGCAATTCGTATTATCAATATGCAACCCCAGCAGTGGCAAATCAAGACAGCCAAGATTATCAAAATGCAAAGGGTTTAGTGACACCTAGTTTAGTACCACTCGATGCTGCCGAAGCTGAGGCGCTTGATAAAACTCTCAGACTCATGAGTGCAGCACCAATTAGTGATTTTCGCTCACAAACTGAAACACAGCTGGTAGCTGCCGCTCGCGGTGCTGCAGCGCTTGCTAACTCTAGTCTTGTGACATTTTTTGATCAAAGCAGCGGACAGTTAGCACTAACTGCTGCCCAAGCTAAGAATCCGGTATTACAGCAGTTTGCAGCCAGGACCAACAACTATATCAACACTAGGCGTAACACACTGGCAACCAAGTATGCCGAAGATACCGCTAACCAGCTAGGTGAGCTGCGGACTCTGCCTTTGCCATTGGTTGCAGTGTTTGATACTCAACCAACGACTCAAAACGCAGCACAGAACGCAGATCAATCTAAGACCACAGTTATACGAGATTCTCAGGCATTTGCATCTGGCACTGGGTTCGTTGGTGCTGTGTTTGGCAATCTTTTTGATGATAATACTAGAGAGTTCCAGTTCATTGAGATAGAGATACGCGGCGATCCGTGGTGGATACCTATCAGCAACGTCACACAGGACATGATAGCTACTAAGTTAACCAACAACAGCGGAACAACTGCAGCAGACACGACTATTGCAAATCAAAATCAAGCTAGCTATTTGGGTGGTGATAACTGCTTCTTGCTACAATTCAGGGTGGGTGTGATAATAGACGAAACCACTGGATTGGCAGTAAATGATTCACAGGGTGCCGACTTCTTTAACGGTATATACGCTGTGAATGAAGCAACTAACACTTTCAGTCATGGCAAATTTACTCAAATACTCAAGGCACGTAAAGATACATTGTCGCAAAACCCAATAGATCTAAATCCGGTGGGTCCTAGTGCAACACCAATTGACGATTATCGTGCACCGCCAACAGCCGCTGCGCCAAAAACATTTAAAGCTGGTATCGGACGAGGCGGGCAATGATCGAGTGGTGTCATTGGGTTTATTATCAAACATGGGAGACTAGCATAACATGGTAGTGATGCAACGTACAGTGGAGAGTGCAAAAGCATACGACCTTGAGCCGGCAGGTCGGGCTACTCAGCTAGATAAGATATACATTGGATTTGTAAAGTCCACTGATGATCAACAACGGATGGGGCGCATAAAGGTTTGGATACCAGAGATTAGTGGCGCATCAACTGACGCAAGCCAGTGGTATATCTGTTCATATGCCAGTCCATTTGCTGGTGCTACTAGCATTTACGACAGTACCAATGGACCCTCTTGGGAGAACACACAGCGCAGCTATGGATTTTGGTTTGTACCGCCCGATCTG